>TARA_R100000697_G_scaffold114948_1_pt1 | contig 19143 bp, 18 predicted proteins | sample TARA_R100000697 | Tara Oceans TARA_R100000697 (sample SAMEA2622788) | marine metagenome | biome: marine biome (ENVO:00000447); feature: surface water layer (ENVO:00002042); material: "saline water (ENVO:00002010), including plankton (ENVO:xxxxxxxx)" | depth 5 m
AAGCAAGTCGCTGCAATCCTTGGCCGTGAGGACATCTACCATGGCTGCAACAAGAACGACTACCCCGAGAAGTATCTCGGCAACCCCACCCTCGACGGCACCTTCAAGGAAGGTGTCGTGACTGGGGCATACGACAAGCCAGTCGTCCTCGTCCTTGACGAGATGGACAAGGCAGACAGCGGTTGCACCGCATGTCTCAACCAGTTCGTCAACTTCGATGACAACGTAAACGTTGGTGACCGCAAGGTTCACCGTCACGAAGACTTCGTCTTCATCGGTACTGGCAACTCAGCCATGGATGGCCCGGGCGGTAGCGAAGGTGTCTACGACACCGAGCGTCAGTCAGCCGACTTCGTCGCTAGGTGGGAGCAACTCGGTGTGATGGTTCACTTCGACTACGACCCCGACATGGAGCGTGTCTTGCTCGGCATGTTTGCTTCTGAGTACGACCTCCTTGCTAAGGCAAGGAAAAACATCAAGGACGAAGGGGTCTCGTCAGCCCGCACCATCCAGACTCGTACATGTCTTGGATGGCAGAAGTGGCGTTCCGCCGGCCTCACCATTGGTGAGACAGTCGGCCGGATGTGTCGGCTTTGGTCTCCTACGGAGATCAAGAAGGTGTGGAAGCACCTGACCAAGACGGACTTGGACATGGCCGTGTCGATGGTTGGATCATGGTGATCCAACCCAACCAATAACCCAACCCCTCTCCTACTGGGGGAGTCTACGACCCCAGTAGGTGAGGGGATAAGGAGTTTGCACCATGCAATTCACAGCAAAGCACGACGACAACACCATGCTCGAATACTTCGACTCCGTCGATGACTTCGTGCAAAAGGTCACCAAGGAGCGGACGCTCTCCATCGACACCGACAACAGCCACGGCGGTTGGGCTGCTGCTCTAAAGAGCAACCCAAACTACAGCGACTCATTCCACACCGGAGGTGTCCGGTTTGCAGATGCTATGTCGGACATTGAATGCGGCGTTTGCACCAATGAAAAGACTCGCAAATGGTACGACAAGGCACGGCGGGAGGCCGCTAAGGTCTTGCTCGGCAAGACCGGCAACCGCACCAAGACGTATGCAAAACGGAAACGCAACTCCGTTGCGGCAGGTGGTGGGTCACCGATGATCGACCGCTACCTCAGCGGTACGGAGTACCACTGGCGGCGCAAACAGAACGAAGCCTTCCACCCATTGGTGACGCTAGGCGTTGGCATCTCTGCTGCTTGCAGCACTGACGGCAAGAAGTTTGCCGAGTGTTGGGGACGAGCCACTGCTCTTGCAGAGCAACTTCAGAACGACGGCTACCCCGTCCGCATCGAGGCCGTCATCGGCCAGTCCGGTGACGACAGCCAATTTTGCACCGGCACGGGGACACGTCACGTTGGCCAAGGTATCTGTGTCAAGCCTGCTGATCGACGAGTCGATCCGCAAGCGTTGATGGCACTGGGTCACCCAGCGTTCTACAGAACGCTTTGCTTCGAGTCGTGGTGCCAACCGTTGCCAAGAGCCTTGGCCAAGTTCCAGATGTACTCCAGTGGAGGGCTGGGTTCACCTGCTCGCCGTGCAGCGACATATCAAAAGATCCACGGTGACCGCTACGACATGCTGCTCACCCCGGTCGAGGACATGCAAGACCTCACCGAAGCGTACCTCTCCATCGTCAACAAGGGACTTGTTCGTTCCTAATTGACGACGGTTGAACCACACCTTACACTCCCCTGAATATCTGGGGGGTAATGAAATGAACCCCCAGAGATTCGGGGGAGATTGGAACCCACTATGAATATCGAACTCATCACTCAACTCAACACCATTCTCGCCGCTGCCTCCAAGGAGGCTGGCATCCCTACCGGCGGTGACATTGACCCGAAAATTCCGGGACGTGTCCTTGCTATTCGTGAATACGTTGGCGACCTGCTTCGTGAAGCCGAGCGCATCGACAGCGATGCCGACACCGTTGCAGACAACATGGATCGTATCGACACCGAAGTCAAGGACTTGGCAAGCGAGATCCGCGAGATTGGTGACGCATCACTCAGTGAAGCAAACCAGTACATCGACCACGCCGAGTCCCATTGCGAGGGCATCGACGTTGACTACCACGAAGCACGTTGTCTTCGTGATGACATCCAATCACTCACTGAAGGGATGAACATCCTGTACGGCAGGCTCGACGACCTTGTCGCTTCGCTGCCCCCCGTCTCCGACGAAGAGACACCCAACGCCGCAAACCCACAAACCGAAGAGGTGCAAGCATGAATGAAAAAGACGTAGACGATCTATTCCCCGAATTGGAATCGACCGGTGATCCGGGCGATTGGAAAGATGTCATTGGCACAATGACATTGTTAGGACACCTGCCAGTCCCGGCAGATGAGGAAACGGAGCAAATGTTCAAGTTTGCTTGCACCCTCAAAGAGCCGAACGACCAGCGCGGTCTTATGCTCTCGTCCATCATCAAGGCGTACGGCTCAAGGTTCAAGAACCTTGGTGAACTGGCTGAGCAACTTGCAGATTTTGCACGGATGGCTGCGGCAGGTGAGCCGTTGGACTACCGCAAGATTGCGAACGATGCAAACAAGTTTGCAGCACAGAATCAACAGATGGTTGATTTGTGCGACAAGATACTTTCCTCACTTGGAGAGCGGAACCAGCATGAGTACCGCAAACGTGTAATCGCACTGCACGAACTCCACACAAGTGTGGCGAGAATATGGTCTGGGGATGACGACTCGGAGGCCAGCGAGTGATACAGACCATATTCAAAGTGATCGTGGGTACGGCGAAAGCCGTACTCACGGTCTTCGATATCAACGGATACGACCGTGTGTATGGAGACACGGTAGAAAGGCACGAGGATCGCTAATGACCCGTGATGAACTGGTTCTAAAGACCAAGATAAAGATCGAAATCGAATTGACTGGCAACCAAGTCCGTGCTTTGCAAAAAGTGAAGTACGAACACATGACGGATGTCAATGACACGAACTATGAGGCAGGAAGTCTAATCACTGTTATCAGTGATATCTATGACGACCACTTTGACAATGACCTAATCCGTCCCGACTGGGACGCTGAGATGGAGGAACGCTAATGACTTCTAAACCTGACGAAACAATCAAGGCAATTCTTTTGCACACCAACGGCACGAAACAAGAAGTGCAAATTGGGAAGAACAACATCAAAGACATCTACGATTTGATTGGATGTGATGTGTTCACCGTTGTACCAGTGGCGAAGAAGTCGCCAGCAGGTGACACTGGCCTATCCGTGTATGTGGATGACGAGGGTTTGCTCAAGCAAAACTCGGTTGTCAATATCTGGAGCATCTGGCTCTCTGGCTTCATTGGCTACAACGCACCACTCATGGGCAACATTCTGTTGACTGGCCCAACAGACATTGATGGGTACGACACAGATGTACCTGACAGTCTTGCGGAGCAAATCCCACCAACCTTACGACCTGACCCTGAACTAGAATTCTTCTTCTACTCAAAGGAAAACTGACATGACAACAGACTTCGCTTATGAAATTGATGACGATTTGCTTACGGCACGCAAGATGTGCAAGCAAGCAAAAAACATTGTCATATTCTCTGGCTCCGGCCTGAGCAAAGCGAGCGGTGTCCCGACCTATCGGGACATGGACGATCCAATATGGCAAACACACGACCCCAAGATATATGGCAGCAGGCACGGCCTCGTCAACCACACTGACATGGTGCTGGAGCAGTACGAACGGTGGCGTGACGACCTTGCAGAACTCAAGCCCAACTCTGCACACGAAGCAATCGCCAAGTGTGACAAGGTCACAACCCACATCACGCAAAACGTCGATGACCTCTCGGAGCGTGCCGGCAAACCTGCCATTCATTTGCACGGCGAGATTATGAAGGACAAACTTGACCCCGAACTTGGGGTCATGCGTCCAGACGTTGTGCTGTTCGGTGAGTGTTTACCACTCACCGAGATGGCCATTGCACACGACAGGATGAAGGAGGCCGATCTGTTAATCGCCATTGGTACCTCTCTTGAGGTACAACCTGCGGCCAGTCTTTGGACTGATATTGCGGGTGACAACTCGATCTTTATCAATCCAAACGTGTCGTCACCCGTTGGTGTTTCAATCGACATACCGGTTGAACATGTGCTGAGCAAACTCCTATGCAATGCGTGATCTACGCCCGCTTCTCCCCCAGACCGGGGGAGAGCGGGTCAATTGAAACCCAGTACCAAGAGTGTGAGCAGTTTGCAAAAGCAAACGGCTGGACGATCCTCGGCAAGCATGGCGACGAACACAAAAGCGGGGCTGATCCCGAACGCCCCGGCCTATGGGCTGCCATGGAGCAAACACCAAAAGGCGGTGTGCTGTTGGTTTGGAAGATGGATCGACTTGCACGGGATCTGTATCTGGCTGAGGCTTTGCACCGACATGCTGAGAAGCATGGCTTCCGCATTCAGGCTGCACGCGAAGGTGTGCAAGATGACACGGCTGAGGGCAGGCTGATACGTCAGGTGTTATCCGCAGCAGCCGAGTACGAGCGTAGGCTTGTGCAGGTGCGTACGAGCGTTGCTATGCGACGCTACCAGTCCGAGGGCAGGCGCATGTCGCGGCATCCACCTTACGGTTGGATGCTATGCGATGCAGACCCAACCAGATTGGTACTCAATCAATCGGAGCAGCAGGCAATTGACAAGATGCTAGAGTGGCGCGAGGCTGGATACGGCTGGCGTTCCATCTGTGATTTGCTCACTCGGAATGGCTTTGCTCCTCGCGGGAAGGCGTGGGATGCGTCGTCGGTTCGGAGGATCTGTACCAGAACTCCTGAACGGCGCGGGGAAAGTCTACAACCCTGAACGCTACAACCCAATCCCCGTGGTCTTCTCGCATGAAGACTACGGGGATTGTTCCGTCTTTTGCATCTTGCACCGCTTGATCCATGAACCTCATGGCTGCAATACTTTTGCGCCGCTTAACCTCAACCCATAACTCTGGACATCCTGCGACATCGGGATCTATCGCGCCGTCGCTTTGTCTTGCACGCCTTGCAGATGGGAAGCCAAGCCCGCGCAAAATACCTACGACCTCACGCTCGCCCCGCTTGCCCTTGTCACGCTGCGCCTTGCCCATACCTACACGATGCTATGCGATGCAGCCGAATCTTTCAATTGGGATGTGGTAGACAGGTTCAACGTCGCCGTCGTCGCGTGTATTCACTGTGCGGCCACCAAACTGAAGCCAGTTGTAATTTTCCACACATTCGTTTAGACACACATGATAAATGGTGTCGATGGCGCGCACTATCAACATTGTGCGTAAGCCTGTTGCGTTGAGCAGGGAGTCGGCAGCCTGCACTTTGCTCAAACTAATCATCACATCTGGGTACTGCCCCCATTTAAAGTTGCGGTGTTTGCACTCTGCAAAAGCCTTTGGCTTGTCTGCGCTCATCAGAATAAAATCCATGCGATATGAGATTGGCAGTTTGTAATACTGCACGCCCCACTTCGCACTGACATGCGACATCATCTCGTGTTCTCGTGCTAAGTCGGTCGCCTGTTCGTACATGGGTCTACTCATCGTCGTCAAAATCCTCTCCGATGCCCTCTTGGTCATGCTCGTACCAAAGTTCAAGCAAAAGCAATTTGATGACACCAAGAACCTCGTATACAGTCATGTCAAACTCAACCGCAAAGTTCGTGGTTGTTTGTTTGAGGGTTTGGTGCAACTTTTCGGCTGCTGACTTCATCGGATCTCCTTTGCTTGCTCTGCAATGACATCGACAATTGCTTTGGTGGCTCCACGCTGAACCCACTCATTTGCATCGTCGCCGTCCTTCGGTTCGATAACCTTAGCGGATCGCTTGGCTTTTGCGAGTTGCGTTGCAACAAGTTTTGCACCATCTCTTCCGGGCTTATCTTTGTCTGCGACTACCACGCACTCATTTGCAAATGGGATCAGTTCGCACAGGAATTTGCTTCCAGTGTTGCACGATGGTCTGCCAACCGCAACAAGGCCAAGAGAGAGCATGGCGGCTGTGTCTGTTGGTCCCTCGCATACATACACCCTGCCTGCCCGTGGCATCTCCACATCTGGATCTAAAAACAGGCCGTTGCGAGAACCTTTAACTGAAGACTTTTTGCCACTGGGATAGCGCAAACGTACACCGCAAACCTGCCCCTTGCCGTTCCGCATAGGAAAAGTGTATGCGCCTTTGGATTGCGACCACCCTGCTCTTATGCGACGCAGAGACTCAACAGTACACCCTGTGTTGGACTTTAAGAAATCCCACTGGTAGTCCTGCATGCCCGCATGGCATGTCTCAACCCTGTCTGCCCACGCCGGTGGTGCAAAGTCAGGAATTTCAAGGGGAGCAACTTTTGCCAACGGGGTTTGCAATAACTCAGACGGCTTGTGCAGCCACCCTGCGTCACCCACACGTTTTTCCGATGGGGTTCGTGGACAAATTACCGCAAGCCCATCTTCAGATATCAAACACCAATCAGGCTTGCCGCAAATCGGACACCTGTTGTTTCTGTTCACTCGGCTCCACCCCGATGTAGTCATCCAAATCTCCTTGGTCTATTCCAGTTTGCTCCATCCAGTTGCGTAGATTGGTCAGGCTTACACGCCGGTGAGTTGATCCGGGGATGCGAAAGCCTTGAAGGTAGCCCTTGTCAATCTGACGAATGATGGTTTGCTGTGACATTCCACACAGGCTTGCGATTTCGCCCGTGGTTAGGAATCTATTTCGTTCGGTCTTTCCAGTTGAACCCATACGTTTTTTCCGTCGATTCTCCGCCTTACTGCACCATGCAAACGGCGGTACTTATAGTTGACATCCTGAATAATAATTCGCGTCAGGAACCGCGATAGCGACCCCTTTTGGGGGTCAAATCTTTTATCCACCGCCGGGCGAGCGATCAGATATGTCTCGCTCACCAGTTCGTCCACTGTCCACTTCCGGAAGTGGCCTTTGCTCTTTTGCATCCTCGCTAGAAAGAACAGAAGTTTCAGGTTCTCGTCTAGCAGGTGCATCGGGTAATTTCCATCCAGCGGCAGCGATCTCGTCGATCAGTGCTTTTGCCTCGTATGAGGATCGGGCTGTAAGTTTGTATCGGTCAAGGATTGCCTCTTGCTTGAAACTTGGACGGCCAAGTTTCCTGCGCATCATAATGTCCCCAACCAATCTACCAGCCTGCTTGCGCGTCAATCCTGTCGGATCGACACCATTGTTCATCAACATGGCTTGTTGCTTTTCGGATGCCTGCTCTCTGGGGTCTGATGGGTGGACTGGGGTCATGTCGAAACGTGCAAAAGGGTCAACCTCTCTGGCGTGGTAATCAGCCTTAAGTTTGACTTTTGCTTTGCGAAGGATTTCACGCTGGCGTGCCTCTTCGCGCTGCTTCTCCTCTTCCTCCCGGATCTCCGCCATGCGCAGAGCATCCTCTGGGTCGGTCACCCCTTCGTCAGCAATGATCCTTTTTGCACGGTCAACCACACCTTCTGGCTTGTTGCCGGCAAGAACATCTGCCATACCTATCAGTTTGTGACGGCCGGAGTTACCTTTGAAGTCAACAACTGTGCAAAAGGGTTTTTCACTCGACCCGATGGCCGCCACCCGCTGCTCCTTCGTCATCGTCTGCAAAGGTGGAGTGATCGGCCTCGTCGCTCGACCCACGCACTGGACGTACTTCGCCCGCACCTTGGTCGCTGTCATCATTACGATTGCGTCGCAACGGGGAGCGTCGAAGCCCTCGGTAAGCACTCCAACATTCGTCACAAATTGAAGCGACCCACCCGCAAATCGCGCAAGTATGTCCGCCCTCTCCTCTGGGCTGGTCTTTCCATGGACACATGCTGCTATGCCCTCCTTGTGTCTGTTAAATACTTCGGCAGCCATTTCAGCCTGCCGCACTGTTGCACAAAACACGATTGCACTCTTGTCCTTGAGTAACTCAAGGGTTGGTGAAACCATGCCGTGTATGTTCTTTTCTTGCTCCAGCACCTCAGCCAAGTCGCCCCCGCACAGGTCGCCCAACCTTGTCTTGATCTCAGAGTAATCAAGGCTGCCCACAGTGACGTACTGCTGGCGGATAGGCACAAGCCATCCGTCACGAACAGCATCACCAATTTCGTACTGGAATGGGCAGTCATCGAAGATTTCCCCAAGACCCAGTTGATCTCCACGGTCAGGAGTAGCGGTTACCCCAATCACTTTGTGCTTGGGGTTTTGCTGAAAGTGATCTATGACGTTTCGGTACGACTTCGCAAGCGCGTGATGTGCCTCATCAATGATGAGCAAGTCCCATTCGTCGGGCTGAAAACGCTGGTATCTACGGTCTAAAATCCATTTTGCATTCATGGTTTGCACCGAAGTGACGAAGACTGGAACCTCACCTTTAGCCCATTGTCCAGCCTTTTCAATCTCTGGCTGCACGCCAGCGATTTGCTCAATACGGCTGGCGGCTTGGCGAATCAACTCATCACGGTGCGCCATGACGCAGACACGCTTGCCTTTGCTCAAGGCTCTGCGAATGATTTCGCAAAAGATCGTAGTCTTTCCTACACCAGTTGCCGCGACCAGCAGGCACGACCGATTCCTTGACAAAGAATTGGACGCAGCAGCGATTGCTTGGTGTTGGTAATCACGAAGCATGGAACTCTTTTGGCTGCATTGCAGCAAACTCTTTGCTCATCCAGCCAGTTTCTTTGCATGCGCGGCAGCCCTGCCCTGAGCAGTAGCCGCACATAACATCTGGAGATGCAAGTTTGAGATGGTTGTCAACCGCTTGAATGTGAACCATCACTGCCTGTTTGTCCAAGACTGGAGTGTCTAGTTTGGTTGAAAGAAGAGCGGTGTTTGCAAGCAACGCCCGTATCTCTCGGATCTTGTTTTGCATATCAGTCGCGTCCATGCAAACACGGTACAGTATCTATTTTACCCTGTCAACCAAAAGAATCTGGTTTTTTCTCTTGACACGGTCTAGCCATTTTTGGTACAACCCCTTTCAACCCCAGTTTGGAGGACATAAATATGGGATTAGTAAACATAGATGAAGAGCAGTACAGGGCTTTGCCTTTGATGAATCAAAGTGCAATCAAGTACGGCTTGAGAAGTATGGCTCACATGAAGGCTTACCTTGATGGTGAGATTACATACGAAAGTGATGCTCTTTCTCTCGGCTCACTTGTACATGCAGTAGTCCTTGAGGAGGAATACGTCAAAGACATGTATGCAATCATGCCCAAGATTGACCGCCGCACAAAAGCGGGAAAACTTGAGTACGAAGATTTCATGCAAGTCAACTCTGATCGTGTGATTTGCAAGCAAGAGGATTGGGATCTTGCCATGAAAATGCGGGATTCTGTGCGAAACCACCCTGCTGCTGCACCCCTGTTTAACCGCAAAGGTAAAGTGGAGCAAACTTTGACTTGGCGAGACCCGGACACCGGGGTAGACTGCAAAGGCCGAATTGACCTTTTGCTTCCGGGCAAGGGGCGACAGAAACCTATGATTGTGGATCTAAAAACCACGCAAGATGCGGGCTTTAAGTTTGCGAATAGCATTGCCAAGTTTGGCTACCACACGCAAGCCGCCTTTTACAAAGACGGCATGGAACACGGAGAGAAGAAAAACTGCGGTTTTTGTATAATTGCAGTCGAGAAAACACCCCCATACGCAGTAGGTGTGTACCTATTGGATGGGAAAGCCGTAGAACAGGGGAGAAAAAATTACAAAAGGGTGTTGACACAATGGACAGAGTGTGTAGCATCTGGGAACTATCCGGCATATAGTCTCTCGCCGGAGACCCTTTCTCTTCCTGACTGGGCTATTGAACACGAACCTCTAACTATCTGAAAAGGAACTTCAACATGAACATCAACGATGCTTTTCCCGGAACATATTTTAAGGCGGCGGACGTGGCACAGCCACGGCTTCTGACGGTTGCCAGCGTGTCAATCGAACAGATGCAGGATGGAACCCAAAAACCCGCAATCTCCTTCAATGAATCTCAACAAAAGTTTGTCTTGAACAAGACGAACGCAAACACCTTGTCCGCTGCTCTCGGTCCTCAAACTGAGAATTGGACAGGCCGTCAGATCGAACTGTATCAGGATCAGGCATCATTCCAAGGAAGGGTTATGCCATGTGTCCGATGTCGTCTTCCACAGGGGGCTGCACAAGCATCTCCCCCTCCGCAGCCAGTTGCTCCGCAACAACCTGTGAATCAAGACGAAGTCCCGTTCTGACACACCTCCGCGCCAAGGGGGGAATCCACCCTCCCCCCTTGGTGTTTGCCCCTATAAGGTCCGTGCAAACGGCGGGGCGACATATCCTAATTTGGGGCAGCGGCTCCTAGTCGAGTGTACGGCTAGGAGTCGCTTGTCTTTGACGTGAACGCAATGTTTTGAGACGCTTAAGAGCCTCGGCACGTTGTGCCAAGGGCGCGTCAGGGTTGTTAAGAGCAGCACGCCTGATGTTTCGATCAAGGAATTTCGTGTCGATTTCAACCGGAATGTGTACCCCGCGCATCATTGCCGGAATACGCTTCCGGGCGATGCCTGCCGAGTACATCAACTCAGACCTTCTGCGTGTTGATATGTTCAGCCGTTCAGCCGCCCGCAAGATTCGCATGAAGCCCTGCAAGTTTTGCTCACGCGCTGCGTTAACGGTGTCGTAGGCGCGCTCCAACTCCCGCTCAGACACCGTACCTGCCCGGCCGGCAACTCTGGTCAACTGGCCACGCAACTCGATTTCCATCTTCGCAAACGTGCGGCAGTGGAATGAGAACGCCTGCTCAGGGTTGATCGGCTGCTGCTTGAACCCGGTTGCGATAGACAATGCGTGGCTGCGGAAGTTGTACATGTTTCCGTAGTCGTCAGTCTTACCCTGTGCAATCTTCAACGGAATGTCGAGCAATTGTTTGTATGCACCCGGTGCAAAGTCGGTAAAGATATGTTCGGCAATCTTCACGATCTTGGTCATACGCTCGTCGGCACGGGCATAGATGGGGCGACCAGTCGCAGTCTTGCCGTTGTACACCTCAAGCAATGTCCCAAACACCATGTCTTCTTCGATGAATGGTGCAAGAATCTCATACATAGCACCACGCTTTAGACCGTCTGTCGAACCAAACATGGCTTCCTCAAAAGACTCGCCTCGCATAAGTGCTTGAACAGGTTTTGCAAAGTATGCAAACGGATCGGTGTACCCGATGTCAATGTAGGTGTACTCACCCTTGTCGTTCTTGTAGACAATGAGAGGAGAGTTTTGCGCCCATGGCGGAACCATCTCTCGCAACGCTGAGACCTCATCCTCGTCGATGCCAAGCAGGGCAGTGATCTGTCGAGCCAAAGCCCATCCCATGTTGTATGCAACAAGTTGACCCATGGCCCGCTTCATGCCGATCTTGCGCAAGACTGGGTCGTTCAGTTCGTTTGCTGTAATTCTTGCGCGGTTTACACCAGTACGCAGCACCTCAAACGGGAACGACACAAACGTGCCAACAAAAGGAGAACGACGCAAAGCACGGAGCAAACGGCCCGGCATGTTGTAGTTGGGGTAGGTGTCACGGATCATCACCGCAACTTGCTCGTCAATGTTTGCAGGAATTTCTTGCCCCGCATCTGTGTACGCCTTCTCGTACCGCTTCTTCTCAAAGGTGAATGCGTAGATTTTCCAAGCATCATCTTCAAACGAGTACAGTCGGTTTGCGGCATCAATAAGTTGTTGCGCTTTCTTGCCTGCAACTTTCGCTACATCATTGTCTTGCAACTTGCGCAAGAACTGAGGCACATCCATTCCAGCAGCGTTTGCTTGGTCAATCAAATCAATGATGTCCTGAACGCTACCACCCTGAACAACCCCAAGTTCTACTAGACGGTTGTACTCCTGCTGCGCCTTTTCTTTGTTGCCACTCCTCCACGACTGAACAAACGGCGCAGCCTCATACACAGACTTGAGGGATGCAATGGAACCCATACCAATGTGTCCGTTTGCAATGGCAAACCCAACGTTGCCAAACATGTTTCTCACATGGGTCATCGGAGAACCGATGGTTTTGCCCCACTTGACCGCAGCGACCCCACGGTAGTAGAGGGCAGCCATATCACCTGTGTAGCCTTCTGGTGAGTGGGCGGACTCGTACGCCTCCATAAATTCAACCGTGGTGTACTTGCCGGCAAGTCCACCGTACCGACCTTTGTCGGTTGGGAACTGAATCACGGCATCACCAGTCGCCTCGTCAAAGATAAATGAACCCGCGCCAGCGTCGGCCACTTCGTTTGTGAATCTGAACGTTGCAGCCAACTGTCCCATCTTTTGCATGGACTTGGCGTAGTTGACGTTGGGGTCGTCGTACTCACCCCACAAGGCTCTAAGTTCCTGCGGGATATTACCGCGCCGCTTCAATACATCAGCAACAACACCACCTTTACCCGATGCGAGCAAAGCAACTGGTGAATTAGATTCGCGGCCTGCAAGAAGCAGTTGTTTAATAACAATTTCGGCCTCCTCGTCCGTCATGGTTTTGCCATCCGCCTTGGCTGTGCGGATGAGATAGCGTTTCATTTTGTTCCGAACATCTTTCGGAACCTTCTTTGCCCAATCAGGGTCGTCAAACACCCGGTAAGACCTATGAACGTAGAAGCCCTTGTTTGCTTTGACCGACAGTGCAAGATCACCACTGATTGCTCCAGCGTCAATCAGCAAGTCTGTCATTTTGTCGATGTCATTACGCATACCCTCTGCTGCCGCTCGGGTTCGTGGCGGTAGTTGTGGCATCAGCCTTGTGTCTTTCATGGCAGCATCAACAAACTGAATCAGTTGTTCTTTGCTAAAGCCAGCCTCTTTGTATTCCGCGTCTACAGCAGAGGACAACTGAGAGGCTCGGAAGTTGACTTGATCTTGCGCTGCACGGATTCGTGAGTCCTTGCGGAACTTTGCGTTGAACACCTTGGGTGGCAAATCACCACGGCTCCGGAGCAAGCCAAGCAAAGAGTTGCCGCCGAGCAAAGACGGATCAAACTTCGGCCCTATTTCCGCAATACCTTGCGTCATGGATTTCGGAACGCTGTGCGTTACAAAATCCAACTTAATATCAAATGCATTGAAGGGAGGAACTGTGTCACCACTTCTTGCGCCAATTCTTGGGTCTTGTATCCGTGAAAGTCTGGTCACTGAGTTGGAGTATGCAATCAACTCGTTAATAGAGTCAACCAAACTGTTTCGGGCATTTTTTTGTTCTTCAAAGTCCGCTTCGTGGTCCGTGTTGGGGTCGCGCAAATACTCCGCTGTGTACTTAGGATCTTGAACAATATCGTGGATTTTTTTTGCGGCTACTTTTACATCGTTGTAACGACTTTGCCAGTCTGGATCTGTCAGAAGGGTTGGATCAGCCCCTGATACTTGTTGCCGGATTCCGTCAATAACACGGTTGTTGTTATCAACCATATTCTGAATCCGGTAATTTTTATCACTGATTGCAGAAGTATCTCCAACTTCTGGAGTTGGCTCAACCATGATGCTTGTGCTTCTTGTGCCACCCTCGATTGGTGCTTGGTCATATACAAAGTAGGGATTGTCGTGTTGAAGGTGCAAACGTCCCGCTGATGTAAATGCAAACCGGCGGTATGTTTTTGATCGGCCACCAGCGTATGTAGATGTAGAGTAGTTGACCTCTCTTTTGCCCCACCCAAGTTCGGACATTCTCTGAATGGTACGCTCCACATGGCCCATTACCAATTTAGTTTGGAACGGTGTCATTCCAATGTCTGCCATAACATCGTGGTTACCCGCAATGTCATTGGTAAAAATAATCGTCCCATCGTTGTTCATAACAATTCTGAGTTGAAAGGTATCTGGCAATACCAAACCGCTTTTTTCGTACTTTTCTCTAGCCTGTTTAGCAATTCTTCTTAATAGTTGATCCCGGGTTTTAGGATTGTTTGGATCAGGGTTGCCGTTTGCATCTTTGTTGAACAGTCTCTTGTACCTTGGCGATCCGTCTGGTTTAAACTCAGTTTGCTTTTGCTGGATCTCCGCCCACTCGGCATCTTCTTTTGCCGTTACTTCGGCAAGCGACAGTGACGAGTAGGGCGGAAGAGTCTGTTGGCCCTGTGGAACAGGGTTCTTGGGCAACTCTATTGTTATTGCGACATCACTATCCTCTAAGTCAACGTCGATTTCGTCGATATTAGAAAAACTACCTCTTCGTCTAGGGATGGTTTGTTGAGCGATTTTAGCATTTTCAGATGCCATATATGCAAACGCTGCTTGATCTAAGTCTTGCGCCAACTGCATGTCTGATGCGTCTGCGTTGCCCGCTTGTATTTTCTCTTCAAGTTCTCTGAGTTTGGTTTCGTTAAGGTTAAATTCCACGCGACCAACAACAGCAACAGCATCCTTAAGTTCTTCAGGAGTTGGAGCAAGTGCGCCGTTTGCGTCAGTGCTGTATGGCTTTATAGAACCACGAGTTTGGACTTTGATTTTTGGTTTGCCCGCCTGTTCCCGCACCACTCTAAAAACTTTTTCAGGAACAAAAGGCTTAGTGAAGTTGGTTTTTAAAAGTGAAGAATCACTGTTGAATTCCCCATCATCAAAGTCATGTTCGTCTGATGTCTTTACCTCTTTTGGATCGTAGTCACTCAGTTGGTTTTCAATAACGTTTGCAAACTGGCCGGACTCCTCAAATACCACTTCGTCTTCTTGAATGAACTGTTTGTTCTTTGCGCGGACAACAAAGTTTTCAGCATCAAGTTGCGACATCCCGCCTTCGTCACGAGCGTACCGAATTAGGTCTGACATGATGCCCTCGTACCCTTCTGGATCTTGAGCCAACATGTCTTCAATCATGTTGCGAACAACCTGCTCCCTCGTGGGTTCGGGGTTGGTCAAACGTTCAGCAATACCAGCAGCATGAAGGTGCGCATTAAGAATCCCCGCAACCTGCCGCTCTTCAACAACATCTTGTAGAAGGCCAATATCGTCAGCAATTCCCTCCAAGTTTTCACCAAAAATTGGTGAAGTTAAAATGTCGCCGGGGATCTTGTTGCCGCTTCTTGCTTTTGCTCGGAAAATTGCATTGTCCAAAGCAAACTTGCCATCGGTGCGAAGTTGGTCGCCAAGTTCTTCTGCCTGCTTTTTGCGCGCGCCAGACTTGACTCGGTCCATAGTGTCAACGCGAGTCTCAACGGATGCAGGCGCACCCCTTCCTTCAAACGCAGGCCGAGACGGCGCTTCGTCCGGGAAGTCAAACTCCATCTGCTGTCCTTGCGGCGCAAGATCGGCAGCCTTGCGTTCAGCAATAGCATCTATGCTGTCTACAGCATTGGCTTCAGCAAAAGCGGCATTCAAACCTTCCGCAAGAGTTTCAGCGTCATCGAGGTCAACCGCATCCTGCAAAGCATCAGCCGCCATCGCCGTGGCTGCTCCCTCTGCATCAGCGGTATCACCTTCAGGCAAAGCGGGTGGCCCGCGTGCATCTGGAGAGTCTAGTTGTGGCCTCGGCTTACCGGCTAGGGCTTGGTCTGTAAATGCTTTGCCTTCAGCACCAGCCATTTCAAATGCGTCAATCAACGCATCCCAAGACTTCATGGACTTCCAAGCCTTTGACAGGCTGGCGTGCGCCCTAAACGAACTAAACATGTTGCGCAAACGGAACACCATCTTGGTAAACTTGTTGCGCTTCATTCCACGGAAAGCATTGGCAAGTGCGCTCATCTGGGATTTGTTTGCAGCGACACCCTCTGCTTCAGTGCTTTCTTGCACAACCCCACCCTCGGTGGTGTACTCACCGCCTACCAACAACTCAACTGCGTACGGCGCAATTTCTTTCGCCATCCCGGGTTCTTCTTTGAGCAACTCCAATGCTTCAGCATCTGTGAAGTCTTGGTTTTCAGGTAGATTTATGCCTTGTGATTTTGCTTTTGCTTGGGCGCGACGACGCAAAAACTCTTTGGCTGCACGCATCATAAGGTCAGGGTTTGCATCCCCTAGACCTTGCACTAACGCAGCGTACGCTTGGGGATGTTCTGCCTGCAAGGTGTGAGTAAACTCGTGAGCAAACACTGAAGAGATCATTGCGTCTAATCGGCGTTGCATTTCAGGGTTTGCTTCAGTTGCTGCTTCTGCCTCGGCAAAGACTTTTGCGTTGACAAGTATCACACCTGTATCTGCATCACGCACAGCAGCGTCGCCAGTTAGTTCTGTAACAAACACCACTGGCACGCCGGCCTGTGCCATAGCGTCTTGCAGTTCTTGCGCCAGTTCTGTTGGGGGAGGCACCGACTCTCCCTTTACTTTCCCAGCATTTACAGCACGATTAACAACACCTGCAACAACAGTGGCGGGGTCAGCCACTCTTTCTTCCCGGAAGTCAGTGTCACCTTGTTTTGGAAGGGGAAGTCTTGCCTCGTTTGCCGCTTGAATAATCCCCTCTGCGCTTGGAGTGCCGGGGTGCGGTTTTCTTGGGCCAACCTTTTCGTATCGAGAGTCACCTGATTTTGCACGACCCAACCATGCCATTGCGCTAGTCTCACGAGCAATTTCAGCGTCTACGTCACGCTCTGCTTGCGCCCTAACTTTTGCCTCGACCATAAGAGGAACAGACCCACCGTACGCTTTTTGGGCTTGGTCAAGCAGTTCCTGTGTTCGTGCGTCCTGTCTGGTTGTCCTGTTTTCTAGACGGGTTACACTTTCTTGCGCTCTTGCGCGCAACGTGGCACGCTGCTCTTGGTTCAATCCTTTGGCAAGCCAGCCCAAACCTGCACGCTCAAAGTCTTTGCGCGAGTCTCCTTGCAACGGCTCGAAGCCCCGAGTCCCATTATCAGTCTGATTTTCTCCCAGCCGCTGCTCGTTGGGAGGCGTTCTTCCTGCCAAAGAATACGCAAGTTCAGCGTCCATACTCGCCAAATCAATTTTGCGCTGACCCTTTGCCGGGCCTTTGCCTTTGTAGACCTCAGTAGGGTTTCCAAACATGTCAACATCGACACCTTTCCCCTCTGAAAATGCGCGTAGTTGGTCTACAGCAGCCTTCAAGAACTGGTGTCTCTCAGCGGTCTGTGACTCTTCGATGTCTTGGCGCACAAAGTTTTGGTAGAACTTTCGTTCCCATTCTCTTTTGAACCTACCTTGGTTTGCCTCAGTTACCTTGGCGACTTTGCCTTGACGCAGGCTGCGGCTTTCTCTAAAAGTCCGGCCTGCCTCATCGTTTGGGTCTACCGCATCTGGGTTGTCAATTTTTTCCCCGGTCTTTGCATCAAAAAAGTCTTTACCGTCAACATACCCCATAGGAGTACCGTCTGGGTATCGCGCTTCTTGGCCCACTGTTGGGAATTTGCCACGTTTGAATTCAGCATCAATCGCATTGGTAACAGACACCATGTCAAGTGCAGCACCAAACGTGCCACCAATGACACCGCCAGCAGTTGCAGCGAGCAAAAGTTCTCTTGCACCAATCAGGAAGTCACCATCTTCCCGATCACCAAACAAATCGGCTCTGTCTGCAACAGCAGTCAATGCTGTGTGAAAGGCTTCATCCATACCTTCTTGGATTGCTTCACGGGTAAAACCTGTACCCATAATGTGTGCGGTTTTAAACCGAGCGGACTGAATGAAGGTATCTCTGAAAACCTGATTCTTAAACAGGAAAGATGTCGTGCCAGCCAGCAACTTTGTAGACAACACGGTTGCAAGCATCCCCGCGCCCGCGTCAAGGTATGCGTTTTGTTTTGCCTGTTCTGGAGTAAGACCTTGCTTAAGGTATTCGGCCTCAAAGTCTCCTTTGTAGGCAAGGTACGCCATGCCGTTGAAGAACATGCCTTTTGTACCGTTGAGAATGGCACGACCAGCCAATTGTGTGAGGCCGGCACGAGCAACAGTTCCCGTTGCGAATGGGTTCCGAGTTATGAGCGCAGTGCCAGCAACAGCAGTAAGTGCTGGCAAAGCCTGTGCAACTGCTGACCCAGCCTGAGTAGCAAAATCGTCAAAGAAAACGTTTGCAAATTCTCTGCGGTTTGCCATTAGGTCAAAGCCAAGCCGCCCACCAATAAGGTCATCAACTACAGAAATGACACTGCCAATTTGGTTTGTAGTCGCAACGGACAACACTCCATCTGTAGGGTTCAAGATATACGACAAGCCATTGCCAAGTCTGGTCAGAGAGTCGTCTTCCCGCTTGTACAGAATGTCGAGGTCGTGCAAATGTTTTGCATACTGTGCAAGTTTTGTGCCGTCACCGTTGCGGTTTAGATAACTAAACACCTGTTTCGGCGTAGAGTTTTGATCGAACATGATGAATTCGCCTTCGTTGGCCTTGTGGCCCATTTCATCAAGTTCTTTTTTTGTGACCGAGTTTGGAATTGCATCGCCGGTTTGGTCAAAGTGTTTCCGATTGAGTCTAGCACGGCCAACGTAGTTGCCGTCGTCGTCTTGCACAGGGACGCTCACAAACTGGTTAGGGTTGTAGACGCGACCCTCTCGAACTACATCGTCTAACTCGTATCGAGTAGAGACATGTTTCTTGGTCAACTTGCGCAGTTTTTGCGTTTCGTCGTGCTTCTCAGACTCACTGAGATCAGGGTCAGCGTAGACCTTTTTAATTTTCGAGGATTGCAGGTCAATGTATTCATCTTTGATTATGTTAAATCGGGAGTTCAGTCGCTCCCGTTCGTTGCGTGCCTGCAACTGGATGTCGCGCTGAAACATTTCTGTTTCAAGCACAGCCTTGTTTTTGGGGTCTTCTACCTTGCGCTGTACATTCTGGGCTTCCTCCATACCCCGAGTCATGGCGTTGATCTGAGCCATGCCTGCTGACATCTTGGCTTCAGCAACCTCTTGGTCACCTATGGTGTTTTCTTGCCCAGTATAAAAACGACGACCTTGCCTTTGTTGCGCAAACGTGTTGACCTTGTCGTCAAACGTTGGGGGAGGTGGCGGAGTGGGTGTCGGTTCTGGAGTTTGCTCTGGGTTTTGGATTTGGCTCATCAGCCTCTATCTCCCATTTGCTCTTCGCTAAGGCTTTGCTCAAACCGCATGATTTGCGCAAATCGATCTGCCGCCTGTCTTCGCAGTTCTTGCGGATCTTGGATAGCCGAGTAACCGTCAGAGCCGGCGGGGTTTTCTTTCTGGATTACGC
>TARA_R100000697_G_scaffold123762_1_pt1 | contig 18797 bp, 23 predicted proteins | sample TARA_R100000697 | Tara Oceans TARA_R100000697 (sample SAMEA2622788) | marine metagenome | biome: marine biome (ENVO:00000447); feature: surface water layer (ENVO:00002042); material: "saline water (ENVO:00002010), including plankton (ENVO:xxxxxxxx)" | depth 5 m
CCAAACTGTGGTATCTGTGTATATGCAAAACTTTCTGTATCAAGTAAAAATATCCAACTGATTTTTTGATTTTGATTTGGGTCGTTTATAAACTGTGTATTAATTGTTGGTAAATATTGCTGGAACTCTGAATCCCAATATCTATCAACACGTAAAGCAAAATCCTCATCTAAATTAAAAGGTACCATATCTTGGCCAAAATCTCCATATATAATAGGTGAGTATTTACCTCTTTGATTTGACCTATATATACCTTCTGATGGAAATTTATATCCTGATGGTATATCAGCATCATTTAATATTTGTTTTGTTAATAATGCCTCTGCTTTGTCCTCTAATGTTATTGATACGGTATCCCTATTATGTTTAAATCTGGTAATTTTTCTCTGTGTTACTAAACCTGCTCTTCTTGTATCATCAGATGTTATACCTAAAAAGTCTGTTTGGTTAGTTACTATATATATAGAACACATTTTATTAATAATGTTTTTTTCGTTTAAAACATCCATAAATGTTTTACCATTATATAAATAATTTGATAGGTCTAATTGTACTGTTGAGCTTTTAAAATTTTTTTCTACTAAATCAATACTGTTTGAAATGGTAGGAAATGACTTTAAATATGGTAATGCTCTTTTAACTATTTCTGTATCATCATTACTAGCATGATTAAGCATGTAATCTTCATACGTTTCAAACCTTTGACTTGCTACCTCTATTGTATATTCTTTTGGAGCAGTTGATATAAGTAAAAAATTTTTATTTAATGCAGTTTCTGGGTCATTGTCATATAATGGTATATATCTATTTGGTTGAGGTCCAAACGTGTGCTCTGATATTACTAATACAATATCTAGTGCAGGATTATTTTCTAATGTTTTTTCAAAGGTTGGTGTTAATATCATAATTTAACCAATTAAACTGTATAGTCTTCTGTGTGATTTAGGTAAAACATGATGTCCTTTTCTAACCCCTTCTCTTATAGCTGGTATAAGTACATCAATAACATGCTCATCAACCAGTGGAGCCTCTACTTTAACTTCCACATTTACAGTATTTCCAGCACCCCCACCGTTATTCATATTATCAAACATTTGTCTTCCAAATGTATCTACGGCTGACCTGTTCATAACAAACTCACCACCTTCAAGCTCTGCAGGCACACCACCCTGTGAATGACTTGGACCTTGCACATATCCACCATCTTGAAATGATGTGGTAAAACTTGTCCCTGTGGTTGTCATTTGTGGATTTACTTGTTGTACTTTTGCGCTTTGTAATTTTTGTATCTGATTATCCAGGTTTTTAAGTTGAACAGCACCATTAGCTGCTACAGTTGCAGCTATTCCTACACCTGCAGGAAATCCAGCTTCGTATGCTCTGGCCATACCTGTTAGGATACCTGCCTTTGCAATAAATTTCATCTGCTTGATGGCATCTATTCTAGTCTTTTTAGATTCTTTTTCGTTGCCTGCAATAGATTGTAAATAGGTACCTGCTGCGCCCATTAACGCATTAGCTACATTTACTGCCATCATTACTCTTTGCTTGTTGTAAAATCTATCTATATCTTTTTTCTTTTCATGAAAATCTTTATGACCTTCTAGCTCTTTTAATTGCAGCTCATGTTCTGCATTTAGCCTTGCAAGTTCATTTGTATTTGTTTGCTCCATAAAACTTTGATGAAACTCATCTGCAAATTGATGCTGTAACTCTGCTTGTTCTGCAGCAAATTCTTTATCAAATACCATTTTTATTGCCACCTCAGGTGACATGCCTTGCTCATCTATAAATTGTTGTATTGCATCAATCTGTTCGCTTGTTATATCTGGCATGTTAAACGCCAGGTTTAATGCAAGTTTATCACCTACTCCCATATCTGTAAGTCTTGTAAGATTATCTTGTATTTGTTGAATTGTATTCTCATCAAAATTTACATCAAATGCTAAATTTACTGCCTGCTCTGGGTCTATACCGTTAAAAGCTGCTATAATATCTTTTATATTTTGTATTGTTGTTTCATTAGTAAGATTGCTATCATCTTGCGCATCTTTCATTATAGCATATTTAATTGCTGTATCTGTTAATGCTTTATTTAATTCTTCTTTTTGTTCTTGTACTTGCTGGGCATAGAATATTGTTTTTTTACCTTGTCGTTCTTCCTCGGTCCCTGCATTTATAATATTATTTATTATTTCATCTAGTGAGTCACCACGTTTTGCTGAGGCCATAGCAGCCTCTAATTCAGACCTTGTTATATTATCTATAATACCTATGCGCCTGGCTTCAATTAAGGCCAAATCAGCCTGTTTTTCCTGCTTATCTGTTAATTTTTTATTATGCTTTTCTTCTAGGTCTGTAATTCTTTTTATGCTTTTTTCAAAATCATTTAATAATTCTATTTGATTTCTTTCTTCAACGCTAAGATTATTATACGCCTCTATTTTTTCTTGTAATGTTACTATCTGGGTCCTGTCAGATGCAATTTGTGCCTCTGTAGTTTCAATTATATTTTTACCCTGCTGCACATTGTTTTTAAATTCTTCAGTTCCTTCGCTAAGACTAGCATTAAAAAAGTTACTAATTTCCGTAACATCTTTTAACTTTTCACCCATCTGACCTGCTACACTTGAGTTTCTAGCTGCAGCATTAGCCGTTTTATTTAGTTCTTCTCCTACTAGGCTTAAAAATTTATTTAATTCATCTAAATTATCAGCCAAAGTCCCTTCACCAATAGACTTATCTATTGCATCAGTAGATTTTTTTAATTCTTTATTGCTACCAGCATAATTAGTTGAAAATTGTATTAAACCTTTTAAATCTTTTACACGTGAATTATATTGATTTGCTAAATTATCTTCAGATTTTAATAATTGCTCGTTTGATTTAATATTGGCTTCATATGCTTTTATTTGTTTTTTAGCAGCATCCACGCTGTCTGAGGTTAAATTGTTAATATCTATAGTAGACTTTGACAAATCTACCTGAGATATACTCAAACCACTTTGTGCAGATTTTAATTTTTGCAGCTCTTTTGAATAATCTTTAGTAATTTCTGTTCCATCTTCTGCTGAATTATACCATTTTATTAAAGCTCCTGCTGCAAGAGCTGCACCTACAGCTAATGCTCCCCATGGTGTTGTTGCAAGCGTTAAATTAAAGCTAATGGTGGCCGTTCTTGCAAACTTCATTGCTGCTGTATATCCACCAATTAATGCTGGCAAACCTTTCCAAACTCCTGCAAATACGCCTAATTGTACTATATATCTTTTTATATCTTCTATGTCTGTTTCAGATATAAACTCTGTCATAGCTTGCACTGCAGACCTTAAATCATCTTTAAACTCATCAAATACATCTAACGCTAGACCTTCCAGGGCTGAATTAAATTTATCTAAGTCGCCCTGTAGAGAATCCATCATAATGCGTTGTTGTTCTTGTGCAAATCCTAATCCACCAAATGCCTCAGATGATTCATTCAATACATCTGTTAAATCTTCTACGTTGCCTATATTGTCAAATAAAACTTTAAATCCTGCTACGGCTCTTTTGCCTACTAATGCTGCGCCTTCACCTACAGGGTCAAATCCTTCTTTTCTTAGCTTGTCAAAAGCTATTGCCATTTCCTCTGCACTTTTAACAGGGCCACCTAATTTTTTCGCCAGCTTAGAGCCTTCTGTCCCCATCTCTAACATTATTTTTCTAAGCTGCGTTCCTGCCATTGAACCTGTAATAGCATTATCATGCAGCTTTCCAAGCATTGCAACAGACTCTTCTAAACTAAATCCTAAACCAGATGCAACAGGTGCCACGTATGTCAATGAATCGCCCAGAGTAGTCATATTTAAAGCAGAGCTTGCAGTTGCTGCTGCAAATATATCTGTAACGTGTGCTGCCTCAGCCGTTTCTAATTGAAACGCTTTCATTGTACTCCCCACCTGCATTGCTGATTCGCCAAGTTCTTGGCCTGTTGCATATGCTAGGGCCTGAGTAGCCTCTGTCATTCCTATTATTTCATCAGTTCTAAATCCTAATCGTGCAAAATTTTCCTGTAGCTCTGCTATTTCTGATGCAGTGTTTGCTGTAGATGCACCCAAATCTCGTGCCTGCTGAGATAGAGTTTTTAGCTCGTTAGCAGATGCTCCAGATACAGCTTGTACCCTTTTCATCTGCGCTTCAAAGTCTTTTCCAATTCCTACTACTTTAGATATAGCAACGCCAGCAACGGCAAATCCTGCCATCGTAGCCATGAGGCCCTTAAATGACCGTTCTGTGGTTTTTACTTGGGTGTCCAGGCCTGCAAGTTCTGCCTGTGATAATTTAACCCCTTTGGTTTTTAGTAGTATTTGGAGTTGTTGTCTATCTATCGCCATTAGTTGCCCTTCTTCTTAGCTTTTTTCTTTTGCTCTTTATCGTACTGCTTTTGTTTTATTTTATTTCTAGTTTGCATCGCATTGTAGATTATAAAATAATAGTCTGTCCATTTTTTTGGCTGGTCCCCATATGAGCCTTTATATGGTGCTATTCCAGTTTCTTTGCAGTAGATAAACATATCTATCATCTTTTGCATTTTAGGGTCTATAAAGACGTTTTTACATGCAAAAAAGGGTAATGAGTGATACATATCTTCAGCTATATCACCATTACCCTGGGAGTTGCGTTTTAAATCTTCTTCAAGCATAGCATAATATTTCCAGACATCATCTACATTGTTAAATGTAACTTTAGGATATTTTTTATTCTTGTCTAATATTATACTTTTTACGGTGTATGGAAATTTATGTAGCCTGCAACCCATACACACACCATCAATTAAGACGTTGAGGGTGAGGCTGGCTGCTTTTTTCTTGTAACTACTTGAGCTGCTTGAATTAAATCAGATGCTTCCTGTTTATCTTCATCTGTTAATTGTTTAAGCGCAGAATCTGGTGGCATTTCACCATTAACTGCTTTCCAATCACCTATTCCTGACAGTCCTGCTCTTAGCCATTTAGTTCTTGTTTTATTAACATTTTTTATGCTTGATGGCTGCCCATCTGCAAAAGTAATGTCTATAGAATCCCTGCAATCATCCATTTCATCTATAGACATATCTTTAATAGTAATAGTTATACCACTTTTTAAGGTTTTTATTTCTGCCATTTTATCCCTCGTTTATGTTATCTTTAAATCAATTAATGCACCTGCACCTTCTGCAGTTCCAATAAATGGTAGTTCAATATACACTCCATCTTCTGCAGCATAATCTTTATTGTATCCTGTGAATTTAGCTGCTGGTATACCAATAAAGCATGTGGCAGCACCTACTGCAGCATCTCCAAAGATTATAGCTGTCGATGTACCATTTAGCCAGTTATCTAATAATCCTCGTGAGTTATCGTCATATTTAACTGTCATTGAACCTTCAACAGTTATATTTCCTGCCCTCACATAGGCATCTGGCTGTCCAAATACTGTTCCTGTTGAACCTGGTGCAGCCTCGGCAATACCTTGATGTCCTGCTCTTGCTACTGGGTTTGTAATGGTTACAGAAAATGATTTACATATAACTGCGTTTCCACCTATAGAAACATTATCCATTTCAAATATGTTTTGATGACCACCATAGGATGAAACTTCTGTATCAGCAATAGTTATGCTAGAGTTATCATATTGAATGGGTCTATAGCCACCAAAAAAAGTTCCTGATGTTGTTAGTTTACCACCATTGGTCCCTGCATCCATTGATAATGTTAGTGAATCGCAAATTGCGCTATACATATACCTACCTTTAGCTGCATCTGGATTTTGAATTTGTAGAGCTAAATCAAAATTATTAGCAGCATTGTATGAATATGAATTTGTTGCTGCTGTGCCTGCAACAGCTACTGCGCCAGTTACGTCTGCTACCTCTATATTACTTGTCAATAGCGCATGGAGCAAACCTTCATTTTCTGGTATATAGTTATCCCATCCCCATGTGTATGAACCCCCTGCAGTATTTGTAGCAGAATGAGATGTTACGTAATCTGTTGGCCTTAATACTCTTTGCCCTAATCGTTGTATTTGCGTGGAGTTATCTGCCCCACTAAAATCTATATCGTTTACAGTATCTAGTCGCATGTGATACATTGTACCTGCCACCGTTGCAATTCCGAAATTGCTTGTGTGGAGTCCTACTGCGACCTTATACTCTCTTCCTGAATATGTTACAGCCATTTGTTATCCCCTTTTAATTAGCTTTTTCAATAAAGTTTTCATTTAATGCCATCTTAGCATCTGATGGCTCAATTTTAATAGTGCCACCCTCTAATATTGTCTTATAATTTGCAGGACCTAAACCCCAAAAATTATTTTGTGTATTACATTGTTCAAAATTACTGCCCATTTTGTATGCAATTTTTGTGCTTTTTTCTTCTTTTTTAGCCATTTTTTGCTCCATATATTGTGTTTAAGTTAATTACTGTCTACTAATAATACAAGAAAATAGAAAATTCACTGCCATTAAATCTTCTGTTACATTTTCAAACTCTATTTCTTCTACCTGGCCCTCAATCCATGATATGACATTCGCATCATTTCCTGCATCCTTGGCATGGTTGTTTGTTAGTATCTGATTTGTTCTTTCCATTTCTCTGTACATATATTCATAATCATATTCTTTAGGATTTCGTACAGAATTATATTGCACAATATCTACAAATATTCTTCTTGAAAATGTTGTATTTGAGTATAAGGATACAAATTCATTTCTTGTACTAAATATTCTAATACTAAAATCTTCAGATTGCTGCATAAAAAAGGGAGAAATGTATATTGGACTAGGATTATACTGTTCTCGTAATATTTGCCTAATAGGCAGCAATACGTCATTATATGTTATATTTGAGTAATCTGTGGTCTTTGCCATTATCCTTGAAATCTCCTAGTCATTCTAATACTTCCCATTTGTGTATTGGTCGCATCTATACCATACCCATGAAGTTCTATTTCATATTCATCTAAATCCGTTGTTACGGCAGTTGCCACATCATCACCACCCCATCGTATCTCTAAACTACCTACGCCTAATTCTTGGAATCTTCCATTTATAGCCTCTGAATCAACAATAATATCTGTTTTTAAGTTATCTCCATCGCTTGCATATACTGTATATTTTGATGTACCCATAAGGCCACCTTCTCCAGATTCTATTTTAACCTTTAATAGTTCGTAGTCCCTACCACCATAATGACCCCTTAATTCTACTGGTCTTAAATCTGAACTAGAGCTTACATTAACTTCTCTTAATACACCCTTACTGCTATCCCTGGTGACTTGATTTGGTAGTGTCAATGTACCCTCTCTTAAACCTAAAATTATAACATCTAATTCAGATTGAAATATTGGTATTAGTTCACTTGTAGGGTCATTCGCTTTAATCATTAGTAAAATTGCTTGCAATGATGTTGCTCTCACTATAAAAGTTGGATAGTTGCCTTCTCTGTCTTTCATTATTTCTCTTGTCATTCTGTGGTCCAATAAGGATTCTATCATTCTGCTTGCTCTTTTTCTAACATTAGTCGTATATGTTTGAAAATCTATTCCTGCATGCACATCATAGTCTGCAGGATTTAAATTGTCTGTAATCAACAATGCTTTATCAAGAGCAGCATCATATATAAATGCAGGATTCTCTGATAATGATGATTCATCTGTTACGTCTGCGCTTGCATCATATACTACAGATACTGACACTCCTGACACATGTGCAATCGCTGTTGTTTTACATACTCCTCTTATAAATGTTACGGTAGAGCCTAATACGTTAGATACACGCATATATTCATCTTCTATTTTAATAATATCATTTGCACCTATTTTGCTTGTAGATGTTAAATCTACTGTAGTTGCATCTTCATCTAGTGATGTTGATGTTGTTGTCACAGATGATGATGGGAATCCAAGATTTAAACACTTTGCTCTGTCAAAAAATAAATCTGTTACTAATCCTGGTGAGTCAGCAACATACATATCTAAAGTATCTACTATATTTGATACTGCTAATGACCACCCTGTAACTTTTACTCTATTATTATATTTTCCAAAATCAGGAAATACATCAAACAAATCTGTATTTTCGCAGTAGGTTATCGTACTTGTCAATGCCATTATTTACCTCTCATTTTTCTTCTAACTTTTTTTGAATATTTTGCTCTTTGTTTTCCAGCTTTAGTAGCTTTTCTTTTTTTCCTGTTTTCATATGCTTTTTGAGCAGGTGTCAAACTATCTCTAACTGATTTAGGAAGATACCTTCCTCGTTTGCTTTTTGGTTTTTTCTTATCGCCCTTGCTTACATAATCCCACTTCTGTTTAGTCCATTTCTTTAAAGACCTTTGTGATTTTTTTAATGCCATTACCTATAACCTCCACCAGCAGCTTTATATCTTCTTGCTAGCATTTGAGCTTTTCTTGCTGACCATTGCCCTGCCCTTCCACCTTTTGAGCCTCTTTTAATAGCATAAAACAATCTTTTTCTTAATGCAGGTTTAGTATAATTACCAGCCTCATTTACTCTGCTTTTTGCTCTTTTTTTTCTAGTTGTTTTTTTTCTTGCCATACTACCAAGCCTTACATGACCAATACCTGGCTTTATATTTTGGGCCAGGATTAGCACAGTTATGTCTTGCCCTAAATGATTTTCTAGCTTTTTTATTTGACTTTCTAATTCTCATTTTTGCATCACCAAATGGTACTCTTTTTATTTTACCACTTGGCATGCGAACAAAGACTTTTCTTTTTTTCTTACCATATCCAGGTTCACCTTTTCTAATCAAAGATGGCCTGTTTAATGTGACTTTTCTACCCCTATAAATTGCCAAGATTTACCTTCCTTTTATGCCTGTCATTTTGTTTCTGTGCCCTTAAATGACTAATAATGCTGAATTCGCATTTAAGGCCCAAAATAGACGATTTTAGGGACTTTAAACCCTCTTGCGTATGTTGGGACCTATTTTTAATATTTCTAAGTTTCATAACGAGAGTTACTTAAATTATTTTTGTAACATACACTATGCCAAAATGTCACTTTTTTCATTTTTTTGCGTATCTTCGGCCTGTTAATCCCCTAGAAGATTTCATTTTCTTTCTACCTTTTTTCATGCTTTTTTTCTTACCTTTTTTCTTGTAAGATTTTCTTCCATATGCCATTTTAGTTACCCTTTATTTTTTAATTAAATGCTATTATTGAAACTGTTGCATTTCGTTTTGGATTTGTACTTCTTGCTGAAATTGATTGTAGTTGAGATGTTGTTTTTGGCTCACCACTTAAACATGATAATACTTTTGCAGATATATTAAAGGTTGCATATTTCAATCCATTACGTATTGTAATTGCGCCTGAACTATAATTTATTGTTCCTACTCCTAAATTTGAATTTGGACTTGTAAGGTTACCAAAACCGTCATCAAATAACATTCCATTTAAATTAGGTTGATTATTATCATCTTTTCCTGGTAATACCTCTGGTGCTAGAACTGATGGCCTTGCATCATTAGGTGCTGCAGGAAATATGCCCTGCCCAAAAACTTTTGTACCACTATATGATGCTGATTCATTTAAAAGTATTTTTGAGCCATTTGTTCCATCATGTGGATACATATGCGATAAAGATTCAAATCTTAACTTTCCTTGTGATATTGTTGCATTAAATGGAAATCCATCTAATCCACCTGAACCTAATTCGCTTGCAGTTTTGATTGCACTGTTAATTTTTTCTAACACCCCATTCTTACCACCGAATTTTGTATTGCTGCTATCTACAGTAAATGATAATTCTGTTTCTGCTGAATCATCGATAGTTACTGCAATTGCATATGTATTTCCACCTGTAAGTTTTGTGTCAGTCTGTGGAGTTATGGGGTTTTTAAACGAGATTTCTTGAAATGCTCTTTGCGTATAGAATGTCAAAGCCACCGAACCCTTAACAATCCCACCAGTCGCTACATCTCTACCATATCCAAAAAAGTTACTTACCTGAAAATTACCTGAGCCATCGGTCATACACACTGCAGAACTTCCATATATTGTTGTAGCTTCATCATAAAGATGATTAAAATGAACAAGCTCAATAGCAGGTGAACTTGTATGCGCTGCAGCCGTTGTGCCATGAGCTCCTCTTTCTACTGTAATTGTTGTGCTACCAACATCTTCGACAATCATAACCTCATTATCTACTTTAATTCTATCGCCTACAAAAAATACCATATCATTAGGGGTTACAGTTTTAATCGTTGTGTTTGCTATGTTATCGCAATCACTAACTGTTGTAGGTGACTCATTGTCTGTTTCAGGTGCACCAGTTACTGTAGTAGCATTTGCTGCTGATGTGCTTTCTTCATAGCTCATAGCATGTATACTTGGCATATAACAATACTCTCCTGGCCTAAATACTTTATGTATTGTTGTGGATGCTAGTGCTGTGCCTGTTGTTTTATCACCACTGTCATCTCTCCAGTTATCATACTTAAATATTATTTCTGCAGCTTGGTCAGATGTATTATATACAACAAGAGCCTCTGCCCCCTCCATGGACCTGGCAGCTTTTGAACCTGCTGTAAATAATGCTAAATTTATAAAACTATCACTATCATCTACTGTTTGCGTGATTTCAAAAATTTCTGTATAGTTAGTAGTTTTTCCATATGAATATCTACCACCTGTATCTGTCGATAATGATAGATTTACATCTAATTTGCTCATTTTTTCCCCTTTAAGTTATATGATATTTAATATATACTGATGCTGTTATATCGTTGTTAATTGTTGCTCCACCCCTAACACACATCAACAATACTTTTCCTGCTGTTACATCTGGTGAGCCAACAGTCATGCTGTGTACATCTGCATCTGCATTATCTATTGTTTGCGATGATGAACTAGCAACAACGGCACCTGCTGATAAATCACCTGAGCCTGCTCCTGATGAATCTAATGTAAATGAGTTTAAACTATATTGCAGTGTATCAGTTGAGGCTGAATCATCCCCCATATGAATTACCTTTATAGCATCTATAGTTATATTATCATGAACATACCAATATTTATTTAAGGCAGTATGTGTTGCTGTGAAAGATGTAGCTGGAGCTGCATCTGTGCCAAAATTATCATCAGCGCTTGTAATAATACCACCATCAAAAGGTATTGGATACCATGTGTTAGCTACTGCACTTAATTGAAAACAGCGAAATATTATATATTGCGTATTTGCAAAGTCTTGTGTCTGGTTGACCTTTACGCCTTTATTTGTAGAATCTACTGCAAAAACAGTTGTTCCGTCTTTTATTTTGGCAGTTATGGCATCTGTTGAATCATTTGCTGATGGCCTCATTATAATTTTATCTTTTGATATTTGTAAAGCTGAGTTACCACCATTTCCATCCTGAACTATATTTGGTGTGGTCGTTGGTAAACCTGTATTTGAGTTATTCAAATATAATAAATCTTTAAATGTATCTTTTTTCTTTTTATTAATTAAACTCATTTTACTCCTTATTACCCTTCATATATTGTTGCTGGTAATGCTGTTGCTTTTATAATAAATGGATGATTGCCTTGACCTACTGATGTTCTCCCACCATATTGCAAGAACGCTGTTTTGGTTTCTCCATTTGTACTAAATGCCACCCAAAATGTGTTTTCACTTCCAATAGCTGCTAAATCGGCTGAATCTAAAACCCATTTAATATTTATAACTTCATCATCAGCTTCTCCATCAGAATGAAAAACTCCAACACCATCGTATTCATATTCTTGAGAAAGAGCACTATACCCATCGGTTGCATTTTGTGTACTCAAGCTTGTTTCTATATGAGTACTTGTTGATGCAACATTAATCAAAGCTGACATTTCTATCTCTACTAATTCACTTGGTGGTGTTTTAAATGTTATTTTATGTACATCAGATTCCACAGTCATTGAGTTTTGTATTTCAAAAGTTGCTGTACCTGCTGTTGCAGTTAATCTAGTGTAACCAAGTATCATACCAGCATAAGCACTATTTGCTACACTAAATTCTGTGCCTGCTTTTTTAGCTACAAAATTACCATTATGTGAGTCTAATTCAATACTAGCACCAGAATCTACAACAAAGTCATCTGCAATAATTTTATCTAAGCTAGTAATTGTTAAATCTCCACTAGAATATGATACATCTGATAAGTCATCTAATGCTGATGCTCCACCACTTCCTGTATTTGCATCTACATAGTTTTTATTTACAATTTCGTTTGGATGTACTGGCTCTTTATTGTACATAAAACTTTTATTTGATATTTCTAAAGGCAATGTTATATCGTCTACTTTGCTTGGTATAGGGTCATTCTTTAAACCTCCAATAGCCTGGAGGGCCCTGGATTCGAGTTCTTTCACCTTTTTTTCTAAAGATTTTACTCTCTTAGGTGTTATGGCCTCATAATCCATCAATCTTCCTTATTAACTTGTTTTTTAAACATTTTTAACATTGCCTTGATGTCTATCTCTAACTGTTGTATTTTCTCGTCATTTTGCTTTAGCCTTTCTACTACCATTTCTAGCTGCATATCTAGATTGTTTGGTTTTTTAACATAATCTTTTATTTCTTTTGCTGCTTTCAAAAGTTTTAGAATTGCTACAGGTGACATTATTTGTTGTCACTCCTAAGGCCAGAAATAAATCCTCTAAGTGAACCCACCACAACATTATCTACTAAATCTATAAAATATGGTTCTACTGTTGCGCCCCAATATTTTTTTGTAAGTGACCACTTACCTAAACCTAAAGTCATCGTTCTACCGACTCCAAACCAAAATGTTTTGCAAATATTAGTAATTTGCTCGTTTGGTACTTTCTTTAAAGCCCATAATATAATAGCAGATGCGCCACCCCCTACTAAAAGTCCTGAATTTCCTGCTACTGTTCCTAATAATGTATCTAACATATTATCTCCTTTTTAATCTTTTTTATAACCATTGGTTTTAAAATTACTTATATCAATTTTTTCCATTGGTCGTGTCATTATAAAATCTTTTAATTTATCGTTTTGTATTTCTAAATCTTCGCCACCACTTATATATGGCTCCCCATCATGCGTGTGACCTACATTGTAAACTATAATTGATGTTTTAAAGAGGCCCAATCTTACAATTCTTCCTGCGTATTTTTTCCCCTCTATCCATATGTATATAACATCACCTACATTAATAGAGTTTCCCCAGAAAACTTTAAATGACTCTGTAAGCCCTTCTATTGTACTCCTAAATAGTACAGCTAGAAAACCTACTACAAACAGCCATCCATAGTTGCCAATTAGATTTGTGCCAATATCTGCAATTTGCTCTTCTGACATTCATCTATTTTCTAGGATTAAATTTTCTAATTTATCAAACCGATTCATGACAGCATCAATTTTTGTTTCAATGCGACCTTGACCCACTTCCTGGCTCTGCACTTTATCTTTATTAGTCATTATCTTTTTTCGGTTTTCATCTATGCTATTTTCCAAAGATTCTATTTTATTTGATGTTGCACCTACACTAAATACAAATGTTCCTAATATAGTGCATATTGTTATTATAGTACCTAAGGATATTTTTTTATCTATCATTGCCCATTCCTTATTAGTTGCGATACCTCTTTTGCCCTGTTTGGAGTTTGATTTGCCCACCTAGAATCTAAACATTCTTCTGCAGCATCTGCCCATTTACTATCAGCTAAAAATGCTATTGTTTTTTTAAATTTACTAAATGCTGTTAAACCAATCTGATATGCAATAGAAACCACCCCACATTTAACCATATCTGGTAAGTCATCATACCAATTATATTTTTTTGCTAAATTGTGCTCTAATTTGTGGATTTTACGCACTAAAATCATTTCTGCTATATCTTCATCTAATTCCAAATAATCTACCCTAAAACCGTACCCTATGGTGTAAAAGTCCTCGCTAACCTGCTTACCATCTGCTGTCTTATAACTTAGCTTATACGGTTTTGACCTAAATCCTTCATGATGTTTTATTATTTCTAATGCTTTGTTCATTTTTTCTTTTTCTTAGCAGCTTTTTTCTTAGCAGCTTTTTTCTTAGCTTTAGGTTTTGGTTTTTCTTTTGGTTTCGGCTTTGGCTTAGGCTTAGGCTCTACCTTTTCAATTACTTTCCAATCATCAGAATCCATCATCATAAAATGTTCGAGCTTTGTTACCTCTTTTGTTTCTCCAGATAAATTATGTTTTATAGTAATCATGAATTTCTCCTGTTTATATATAGGGGCCTAAAAGGCCCCTATATTATTCTATATTCTAGTGAACTGTACCTAGAATGAATACTCTTTTTTGTCCAGCAGTAGATGCATTTCGTACTAGACATCCATACATTACATCAGAAACAACTTTGGTTCCTAAGTAATCTATATCATAATCGGCTTGCATTCTAATGTTTGAACTGTATGCAATGTGCATAGCTGACTTATGAACACAGTAACCAATCGGAGTCACATCATGGTCATCATCACCAGCTGTACTATCCATATCAGTTCTTGCAGTTGTTACTGCATTTGACATAAGCACTGGAATTCCAAAAACAGTAGCAACTTGACCACTGTTAGCAAATCCTTGACCTAATGGAGAACCAGCAGTACCGTATGACAGCTGAACTAATCTAGCTAATCCAGCATAAGCTGTCGGTGATAATACTAAAGTCCAATTTGATGGGTCTTGGTCTTCTGCTAATATATTTTGCAACACTAAATCAAAATCAGCATTATTGGCCTCATATAGGTCACTACCCACATTGATAGAGTTTATATCTCCATCAGCTGTTTGGCAAGATGCAAGAAGTTTGCCCTCTAGGTATGTATCAATTTCTTTAGCTAGAGCATAACCCATTTCTTGTGCATAAATATTCATTATATCATAATTAGACTGAACCTTTAAAACATCTTCTACTAAGGTTGCTGAATACTTATGTTGGTCAACTTCTAAGGTAAGTTCAGTTTGAGCAGTCATATCGCTTCCGTATGCGCCTATTGGACTATTTATAGCTTTAGTTCCAGTAGCAACTTGGTCAAACTGAGGAATGTGAATCTTATCACCACCACTTGAAACAAATGCTGATAAGTCATTACATAAATTAGCAAATACTAGTTTGTCTTTAAATGCTAATTCTACTGCTGGTGCCCATACTTCTGGTACGAAAACATCCCATGACCTATTTCCAGCTCCTACAGCTGTTTGGCCGAGTCCACCAGAGGTAATCTTATCAGTTGCTATATCATTAAGTACGTTACCCATAGGTCCATTTTGAACCCAGTTTTGAATATTATTTAAAAGTTTCATTTAATCTCCTTCTGCTTTCGCAAAGGTTAATGTTAAATGATACTCTATTTTTTATTCATTAGCACCTGCGTATGCCATTGTTTTCTTTCCTCTGCTGTCATATCTGAGTAAGATTTACTTGACGTACTATTTTTTACCATACTTGGTATATTTGGTATGTGCGCACCTTGAGGCTGTTGATTTTTTAAGGTTTTTTTATGAATATATTTTAGAGTATCTAAATCTTTACCAGCCAATTCCTCTCTATCCTCTTCTGGAAATTCCTCTAAAATATTTGTTTTTTCAGTTTCAAGATATGATGTATACTTATCTTTATATGTAGACAATTCTTTATTTTGTGATTTAAGTCTATCAATTAGTTCAGTCTGTTTACCTTCCTGAATCATTTTTTCTTCCTCATACTGATTTACTTTTAATCTAAGAGCATCTACCTCACTGACAGCATTTTGCTTTCCTGCTCGCTGTTTTTTAGAGTTTTCTATTTCCTGCAAATAGAGTGCTTTATAATCAGGTTGTGCTTCCTGTTGTGTTTGAGCAGTGCTCTGCTCCTCTGCTGACGTTGCCTGCTGGCTGTCGTTTTCTGTGTTCATCTGAACTCCTTATAATATTTTGTTTAAAAATACAAGTAAAATTTATAAATTAAAATCAATATTTAAAACTAAATTTATGGAAAATGTCACAGATTATAAAAAAACTTGGTTTGATTTTATAGATTACAAGCCCCATAAAGGGCAAAAATTATTACATTATCCTCCAGGGGGTGAATATGACTATAAGAAAAATCCTGATGGTGTAAGGTTCACCGTTGCGTGTATGGGTAGACGTTGGGGTAAATCTCATTCCTGTGCAAAGGAAATCGAGGTAGCCCTAACTCAGCCTGGTAAGGTTGTTTGGAATGTTGCACCTAATTACAATACCAGTGAAAAAATATTTAGATTAGTATATGAAGATTTAGTTATTAAGAAAAAATTTAAGCCATCAATGTATTCAGCAAGGGACCAAATATTAAAATTTGAATGGGCAGAAGGTGTAAGTGAGTTTCGAGGAAAATCTGCCGAGCACCCTACAGGTTTGATTGGTGAGGGTTGTGATTTAATAGTTATTGATGAGGCAAGTAAAATACCTAAGTTTCAAAGAATTTGGGAAATGTATTTGAGGCCCACATTGTCAGATAAAAAAGGTAGAGCAATTTTTATATCTACGCCTGATGGTTTTAATTATTTTTACGAACTATATAATCAAGGTAAAAAAAATAAAAATTGGTTTAGCTTAAACAGTCCGTCTACTGATAATGAGTATGCTTTTCCTTTAGGAGTAAATGACCCTGATATTATAGAGGCTAAAAATACTTTAAACAAAGATATATATAAACAAGAGTATGGTGCAAAGTTTACTGCGCTTTCTGGGGCCGTATATGGCGATTTTGAAAGAGATAATAATGTAGGTGATTATAAGGTTAATCGTGAGCTTCCTGTGTTTTTAGGTATAGATTTTGGATTTAGAGAGCCTGCTTGTTTGTTTGCACAAATAAAAAATATAGATAATTTATTACATGTATATATTGTAGATGAGTTAGTTCATATAAAAAATATAAGTGATAGAGATTTCTTTAGTCTTATAATTGAAAAAGGTTATAGATTAGGAAGGTGTTTTGGTGACCCAGCAGGGTATCAAATGCAAAGTTCTGTAGGAATGGGTAGTGCTCATATTTTTAGACAAATGATTGGCAAGCCTATCATGACTATGAAAGATAAGACCAGCAGGTCAATAGCTAGTGGAATAAATCACGTCAGAAATTTTATATTATCTGATAACAATATTTCAAGATTACACATAGATAAAAAATGTGAGGGATTGATTGAGGATATTGAATCATACAGGTATCCAGATGATGAGGGAAAAAGCCTGAAAGAGCTGCCCTTAAAAGATGGAATACATGACCATTCTATGGATGCACTAAGATATTTATTGATTAATCTTGACCCAATAAAACAACGTAAATTAACAAGGAATAATTAATATGATATTTAACAATAGTTACTCAACAAATCTTTTGGCAGAAGGTGTAAAATCAATGAAAGCTCAAAATTCTGCTGATAGGCGCAGTTTAGTTACAATGTTTTTAGATTATTATGATGGTGACAACACAAATCAATACATTCAGGATAAATTTGATATAAATAATTTCCGTGAGGTGCCCTGCATGTCATTTAATATTACAAAACGTCTTATAGATAAGATGTCACGTACATATCAATTACCACCAAACAGAACATTAGCATCTGGAAATGACCAATATAAAAATCTTTCAAGATTTAAAAATTATAAAATGGGTCACGTTGAAAGAATGACAAATTTATTAGGTACCGTAGCCTTACAAATTACAATGTCTGAGAATATGGGTGAGCCTGTTTTTAAGTATGAGCCGATATTATATTTTGACGTAACTACGTCAGAAATGAATCCATTGGAAATAACATCAATACAATACCCAATATTTAACAATGTAGATGATGCAAGTCAGGGAAATGAAAAATTAACATTTGCATACTTTGATAATGAAAAATATATGGTTTTAGATAATGAAGATAATGTTATTGTTGAAGAACCAAATCCATATGGTAGGATTCCTTTTGTTTTTATAAACAGACAGCATTTGCTTGACTCTGTTTTTTCTGCAGGAGCATATGATATTGTAAGCTGCAATGAAATGCTTAATATATTATTTACAGAATTAAATTTAGGTTTACGTTTTCAGTTATTCGGTCAATATGTTGCATCAGGTGTATATGAAGATGAAAAGTTTGAAAGATGGGGTTCTGACCAAGTGATAACTGTCCCTGATGGTGTAGATGTAAAATTATTACAGCCTATGCCAAACGTGGATTCGGCATTGAAAGTAGCTCGTAGTATGGTAGAACTTGTAGCTACAAATAATCACATGTCGGTATCATTTGCAGAAACATCCAGGGACAGGCCCCAGTCAGGTATAGCATTAAAAATTAAAGAGTTAGAATCACATGAAAATTTTGAGAAAGAAAGAGAAAAGTGGTCGTTTTATGAGCAGGAAATATTTATGTTAGAAAGAGTAATCGCATCTGTAAGTGGTATAAATATTGGAAATAATTTAGGCGTTGATTTTAAAGAACCAGAATATCCACAAACTGCAGCCGATGAGATTGCAATGCAACAGTTTTTATTAGATAATGACTTAACTACAAAAGCTAAAATATTAAGAAAGTATAATAAAGATTTAACATTAGAGCAGGCAGAACAAGAAGTTAAAGAAAATAAGGAATCTAATGAGCAAGGAAAAGAACAGCAAGCACCAGGATTATTTGGTCGAATTGGTCAAAGACCTCCAACAGCTCAATAAGGTAACACCTGAGATATTACAAGCTGATATAAAAGAGGTAGTAAAAAATCCTGAACAATATGCTTTAGATTTTGCAGAGATTATTTTTACTAG
>TARA_R100000697_G_scaffold69474_1_pt1 | contig 18786 bp, 15 predicted proteins | sample TARA_R100000697 | Tara Oceans TARA_R100000697 (sample SAMEA2622788) | marine metagenome | biome: marine biome (ENVO:00000447); feature: surface water layer (ENVO:00002042); material: "saline water (ENVO:00002010), including plankton (ENVO:xxxxxxxx)" | depth 5 m
CAGCCATTCTCTTGCCTCCTCTCCGAGCACTTTTGCTCCAATATCAATTTTGTCACGCAGTGATTTCACAATCTTTTCGTCAATACTCCTCTCTGTAATCAGGTCAATATATGTAACAGTGTTTCTTTGACCTATCCTGTGACACCTGTCTTCTGACTGGATCCGTGTTTCAAGGTTAAAGTCATTTGCATAATATATCACGGTATTGGCTTCAGTAAGCGTGAGGCCGTAACCAGCCGTTGCAGGGTTAGCAACAAAGAACCGAGCGTCACCATGCTGGAACTGATGTATTGCCTTTTCACGATCTTCATCACTTGTATCTCCATAGTATGATACCACAGAATTGATCCCGAATTGACGCTGCAGGGCAATAAAAATTTTCTTAATATCGTACCGAAACCTAGACCAGATGATTATTTTACCTGAGACTTCTTCAATACACTCAAGCAGGGCATTGACCCGATTCGTGTCTACCTCGACCATGTTACCGTCATCTGTCTTGAGGTGTCCCGAAAGTATTTGTTGAAGCCGAAGAAGCTGGGTCATAACTTGCATGGCGGTTACGATATCGCCATTGTCCAGTAGCACCATCGCTTCTTTCTGTATGTCCTTGTACATGCGAACTTGTTCCAAGGTCATGTCTACATAGCGTATCGTGTAGTTCTTTTCTGGCAGGTCCAGACAATCTTTCTTCAGAACCCGATAGGTAAACGGTTCAATCTTTGTTGACAGCTCAGTCAGGTTACGAAACCCGACAATGGTTTGAAACTCTTTGATACCCATCTTCTGCTTGCTAAGTATCGCGTAACGACCCCGAAAGGCATAGTAGCTGTCATAACCCAAGACTCGTGGTTCAAGAAACTCACATTGAGTATACAAGTCCATAGGTGACTTGGTTACAGGCGAACCTGTGAGCAGCCTGCGGAACTTAAACTTCTTGGACATTTTAGTCAGAACTTTTGTGCGGTTGGCTTTTGGGTTCTTGATGGTGGTAGACTCATCAATGGCAATAAGGCCGTTTGCGCCACACCTATCTGCAATCCACTCACCCATCTTTTTGCCTTTGCCCGAACTGAACGCCTCGACATTCATAACAAACACCTTGACACCAGGTTCGGTATTCGTGAAGAATTGTTTTAGCTCTTTGCGATAAGACTTTGTGTCTTTGGCTTGCCAGTAGCTAACTTGATGGGGGACTTCTTCAGAAAAATGGTCAGGTATCTCTTTGTTTATCCAGTTCCGGTAAACGCCTTTTGGTGCAACGATTAAGGCAAAATCTATCTGATTGGTATGCGCAAGGACAGCAATACTATCAATCAACACCTTTGATTTACCTGTGCCCATCTCCATAAAAAAGCCAAAGAACTTCTTATGTATACTCTTGTTCAGAGCTTCTGTTTGATGTGCGTATGGTTTCGTTTTGAACATTGCTTGCATTGCATATTGTGTTATGTTAGTGTTACAATAGAGGTTGAAGAAACAAACGTCAACCTCTCAGGCAAGGTGCGGAACAACCAGGTTCTACTGCGTCAGTAGCGAAGGCCGCGCCTGTGGGGGTGTTCTTCCCGCCCTGGGAAAGAGGGGGTTCGACCCCCCACTGCCTGTAACCTTAAACCTGAAGAGGATGTACTTGCTATGAAGCAGATAGATCAAATATTCGATGAAGACATGTTTGCAGATGCAACCGCACTGAACGGTGTGGACGCTAATGCAACCAAATCACTCTCTGACCTAGTGAGGGACTTACAGGAGAAAACGGAACAGATTGCTGCGTCCGAAGAATACCTGAAAGGCCTGAAGGCAGAAAAACAGAGGATGGCTACAGAACAGATACCCATGCTGATGGATCAGATGGGCATCGAGAGGTTAGATGTTGACGGTGCAACCGTGCAGCTGAAGCCTTTTGTTTCTGCATCTATCCCTGCTGACCGCAGGCAGGAAGCCTATGCGTGGCTCCGTGAACACGGTCTGGATGACATTATAAAGAATGATGTCACCGTATCATTTGGACGAGGTGAAGATAACTTGGCAGGCGATGTCATGTACGACCTTGAACAAAAGGGGTATCACCCTGAAAAGAAAACTCATATCCATTCGATGACCTTGAAAGCGTTTGTCAAAGAACGTGTTGAGAAAGGTCTGCCTATAGATTTGGATTTGTTTGGAGCCTACGTTGCAAGAACTGCCGATGTGAAGAGGAAAAAATAATGGCAAACTCAGTAGTTAAAAAAGAAGAGGCTGGCCTACCAGCCGCAATCATGGACGATATTATCTCTACCGCTGGTGAGGGAGTAGATTATGATACGTCTGATTTACAGATACCTTTTGTGCGCGTCATCCAAGCGTTGTCGCCACAGATTAAAAAGTCTGACCCTGCGTTTATTGAAGGTGCGGGACAGGGCGATGCTTTCAACACCGTGACTGGACAATACTGGTCTGGTGAAGATGGCGTGACTGTCGTACCATGCTTTCAGGAAACGAAGTATCTGGAGTTTATTCCACTCGACCAGGGTGGAGGTTTTGTTGGCGAAAGAGCCTCCAACGACCCAGAGTTAGGTAAGACAGAGCGTAATGGTGCCAAGGAAATCCTTCCAAATGGTAACGAACTTGTTAAGTCTGACCAGCATTATTGTATGATTGTTGGCGAAGACGGCATGCATCAACCAGCGATTATCGACATGAAGTCTACGCAACTGAAGGTCAGCCGCCGTTGGAAGACCCAGATTGCCATGCAGAAGATAAAAGATGGCGAGGGCAACATGCGGACACCTGCTTTGTTCGCGATGATGTGGAAGCTGTCTACTACTGAGGAGTCCAATACTATGGGCACTTGGTATAACTGGTCTGTTGAAAAAGTGGGCTTTGTGCAAGACAAGAGCCTGTTTGAGGAAGCAAAAAACTTCCGTCAGTCTATTGTGAAAGGTGATGCCAAACCTGTGGCAGAAGAAACACCTGCTGAAGACGATAACATTCCGTTCTAAACATGAACATTGTTGACCGTTTCGCGGCGGCGTTTGAGGGATCAAATGCCGCCCACGGTCAAACTACAATCGGGCAGCAACGCCGTAACGGTAAAACAGAAGCCAAGAGTATTATCGTTAAACAGCCGCTTACAAAGGAGTTAATTGCACAACATTTACAAGGTACAAAAGGTGTCGGTTCAATTCCTATCAACGACAAAAACATGTGTAAGTTTGGCGTGTTAGACGTAGACAAGTATCCGATTGACCATGCCGAAATATCTAAGAAGTGCAAGAAACTCAAAATACCGTTTGTAGTTTGCCGTTCCAAATCTGGTGGCGCACACTTGTACCTGTTCACAAAAGAGTGGATTAGGGCTGTAGACATGCGCGATTGCCTGACCGAGTTTTCCGCAGTGCTTGGGTTCTCTGGCTGCGAAGTCTTTCCAAAACAAGATCAAATCCTCGCAGATCGTGGCGATGTTGGTAACTTTATCAACCTGCCATACTTTGATAGCGAGAACACTGTGCGCTATGCCTTTGATGACAAGGGCGAAGAATTAGAGTTAGAAGACTTCTTGAAGCTGGTAGACAAGAAGCGCACAACGCTTGATGACTTAAATAACCTGAAGTTTGAAACCAAGAACGATGAGTTTGATGGTCTGATTCCATGTATCAAGAACCTAGTGCTGATGGGCATACCGCAGGGCATGCGTAACAATGCCATGTTTCACACAGGCATCTTCTTGCGTAAAAAGTATCCAGATGATTGGAAGAAGAAGCTGGAGACATGGAACCAGAAGATATGCAAGCCGCCCATGCCAGCCGATGAAGTGGTCACTTTGCAGAAGTCGATAGAGAAAGACAAGTACGGCTACAAGTGCAAAGAAGAACCAATGTCCAGTTATTGCAACCGTGATCAGTGTCGGACAATGGAGCACGGTATTGGTGGTGCCGCTGCGGCTCCATCTATGGGTGGACTGACAATCTTAAAATCAGACCCGCGCTTATACTTCATTGATGTAAACGGACAGAGATTGGAGTTGTCTACCGAACAGCTTCAGATGCCTTTGCAGTTCCAACGTGCATGCATGGAACAGATTGATTTTATGCCGCCCACTATGAAGCCAGGGGACTGGCAACAACTTGTTAACAACATGATGTCAACGGCTACCAGCATCGAGGTGCCGAAAGAGTTGACCACAACAGGGCAGTTTGAAGAACTGCTAGAGATATACTGCACAAGCAGGATTCGTGCGAGAGCACCGGAGGAACTACGGCTTGGTAAGCCGTGGACAGAGAACGATTTAACGTTCTTTACGATGAAGGGGTTGCAGGAGTTTCTGCGTTCAAGAAACTTTGTGCAACTTAACAGACCACAGATACAGGAGCGGCTGAAGATACTCAACAACGGCGGCGATTGTAACACTTACTACAAACTCAAAGACGATAAGACAGGCAGATGGCAAAACCTTCGTGTCTGGTTTGTCCCAGAGTTTGATGAAAACGAAGTTCATATTCCAAAGAAGGAGACAGAAAATGACATCCCATTCTGATGAAATCTATTTAAAGATAGGCGATTTATCTAGTTGGTTAAATGTAGATAGGTCAACCATATATCGCTGGGTCGATAAAAAGCATTTCCCAAAGCCTGTTGTGTTAGGACCAGAGTCAGATCAGAGCAGTACCATGAGGTGGGTGCGTTCAGAGGTTGAGGAATGGTTAGCGAATAGACCACGAGAAAAGACAAATGCCGACTGAGACACTTATCTTCGGACCCCCTGGGTGCGGCAAGACACATACGCTCATGGAAATTATGCAGAGAGAGCTGGACAACGGCACTCCTCCTGACCGTATTGGTTTTGTATCCTTCTCCAAGAAGGCCATCAAAGAGGCGAAGACAAGAGCCATGAGCAAGTTCCATCTGTTAGAGGATGACCTGCCGTGGTTTAAAACGTTGCATGCATTAGGCTTTGCATGGTTAGGCATGGAGTCCAAGAACGTGGTGGATCCAGCCGACCTCCGAGCATTAGAATGGGATCTTGGAGTTCGATTTGATAACACTACGGCAGAGATGCTAGGCGAAGGTTTAATCCCAACGTCCCACCAGAAGGGCAACCGCTACCTGTCAATTATCGCCAGGGCAAAAATGCGGTGCATCTCTATGGAGCAAGAGTATAGCGACCGTGGAGACTATGACCTGCACTGGGAGGAACTTGTTTTTATAAACGAGGTGTACAGCCAATACAAAGCCAACAAGAACAAATATGATTTTACGGACATGGTTGAGTTGTTCGTGGAGCAAGGCACGGCACCCACGCTGGATGTATTGATTGTAGATGAAGCGCAGGACCTGACACCGCTGCAGTGGAAACAGGTTAAGATCATCAAACAAAACTCAGACCGTATCTGGTATGCAGGGGACGATGACCAATGCGTTCATCGCTGGAACGGCGTTGAGGTTGAAGACTTCATGGACGCTTGTGATAACAAGACGGTTCTTAGCCAAAGTTATCGAGTCCCTCAAGCTGTGTTCTCACTGGCTAACAGTATTGTAGATAGGATACATACGCGCTTTCCAAAGTCATGGAATCCTATGGAGCGTGTGGGCGATGTCCAGTTCCACAACAGTTGGTACGACATAGACATTGACCAAGGGTCATGGACTATCATGGGGCGAACAAACAACATCATAAAGAAGGTTGCAGACCAGCTTCGGGACGATGGATATCTATACAGACTGAATGAAAGACTTAGCATCAACGAAGAGATGTTAGAGGTTATGAACATATGGATGGCCTTGGCAGACGGCAAAGTTGTAAACCACAAGGCGTTGGAGAAACTTTACGACAACGTCCCCAAGACAGGGGACAAAGCCGTGGTCAAACGTGGGTCAAGCAAAACCTTGTCTACCCTAGACCCAGAGGGGCTTTACGATTACAATATACTTGTTGAAAATCATGGACTTATAGCTGGAAGAGAAACACCAGCGGAGGATATCGTAAACATGTCTCAAGAAGACAGAAGATATGTTGCAGCCTTGAAGCTACGAGGCGAATCTCTTACAGCCCCACGCATAAAACTATCTACCATACACCGCATGAAGGGCGGTGAGGACGAAAACATAATCTTGTTTAGTGAGTCCTGCTTTCCTGCCGTCAACAATCCTGAACAGGATGACGAGCATCGTGTCTTTTACACAGGTATAACACGAGCAAAGGAGAACCTTCATATCGTGGATCATGAATGTAAGTATAGGTACGAGATATGAGAAAGCTATATAACACATGGCGCAGGCTAAACGTTCTTAATCGTAAAAGCCCAGAAGGGTTGAACGCTTGTAAAGCAAAATACGATATCGTAGACCCTGATTTTGATGACGACTTTTTGTTTAACTACTGCATGGATGTCAATGAGCCTTACAGAGGCCACGACACAGGAGTCACAGGAAACAAGCTACCGTCTGGTTATGACGGTTCATTAATAGCCCAAGAAAAGTACAGGCTTGAAAGTCTTGAGAGAAACAAAGGCAAAACAAAGTCAGACGGATATTTGAATGCTTTGTTGAAAGGATATATTAGATGAAAATGGATGACAATTTACCAATCCTAGCAAACAAATTTTTAGCTGCTCTTGCAGAACCAAAAAAAGGAATTGCTGGGTATAGAAGTGGAAAATATGCAGAATCAAAAAGACGTAGTTTACAAGCGGACATAGCAACGTCACAAAAGTTTGTTGTTAGTAATAATCTTGTAGAACATGCATATCTTGCGAGTTTATCAAAACCAAAGCATTTAGTTCAGATGTTGGATCGTGGCACACCCCCATTTAACAATATGTGGATAGAGTGGAACGAAGAGTTTAGGGCTAAGATAATTGCACGAGAGTGCAAACGCATGGGAATTTTTGAAGAATATAATGAGTTATATCCTGAAAAAGTTGGTGAGAACCCACCAGTGGATTCTTTAAAAACTCGTGGAGGAACCGGACGAGTTGGGTATCACATACAAAAAATAAACTCTGGATATCTTTTTGAAGTTTACTGTGGCTATGAAAATGATGAGCTATATGGTGACACAATCCTATCTTCACCAATGGGCTTTTTCATAGGTGGGACAGAATTAGATTGGGCAGATAAATTAAATGCCGCGAAAGATGACAAAGAAAGGGAAGAAATCACTAGTCATTTGTTTTATCAAAATTCTGCGCTTTTAGGTCAATCGTATTTTAGAGAAAACTTAGCTTCGGGAGAGATCACTCCTGATGAAGCATACCTGCTAACATCTCTTTCGATTGCAAAGGGTTCAGCAATAAATTGGTTAGTTCCTCAACATATACAAGAAAGAGGACTTTCAGAACTAACAACTGAACAAGTAGACGAAATGGTAGAGGCCAGCTTAATGGCATCACAGGGTGATGCTAGGTTCTTAATCGCTTTGTTAGGCTTACTCAATTATGACCTTGTCGTTCATGAAACAGTAAAGCCACCAAAAAGAATTGACCATATTCGTTATGGTCGAGTTATTCCTAAAAACGAATATAAAGTAGTAACCATTGATTTACCTAAACCGCGTGGCAAACGGATATATGAACGCATGTTTACAGGTCATGGCAGTCCTAAACGAGAGCATTGGAGAAGGGGACATTGGAGAACTCTTAAAGATGCATCTGGCGTAATTAAAAAACGCGTATGGATTGATGAAATGAAAGTTGGCAACTCAGCGTTGGGGTCTATAATACACGATTACGATTTGCAAGCTAAAAAGCCGCAAGTAATTAATTTTGAGGATATAAACAATGAACAGAAAACAGATACTCAAAGACGCTGATAGCAAAATTAGCCGTGACAGAGCAGAAGAGTATGGTGATGCGTGGGAAACCCATGAACGAGCCGCCTCTATGTGGTCTGCCATACTTGGTCAGGACGTTACCGTTGCGCAGGTTTACCAGTGCATAATAGCCTTGAAACTTAGTCGCCTGACCTTTTCACCAGAGCATCTTGATTCATGGGTTGATATTGCTGGCTATGCTGCACTAGGAGGAGAGGCGTATGACCTCAAAAGAAAACAGCCAGATTAGTTACCTGAACAGGTTGGATTTAGACACAATCGAAAAAGATTGGTTTCCACCGGACCACTTCCCTGACCTGCGTAACACCGACTATATCGCCATAGACCTTGAGACAAGTGACCCAAACATCACAGAACTAGGTCCAGGCTGGGCGCGTAGTGATGGGTTTATTGTGGGTGTGGCTGTTGCGGCTGGTGATTTTGTTGGATACTACCCTATCGCGCATGAAGGCGGTGGCAACATATCTCATAGGCGAGTAATGTCATGGCTCAAGGATCAACTGGCTACCCCACATATTCCAAAGATTATGCACAACGCTACATACGATGCTGGCTGGCTACGGTGGGCAGGGGTCGAGGTTCAAGGCACGATAATCGACACCATGATAGCCGCGCCCCTACTGGATGAGAACCGCTTTAGCTACAGCTTGAACAATCTGGCAAAGGATTATTTGAACGAGCGCAAAGACGAGCGCACCCTCCGAGCCGCAGCGGCAGACTTTGGCATCGACCCCAAGGCTGAGATGTGGAAACTAAACTCTAGGTTTGTTGGTGCATACGCCGAGAAGGATGCTGAGTTAACGTTGAAACTCTGGAACCAGATGCGCATAGACCTGCAAAAGCAAAGCCTGATGACCATCTTTGACATTGAGACAGCGTTGATACCTGTCCTGCTTGACATGAGAGAGAAGGGTGTAGGGGTTGACCTGGATAGGGCAGAGCAAGCCAAAACGGATCTAATTAAAGCAAAGAAAGACGTTATTAGAGGCATAGAGCACGATACAGGCATAAGGGTAGAACCGTGGGTGGCATCAAGCGTAGCCAAGGTATTCGACCACTACAACCTGTATTACGGCAAAACAGAAGACACCAAACAGCCGTCTTTCAGAAAAGAGTTTCTACAGAACCACCCACATGAGATTGCAGGACGCATACTTAGGCTGCGCGAACTAGATAAGGCAAGTAATACATTTATCGACAACATTTTAAAGTTCTCGTACAAAGGGCGGATACACTGCGAGTTTCACCCACTGCGGTCAGATGATGGCGGAACTGTGACAGGTAGATTTTCGTCCAGTAATCCAAACCTACAGCAAATCCCTGCGCGTGACCCAGAGATCAAGTCTATGATTCGTGGTCTGTTTGTACCAGATGACGGATGCAGGTGGGGCAGCTTTGACTACTCAAGCCAAGAACCAAGGCTCTTGGTGCATTACTGTGCGTCCTTGCCAGACGATCAGAGGCACTACGCTATTGATGAGGTGGTTGAAGAATACAAGAAGGGCGATGCCGACTTTCACCAGATGGTGGCAGATATGGCAGACATTACACGAAAGCAGGCCAAGACGGTAAATCTTGGCATCATGTACGGTATGGGCAAGGGCAAGCTGGCAAACACGATGGACATTACACCAGACCAAGCTACAAGCCTGTTAAAGAAGTATCACGAGAAAGTGCCGTTTGTTAAAGGGCTTGCCGACAAGGTGTCAGAAAGAGCCGAGAAGAACGGACAGATTAGGACAATACTAGGAAGACTGTGCAGGTTCAACATGTGGGAGCCACGCAAGTTTGGCTACAACAAGCCTATGCCTTTAAAGCAAGCGCAGGAAGAGTATGCACCACAACCGTTACGGCGTGCGTTTACATACAAGGCACTTAACAGATTGATCCAGGGATCAGCTGCCGACCAGACCAAACAGGCTATGGTGGCGTGTTATGAAGAAGGTCTGGTGCCGTTGCTCACGGTGCATGACGAACTTTGCTTCAATGTCGAGTCCGAGAAGCAAGCATCCAAAATCACAGAGATTATGGAAACAAGCTTGCCCCTTAAGATTCCGAGCAAGGTAGACCAAGAATTAGGAGAGAACTGGGGGGAGGTTGGCTAGTCCGCCAACGCTCTCATACGGTCTACTAAACGCCGTGCGCGGTTTGGCACTTGCGTATACCACCTTGAGTCAACCATTTCGTCTGCGGCCTTGTTCCAATCTCTGGCATCAACGCCAGCCTTCATACCCTTAAATTTACTCAACCGAGGCCGACCCATGTTGAACATCATGTTGCAGATAATATGCTGTGCTTCTTCTGGTAAATCATCAAAGTCAGGATACAATACTTTGCATTCGTCAATCGTCACTGCCATGTCTAACGCAAAGAGGTTTTGCACACGATCCTGTTCGACAACCGTGCCGACAGGTTTACCGTGTTCTTTATCATTTTCAGTGATTAGATGGCCTATACCGCAAGTTGGCAAACCAAGATGGTCTAAATAGATCTCGTATTTGCACCCTTCATCTTCAGCAATTTCTTCGCGTAGTTTATCTTTGTTCATGGACTAGATCTCCCAAGTGCTTGCGCAAGTGCTTGCGTAGCAGGGTCTGGATTTAAGATTGGAGATACCTGTGCTGTTTTGCCTGCCTGTGCTGGTTGCACCTGTGGTATCTGACTCATTGTTTGTTGTATTTGTGGCTGTAATTCTTGCATTGCTAACTGTGTTGCGGGTCTTGCTTCTTCTGCTGCTTGCTCAGTAGCCATCCGCCCACCTTGAACAGTTGCAGCGGACATGATTTGCCAAAACGCTTGAAAACCTTGTGCGATAGGGTCATTCGCCTTAAACTTGCCAGACATAAACTCCTTGACACTATTCGGCTTGCGAGAAGCCATCATCATACGAAGAACCTTTGGATTACGCAATGCCTTAGACATTCCCGCGTACATGACGGCAGTTGGCAACGCCGTAGTTAGGTTGCCCATAAGCTGAAACAAGCCCAGACCAAGGGCGATATTTGGTGCCGCCAAACCGCCTTTGCCTTTGATTGATGCATTAGAAGCTTTAACCATTGTCTCCGCCATAGCTGTCAAACCTTCTGCACCGTTAGGTCCAAACATTGCGTTTAGTGTATCGTCACCATAAGACCGCAATACAGATTGCAGTTTGTTACCAAGCCTGCCAGACTTAAAGGACTCTATGAAGTCGTCCGTCATGCGAATTTCGCCAGCCTCATCGACAGTGGCACCAATCTGTTTAAGGATTCTGCCCATTGCAGCATCTTTCACCTGATTCATTCTCTCAGGGGACAAGAACCTTTGTGCCTGACGAATAGAACTAGGTGAATTAAACACTGTCTGTGCGATGACCTCAGGGTCATCTGTTTGTTGTAGAGTGTTTATTAGCCTGTCTCTATTTAGAGCAGAACGTGCAGTCTGTGCGGCTTGAAAGTCTTTAAGTGCCTGACCAAGTGGCTTGCTTCGCAGTGCTTCTGCTACCCCTGGTGAAAGGTTTGCCTTGCCGCGCTCAAGAACACTAATAACATCATCGAGTGCTTTCATGTCATCACCAAACAGTTTATCAACCGTTGTTCCTTTTTGACGTAGGTTTGCAACAAGTTCAATAGGGTCGATAACAGCCTCCCCCGTTGCAGGGTCAATGGTTCGAGATGCACGAAGTTGTTTTTCAAGATACATCTTGGCTAGACCTTGACGAACTTGATCCGCCATCTCTGAACCCTTGCCGCGTATTTTTGCGCGTTCAAAGGCTTCCCGTTCCAAACGTGCCGCTTCACCTTCCACGAATCGTCTGGTTGGGTCGTTTGGTGCAAGACCCTCTACATCTTTAAGAGCTTGTTCAACGCTCCGTCCGCCAATCTGTTGCTGTTTCAAGATTCGAGCACCAGCGTCCAAGTCTGCTATACCTGCTTCTGCGCCAAGTGCCTTGTTTGTTGGCGCACCACGAATAGCTTTCAATAGTTGATCAAGTGCTTCTGGATTATCTTCTTGCACAATCTTGTCAAAGATGAACTTCATATTCATCTGACCGCTCTGCGCTTGCTTGACGATGTCCTGCACCACCACGTTGTCAAAACGTTTTATTCCAGTGCGATACAACAGGTTTGTTCTACGCAACAGACCGAGTGCTTCTTTACCCTGTTCAGCGGAAATGTCACCTAACGTAAACCCTTTTGGTAAAGTCACCGTTGCATCGGCGGGTATCAATGCAGGATTTTGCATTAAACCCAGATTTATTTCGGCTTGTGTAAAAGCGTCATTGATTGAGGCTTTTAATGAACCAAGTGCTCCTACGTTGACATCATTCATAATTGACGGATTATACGTTGCATCTGTCAAACCTTTACGCAGACGACCTATTTCTTGAGGCGTGGCAAAATCCCCAAGTGCGCGCACTTTTGCAGCAAACCCTGTGCCCGCAATATCAGCGATGCTATCAGTTTCAAGACGAGCGAGTTCTTCTTTAATACCTTTTGTTGAAATGATTTTTTTGCCGCGCAACGCATTCGTTGCCATTGTGTACAAACGGTCTACGTCCTCATCAAAGACAGCTTTGCGCTGGCGAATCATGTCCTGTAGATTTTTTGGTATGCTCTTGCCATCTTTTAAGTTACGCATGACTTGATCTATTTCATTGCGCACAGCATCATCCATTCGGCGTTGTGCTTGGGCAAGCGTTTCATCTCCAGATGCAAAGAAATCGGTAATGTCTTTTTTCACAATCTCATCAAGGTTGTTGATTGCTGAGTCATCTGCAATACCAGCGGCTCGAAGGTCAGCAACCACTTGTTGTAGGTTTTGCATCGCGGCTTTTTGATTTGGAAAGACCCCTTCATACACCGCTTGCAAACGGTTCAGGATAGGACGAAACTCTTCACTGGTTGCGCCTGCTACGGTTGGGCGGTAGCCGCGATTAATTACGTCACGAGCCTGTGCACGCAATGCTTCATTTGCTTCGCCTCCTGGACCTTTGATGATGCGACCAAACAGCTTTGATATGCCTCGTCCAACGCCTTCACCAAGACCACCAAACACACCCTCCATTGCAACGTCACGAGCAATCTCACCAGCGGACTGCATCTGTAAGCCTTCGGCTGTCTCTATCCCCTCATCAAGAAGTTTACCCGCCGCTGTCGCTCCACCAACAATTAACACGCCTGGAAAAAATCCTACACCAGATGCAACAAGACTCGCACCTATGCCTGTGGCAATCGGCAGTGCGGTTGCGCCAGCAAATTCTTTAACATCGTTAAACGAGAAACCTTCTTCATCGATGGCAAGTTCACGACCTTCACCAAGACCGAGCTTGGTGCGACCTTCTTGTGTCAGAATATGCCTGCCTAGCGGGTCTACACGATAACCATCGTTACCCACAACGGTGCGCAGATAGTTGGACTTTTCATCAGCCGTGTCCATACGACCAAACTGAAAGCGTGAGAAACCACCAATACTGTCAACTCCAGTGGTATAGTCCACACCAGGTTCTTTGTACTTGCTGACATACTCTTCTTCAGTGATTTGTTCCCCTGTTTTTGGGTCTATGCCTGCCATGCGTTTGGCGCGTGCATAGTCTCTGATTTCATCCAAGGAGGCTGTTGCAAAATCAATTTCGGACTGAGTCGGTTGTGGTCCGCTAAACTGTGAAATAATAGCTTGCTGTTCTTCTTCTGTTGGAGCGTCCCCAGCAATATCTACCTGAACAGGTCCTTGAGCGGTTTCAACAATAATAGAACCCATAACCTCTCCTAACCAGCGGACGGTAGTTTAAAGATAGGCATACCTTGAGAGTTTTTCTCACCAGTGTCAACCAACCCTGATGTAGTTCTTTGACCAACACCAAACGGTTCAAGCGACTTCTTTGACTCTGCCAAAAGCGTTACTGCTGAACCTTGACCTTGACCTGGTAAAATACGATTTGTAAGTCTTTCTTCTATACCCCGCATGTTTCCTGCAGCAAGAGCTTGATTTCTTCTAAACTCGTTTATAACTCCACCTAACTTTTTAGCTAAAACGTTTTCGTCAATCATCGCTAAATTAAAGACTCCGCCCTCTAAAATTGCTGACTCAATATAGGCATCAGCTAGAAATTGAACATCTTTGTTTGAAATAGAGTTTGCAGATTGTACCCCAGCTAAAGAAACAGGAATTAATTTTTGAAAAGCCTGTCTTACGTTTGCTTCAAATTCGGCTTTTGTTTCAAAGCTTGTTCCGAGATCAATTCCAGCTGCGTTTGCCAGTCTGTTTGCTAAATCTTTTGCACCACCTTTAAGACCTACAACAGACCCATCATCCGCTATGTTAAGTAAAGCCTTTTCCGTAAACTCAATACCCACTTCAGCATCTATGTAACGTTTGGCCTCTTTCCCATAATCCCCTTGTATCTTACGAGCAGCCTCATCCGATAACAAAAGCTCTGATCTTAGTGCCTTCGTTTGAGCATTTATATTGCTAAGTCTTTCTAAAGCTGCTTTTTCTTGAGCTAAGTACACATCTTTGTCCAGTAGCCCTTCTGGGATTTTACCGTCATTTGCCATTAACTCTGTCATGCTTATGCGTGCAGGTTTTCCGTCCTTGTCTACTAAACTCAAGAAGTTACGATCATCAAGTCTTTCTTGTGCTCTTAGTTTACTTGTTTCAGTTAATCCATACTGCATTGCCGATAATTTAAGTTGACGGTCAAACTCGTCTCGTTTTGCTTTGTCTTTAATCAGCATATCCGCACCATCGCTCATGGCAGAAGCAATGTTTTCGATAGCGTTTTCACTTTTACCCGCCGCCATAGCAAAACCAATTTTGGCAAGAATAAGACCGCTATCAGCACCCTCGTAGCCTGGTGCCTTGTCCATAAACTCTTTGATAAACCCGTCTAGAGTTTTTTCTTGCTCTTCTTTTGTTCCGCTATTAATAACTCTTTCGATTTCCTCTTTGGCGGATGGGGCGGCATCACCACCTTCTTGACCGCCACCACCAGATGCACCGTCACCAGACTTATCCTCTTCTTTTCTGTACTCTGCTAAATCCACATCAGCTTCATCACGGTCTGCCGCCTGTACTGCTTTTAGATACTCATCTTCTTTACGCTGATCTTGCTTGGCTGCCTCAATATCGTCCATAATCAAACCAGCCATAAATTCGGTTTCGCTTTTGTCACCAACTTTACCAGTCTCTTGATCTGAGAAAACGATGCCTTGTTCTTCCATCTGCTTGCGTGCTTCTGCTTCTGCTTGCCTACGCGCAATCGCTTCTGGACTGTTATCCATAGTATTGCGATTAAGTTGCTCTTGCATGATTCGTTCTGCTGCCATGCCGCCTTCAGGTATGCGAGTGACAGGAAACCCACGACCACGAGAAGATGCCGTTTGCATGTTCTTAGCATCTACTAGTTCTGCAATTCCTTGACTAGCAAGAAAGTCTCTATCTAAACCACCAGGTAACATTGATGATACTCGATCACCCATTGTAGCGTCACCTCGTTTGCCAGAACCAAGCACACCTTGAGTGGCTGAACCAGCTAAACTACGAGCAAATGCCCCACCTCCTGCGGCAACTCTGGCTGCTGGATTTAAAACACTTTCAAGCACTCCACCTATTCTAGTACCTGTTGGGTCTTTTACTCTACGCCCTGCCATATTCGCGCTTTGAGCGGCTTGAAGCACAGCAAACTCGCCTGGACTAATTCCTGCGCTTTGTCCATAACCAATGTTTCGACCACTTTTAATGAACCTTTTAGCAATGTCAAAAGGTTGAAGAGAACGAACACCTCCAACTGGGCGACCAACTGTGCCAAATGTTTTACCTGTTAAAGGAGATGTAAATGTTTGATAGTTTCCAACAGTTCCACCAGTGAAAAAGTTTTGCACGCCAGCCGAACTGTTCAAAGCGTTACGAGCATTCCGTTTAAACATTTTACGGTTGTATATGCTCATCGCTATCTCCCAAACAGGCTGCTAAACAATCCACCTTCACCAAACGCTCCTGCTTGTTGCAGTCCCGCGATACCCATGCCAATGCCGCCAAGCTGTGATATCATGCTAGGTTTTGGCGCAGTAGTTTGTGTAAGCGTGCTTGTGGTCGTTGGCACGCCACGGAATATGTCAGACATAAAGCCAACGCGCTGGTATGGCTCGTAATCACGTTCAAGGCTCGTGGCACGTTGTGCGTCAAGTTCAGCTTGTTGCTGTTGTTGCTCTTGTCCACCAAGCTGTGATAGCAGGCTAATGTCTCGCTGTTGCGCAGCCTGTGCAGATTCGCCCAAAGCGGCTTGTTGGAGTCCGAGCTTACCAAACAATTCTCCAGCTTGCTGTGCCCTGTTCTGTGCGCTTTCAAACGCCTGTGAACGCAGTTGTGATGATTGTCTTGCCAACGCATCCGCTGTATTGCGCTGTAGTTCTTGTTCGGCTACTGCTTGACGAGATCCACCAAAAGCACCACTTTGCACAGCACCAGAACCAATCCGTTGACGCTCAATATCCGCTTGACGCTGTAAATCCTGCATGCTTTGGTCAACAACTTGGTCTATGTAAGGATTCATAAACTGTTGATAGCCCTCTGGAGACAAAGACGCTACACCTTGACCTAGGGTATAAGCTCCTGCCTGCATCATAGGTTGGTAAGCCCCAATCCCTGCAAGGCCAAGTTGGATAGCCTGTTGCTGGGCAGGTGACATTGAGGCAACCTGATAATCAGGAATTGTCGTGGGTTCGTTTGCTAGTGTCTCCGCACTGGACAATATGTTTTTTAAATACTCTTCCTGATACTTTGGGAGTGATTGTGTGGTTGAAGTAACTGCCATCACGCCATCCTTTCAAATTTATCCATCAAAGAATACATGACATTAGCACCTTTTTTGGGGTCACCGTTTCCTGCACCTGTAACAGCCTTTTTGGTCATAACAAACTCTTCGTCTGAAAGTCTTGCTTCTTGTACTTTTTTACCATTCTGATAAATACCTGCTTTAATATCGTCCGAGGTTCCAGTGCCTGGACCCTCAATTAGACCGCCTTCATTAAGACCTACGATACCACCCTCTGCTAGATTTTGCCTGCTTTTAACAGCGTCTTCTAGTTCTTCTATTGTATCATACGCTATTCCTGTCTGTGGGTCTATAAACAAGCCTTTGTAAGGTTTTCCCTCATAATCAGGACTAGACTCACCACCTTTAGGCTGTTCTGTCATGACCTCTTCTTCATTTTTTCCAAGTAGTCCTAAAACAGTAGACCCCAGAGCAAGGTCACCAGCACTAAGCCCCGTACCAAAAAGACCGCTTTTAGCAGCTCCTGAAGCGGCGGCTTTTGCAGCAGTGGCCTCTGCGGCCTTTGCAGCGGCGGCTTGAGTAGCGGCTTTTGCTCCTGCCGATTGCGCTGCAACACCTGTTGCTCCTGTGCCTATGCCAAGAGCACCAAGCCCAGCCCCCGCACCGCCAGCAAGTATAGCATTTTTTATAACATCGTCTGTGTCGCCACCAGCGAGAAGCGTGCCAATTCCAGATCCAAGAGCCGCGTTTAACGCAGCACTACCCGCAGGACCGCCAACAAGATACCCTATTGCACCACCTGCCACCGGTAATAATTTTTTTAAACTTCCAATTGGCATTATGTCACAACCTTTACTGTGCCACTGTCATTGTATAGTGCTCCTGTTTCTAAACCAGTGGCTGAAGTTGGCAAATCAGTGAGCGTTATTTTAGTTCCGCGTAACTCGCCAGGGTTTCTTTCTTGTGCTATAAACGTCTCTAATGCACGAACCAAATCCGCCATATATTGAATACTATAGTCAATAGGTGGTTCTGGCAATCTAGGCGGTGCAATCTCATTACTGGACATTAACGTCTTCCATCTTGTCTGATGTCAACACGAGGGCTACCCAACTTCCATCTAGTTCCTAATGCATTTGATTCTACACGAAGTGCGAAGGAACGTCCACGAACTCTTAAATCTAGCTGTTCTGTAAATTTTTCTACAGGAGTTTCTTGTGTTCTTATCGCCGCACCACTGTCGCTTGTATCAAAGCTGCCACCAGGGTTGTTTCTAGCTTTAACAGTAAATGTTGCTTGCGGTGAACTTATTTCAGTAGAACCGTTAAACGTTAAATCTGGTATCACTTTTCGCAAGTATGTAAATTTATCCCCATCACCGATATCTATAGCTGCGGACTCAATAAATGAGTTCATCGCAGAACCATCATCATCGTAACCAAGTTCGTGGCTATAAATGTAACTTCCACCAGCGGCTGAAGGGAAGTTACGAGTCCCACGATCTAACCATGCAGTTCTTGCAAGAGAGCCAAAATACCAAACCTTTTCTACATAATTGTAAACAACATATTTATCATTATCAGTAGAATCAGCGGATGGATAAAACCAAAACACCTCACTAAACTCAGAATTTATCCCTGATACAACTTTGTTTCTTTCAGCTTGATTGAAGTCAAGAAACACTTTATCTTTTACTGTGCATGGAAGTTGCGCTGTCTGACCAGCGTAAACATAAAATGTATCGATACCCATCCAGAACACAAAATCTTCTGCTGCAACAGCAGCATTTGGACTAGCAATTGTAACTCCAGAAGCAAGTTGTTGTAAGCCAAATGTGAATGGTGGCCCAATAAATCTCATTGAGTTAAGGGACGTGTCACTCCATACCAAAATCTCACGTTTCGTTTCTACTGCCTGTACAAAAGCAGAACCGGCTCCTAATCTTAAATCACCGGCAGTGTTCGTTGCGGTGGGAAACCAATCTATCGGGTTTTCTTGAGATGAAAAACGAATCAAAAGTGGGTCTTGCACTCCATCTCCTTGTGTAGCACCCGAACTTGCTCCTAACCCATCACAACCAAACGCAATAACATGCCTGTCTTGGTCAGAGACAAGGATTTGTTTAGCAATTTGAGGCACGGATGTTTTTGTCCCTGATATAGTGCTAAGTTCCAAAGCTCTGGTATCTAAACCATTTGTTTTATCCCAGTAATATATGTTG
>TARA_R100000697_G_scaffold120941_2_pt1 | contig 18761 bp, 21 predicted proteins | sample TARA_R100000697 | Tara Oceans TARA_R100000697 (sample SAMEA2622788) | marine metagenome | biome: marine biome (ENVO:00000447); feature: surface water layer (ENVO:00002042); material: "saline water (ENVO:00002010), including plankton (ENVO:xxxxxxxx)" | depth 5 m
CACAGTGTCAGTTTTGGTTGGATTGGACCCCTCCGTCTGTGAACCACTTACCTCAAATGTAAAGGTTGATTCGACACTAGAGGCGTATGGACCATGAGTCAGAGATACACCGGGATCACCGTCTCCAATATTAAGACCAGACGTTAGTCCAAGACTGGTAGGTGAAGTTCGTGAAACAGATATCGAACCCGCAGTCCAGTTTTCAGTGGGAGTGCCTCCGGTCCAAGTAGCAGTGTACGCCTGTGAAGGGGCAGTGTTTCCGACTTCCCTCGGACTACTTATCCCAATATCAAAGGCACTAAAACTTACACTCTGATATGGATATAACAAAGATTCTAAAACTTCAATAGCAGTCGTACCGGGTTCAAACGTACTACCCGAAGGGATTCCCTCCAGATTAGAAGCTGTAGTGCTATCCTCTCTATTCCACTTAGTTTCGCTACTAAGAGCTGCGTTAACTGCAACCCAACCAGTTTCATTACCAAGATATGTTAGTTCCAAACCAATCGTAGTATTGAACCACTTATCACCCTCAGCCGGAGATAGTGGTTCGACTGCTCCAATTGTATACCTAACAGTGCCTACACCACCCCCGCCAAGTTGCAAAACTGCATCCCAAGCGGTGCCATTCCAAGTCCATGTTTTATCAGCAAAAGTGTGTTGTTGATTAACAACTGGGTTATTTGGAAAATTTAATAGGCCCATGATCTACCTCAAGTTGGATGGGGTTGTACCCAATAAGAGTCGTACCTAATATATAGTTTTCCCTTTTCGGTCCAAAACCAAAACTCCCCATCGGTAACAGTTTGTGTTAATGCCGGGTCATTTGGAGAAACAAAAGCTTTTCCACCCAACTCTCCCTTTATAGAAACCGTAAGAACATCACCGTCTCTTGTCGCGGTGAAATCACTTTTATTAAAGTCAATTTCATTTACGGTCTGTTTATCGACCTGATCCGACGAGACGGTGATCTCTCTTTGTACTACTGTTTTTTCTACTACTTCTGTTTTTATAGGAGTAAGATCTACGGGCTCACCAGACTCAACAAGACCAACGGCACCACCAGTTAAATCTATATCAGGAATATCTAAATCATCTTGTAACTCAAAATCTTTTGTTAACTCTAAGAGAGTGGCAGTAATAGAATCAAGACTGGTTTGAACATCAGTTTCGCCTGAAACTAGTTGAGAGGAACCAATTTCATTTGTAAGTTGTTTAAGAAATTCCGTGACATTGTTAGGTGTTGGTACACTACCTCTACCTAAAGTTTCAAGAACAATATCATCATTTGTTTTTTCTGCCATTAGATGTTCCAACTAGTAAAGTCTGTATTCTTTTCTCCTGATAAAAACTTTTCATCAAAGTTGGACCCATCGAATCCCGAACCATTCTTTTTCTGTTCGGTTTGATTTGTCTGCACAAGTGAGGACTGCACGTTGTCCTCCGCATCAAAAAGTTTCATCTTCGATCTATTTATCCCGATTAAAAACTTCCGATTTGCGGCCGCGTCATTATATCTGTTTTTGAGTTGTTTTACCATAACCACACCCATCTCATCGAGATCATCGGTGGAGATCAGGGCAAACATGAAGTCCGCAGTTGCAGGCAAACCGAATGATTCCGATGTATCCTCCAGACCAACATCCGTGCTGACAAACCCGGTTCGGTTTGTCTGGGTTGCACTGAAGATAGGAATATCATATTCAACAGCCATACCACGCAACTCCTCAGCAATCGCCTTGATATAAGTGTAGGAATTCACCATTCCGTTGTTCTTATATCTGGAACTAGCACAAATATTTAAGTAGTCAATGAACACAACATCAGGCACAAAGTCCTTCTTCAATCTGAGTTCGTCCATGAGGTGTCTGAAGTGAGTGACGTTCGCGGTGGCAGTTGGGTACTCTTTAATTATAAATTTACCCTTCACCTCAGTTTGTAGTCGTTCAATCTTCTTATCATAAGACATCTTTGGGAGTTGTCTCAAATCGTCCAACTGAATGTCCATGAGATTCGCATCAATACGCTCTGCAATTCTCTCCTCTGCCATTTCGCAGGTAATATACAAAACATTCAATCCCTGAGTGACACAGTTCGCAGCATGATGACACATGTACAAAGACTTACCAACACCCGTACCAGCAAGGCAAATGTTCAAGGTTTTCTTAGGAACACCACCATTTGTGATCGTATTAAAGAACTCCAAGTCAAAGGGAATTCTAGACTCTACCCTGTGATAGAAATCATATCGATCATCTGCGTCCTCAAGATAATCGTGCCCAATGTGAGTATCGAAAGAAACCGAAAGAGCATCAGACAAAATCTCAGGGATAGCATTCTGTGTTTTATCCTTAGACTTGCCATCAATGATATGGATAGATTCCATAATAGCATTATAGACGGCCTTGTCCTTGCAGAACTCCTCGGTGGTATCTAACAACCACTTTGAATCATTCTCCATGTAAGACTCAGTGCATTCATTTATAATTTCACAACATCTCTGGAACCCATCACCAATTATAGATGAGTCTTCGCTCAAAGATATTACCAATGCCTCTTTGGTGGGTCTATTGTTATACTTCTGAATATACTCTCGTATATGATTATAAATTTTCTTTTCATTAACGTCATGAAAAAACTCAGGCTGAACAAAAGGAATTACTTTTCTAGTGTATTCTTCATCATGAAGAATGTTGCTCAGTATTAGTTTCTCCACCGTCAAGTTGGATACGTTCATTGTCTTGTCTTTCAAGTTCTTTATCAAGAAGGTCTATAATAACATCACCGATAAAAGATTCCATTCTTTTGTCGATCTCACGGTTTTTAGGATTCTCTATGACATTGTAATCGAAACGGAAGGTTGCAGTCTCTTGAGAATCATTCTCTTGAAACTGCACCCTTCCGGGAAGAAATACGATACCTTTGTATCTTCCTCCAGTTACCTTCACGGCATATCGATCACTCTCCCACGGAATCAGTTTGTACTTCAGTTTCTTCTTCCGGCTTTCCATACTTGAACTCTTTCGCAACAGCAACTTCAAGCTGATCCATAATGTCCTGTGTAAAATACTTTTCAGGTTCCTTGTACACTGTCTTTTCAAATGCCTTTGAACCGTCCGGGAATTCTAGTCGTGTAGAATTCTTCTTGATTATACCATGTTTCAGTGCAATGTCAACCAAACCATAGTATGGATGTAGTCCCGAATCGTAAGTCAAGAGAACGTCAACCATAGCATTCTCTTTAGTGAGTCGAGACTTGAAGAGTTTACAGTGAATGATATTACCGATCACATCGGTTCCTTCCTTCACCTTCTTCTTTGAAAGATACACAATGGTAGAGGCGGCATACTTCAGACCAGAACCACCACCCATAGTCTTCTGTGGGAACATAGATCCCACAACATCATATGTGTGATTGGTCATGATGAGAGGAATACCCGCCTTACCCAACTTCAGAGTAAGGACACGGAACGTGGCCTTGACGATCTGAGCTCGGGTCATATCACGGGTAGTCTTCCCATCAGCCGTATCAGACATCTCTTTCTCCGTGGAAAGCATACCAAGAGAATCTAGAACAATCATCATTGGTTTCTTTTCACTCTTGGGTTGTTCAAGATACTTATCAACCACAGTGATAGCCTGATGTCGAAACTCCTCGACAGTAGCGACAGGCATGACGCCGATCCTAGAAGGATCGATGCCCCTGTCCCTAATCATATCAGACGTTATTGCTTGTTCAGTATCGAAATAAAGTACAACGCCATCAGGATTATCCCTAAGAAAACGATGCACAATACCGAGTGCAAAATAAGTCTTGCCAGTTGCGGATTCACCCGCGATAGCAATGATCTTATTGTTGGGGATGCCGCCTCGTAGACTTCCGCTAACCAAACTATTGAAGCTATAAGAACCAGTGTCAATATAGCCACGGACATCTGATCCGTCAATCCCATCGTCAGCGATACTTGCATAATCATTTCCTGATTCTTTGATCAGGTCTTTCAAAAAACTCATACTGTCTCCATATCAGGTTGCAGATCCAACTGGTCCGCCGATAGCACCGACAACTTCCTTATTAGGAACGACTAGTTCCGGACCACCGGTCGTAACTCTCTTATATTCCGCTGCAAGATCTTGGTGGGGTGGGACAATAAAGGCAACTACCTTTTCTCCCAGAGTAATCTTACCACCGTAATCCGCGTAAGGAATCCAAGGAGCAAGACCAATGTTGTTCTGTCCCGTGGGAAGAACAATGCAGGGGGTTTCGAGGGTATAGTCATCACCCTCAACGGTGAGGTTGCAAATTAGTTCCTCGCCACTCATAAGTCTTACAATTTGAATGTTCTTTTCGTCTGACATATTATTCTCCTTATATAAACGTATTATGTTCAAGACACCTAGAATCTGTAGATCTTTGTTCTACCTCTAAATATTTATTCGCCCCATCAGACATAGTATCGATACCTGTAAACAACTGAGGCGAAACTGCATAAATCTTATGTTCATCACTCGACTGTAATCTTTCCACAATCATATTGTCCAATTCAATAGTCGGACCAGTATCTCGATAGATATTCAATATGGTGTTCATCATTTTTCTGTTCATGCAGTATCCCATCAAACTAAAAAGATTTTTAGCATCAAAGACACCTCCACATAGATTACCGGAAATAAACTTATCATTAATCAGTCTATAGTCCCAAACTTGGTGGTCATCTGAAAGTGGAATGTAGGAAAAATAAATCATGTCCCAGTCTTTTGGAATGTGTCGGGTCAATTCAAACCAAACACGATGAATATCCTTGTTTATTTTGAGGTCATCTTCGACGACCATGATCTTTTCATGACCAGCGTCGAGTGACTTTTTATACAGTGAAAGATGAGACATCAAAGATCCAAAGTAACCATTACTCTGTAGTTTGTGGAAAGACGGGAATGCTGAACCATCGATAGCTTCAAAGAATTCAACTTTCATGTCTACCTCTTTGAATTTTCGTTCCATCTCTTGCCTTCGATCCAACCTACGTTTCAGGTTTACGCAGTATATTGTATCAAAACAATTATGAATTTTCAAGTCATTATTTAACTTTTCTTGATATAATCTTTTAGAACGTTCAGCTCTGTCCTCTGAGACAAGATATTCATTGTATGTCTGTTCATCAATATCTTTCCAAGTTCTTTCGCCCAACTCATATGTGTTATCCACTTCGGACTTACCATGATTTGGATGGTGATGTTCTACTATAACATCACGAACTTTCTTGTAAGAGTTTATGGATTTGCCGAATTCATGAATGTCGTTATCGACATAGTTATGAATAAAAATAGTATTTTCATAATATCCAATAGCACGAACCATGTTAGAACTAACCATCCAATGAAGGGGCAAGTCATCCTGTCTGCCCCACTCTGGTTCACCCGGAGAAACAACACCCATACCATAAAACTCAGTTTCAATCACATCAACTAACTTTTGATCCCAAGAGTGTGTATCAATGATGCAGTCGTCACCCAAGAATGTGATGTAATCATATCGATCTAAATTTTCCATGGCTACTGTGTTTACTTTGTTAACACAATTTCTTTTTTCGTCCTCACGGAAAATCCTCCAGTAAACATCACTACGCATACTGAAGTTCTCCACCTGATCATAGTCAACAGCCACGATCACATCAGAACATGTTGACTTTTCTTTTACTGAGTTCAAACACCGTTCCAGTTCATCAACTCGATCAAGTGTTGGTATAATAATTAAGTTCTTCATCACGAAAATAGTCCCTCCAGTGTGGAAACCTGTTCGGTTCTCCACCTAACTATATCTAGTATAGAAGTAAGAGGATCAAGAAAACTCTTCTCAAATTGTTTCTCATAATCAACATATTTCTGTAGTCCAAGTTCTACCGGGAGTCTGTTTGGGAAAGAGATTACCTGATCTCCCTTTGGTCCCGCGATGGGGTTTTGTCTCTTCAACATAACAAACTTTACCTTTTCACCATCACTGATTAGATTGTATTTACGATCTAGTCCGTTCTCCTTGACGAAGTGATTGTAAATCAAAGCACCTTTGACAGCGATGGGTGTGCTCTTACGATAAATGCCAGAGTGATCCCGATACTTGTCTAGATTACTCACCCCACGGGGAAAGGCAATATCTTCAACGTCCAAACCATTAAACTCTCTTCTCTTCTCATCGATAAACCTAATCATTTCAGTCTCGGTTCCAGTGAGAATAATAGAAATAGACTTCTTTAACCAGTCTCGAACCACCTGTGGTGTAGAACTTCTAGTCGTTTCGATGCCCATAATTTTAAGTTTGGGTGACTTATATCGCACACCTTCACTGTCCCACACATTCAACATGTACCTCTTCTTCGCAGTCCAGATTCCGCAGTCGGCGATAACCTCGCGCCCCATAACCATTTTATTCTGGTATGCGTTCATAAGTTCTGCTAGTTCTTGATACTTCTCATCAATGAATGGTTGTAGAGTCTCCTCCGAAGCCTTATCAAGATAGTCTACGATCTTGTTCTTATCAGTTTCATCAGGAAGAAACTTCCGGACCAGACCATCAAGGGTAAGATAAACAGAATCGGTATCAGATGCCACAACGTAATCAATGTCGGTTGTCTCCAGTGTTTCGTTTAGGAATTCATTAAGATAATTTATGATCCATCGGATCGAAAGTTGACCGGACAGAGTGATCGCTTCAGCCATATCAACATCGAAGTATCGAAACCATTCATTACCAATAGCACCATAAGCAGAGTTCAATTGAATCTTACGAACCTGTTGGAAGTTGTGGTACTTGGAGATCTCGAAGTCAATGGACCGATCGGACGGACTCTCTTGCTTTCTCTTTTCGGCCTCGATCATCATCTTCTTGTACATCTTACGTTCTTTGTACATCTTCTCCATCAGTGCAGGCAGAAACCCCTGACGGTCCTTTGTATAACAAGTCCCGTTTGCAGCAAGAGAATGTTTTGTTTCGGTGGGAATCGTGCCTCTCAAGATGGAGTCTGGTGTAATACTACGATCTTTTTCCTCCTGAATCTTAGTCTCGGGACTGATGTTGTACTGCATGATTAGGTGGGGGTACAGACTGTTCAAGTCGAAAGAGACAACCCATTCGTGACGACCCACAATCGGATCCTTGACATACGCACCAGCATACTGTTCGTCCTTCTTACTTCCAGACTTCATGGGAATCACAATGTTCTGTTCTGAAAGATAGTGGTAGATGATCTGATCCCAAGTCCGAACCTGAGAATATACATCAACGAAGTTGACCTTAGCCGAATAGGCAAGAGCAACCGCAAGTTCCATCAACTTCATCTTCTCTTCTAGTCGGACAATCAGTTCTGTATCTTTGTGATTGTATCGAACAAATTTATCAAAGTCTTTCTTGTAGAACTCTGCCATGTTCTCGAACTCATCGTAAGATAATTTACTCTCACCAAGTTCGATGTTTGCAATATGATCAAGTCGATATGACTCTTGATTCGTGTATGTGAACGTCAAGTACAGTTCGTAGTAGTCCAAAGTTGAGATACCAACGAGATCATACGCAGTCTGTTCTCGATTCATTCGATTGATCGTCTTCTCCTGAACCATTCTCCACGGAGACATCCTCTTAGCCTGTGACGTTCCACGGACTGATGAGATTCTACTATAGAGGTATGGGATGTCGAAGAACCTAACGTTCCAACCACTAACGATGTCGGGACACTCATGTTCCCAGATATCGAGGAACTTGTCGATGAGATCTTCTTCACGGAAAAACCAGTGGCACTCCGCCCCGTCGATATCATCAAACTCACCGAGACCAAGCACGTATTGATTCTTACCGACGATCATGGTGATCGCATTGATTTCCTCTTGCGGATCGTCCACGTTAGGAAACCCAAGTTCACATGTGGTTTCGATATCAATATAGGCAATCTTCAGTTGATTGAAATCGTACTCAACTTCACCGGGATGAATCTTACCGATAAATTGGTAGATATAATCAGTGTTACCGTAGACATCAAACCCCTGAATACCAGTGTACTTTTGAATAAACTCTCGACACTCTCTCATTGTGCCTGGGTGTACAGGTGACACCGATGTACCATCCAGAGTCTTGTACTTTGTCTCCTTGTTCGACGGGACAAATAACGTGGGGTTGAACTTAACCCTACGGGAAAAAGATTCTCCGTTATTGATACCCCGGAGGAGGATATCATCACCCCTCCGAGATACGTTTGTGTAAAAGAGTTTATCCATCAGTGAGTTTCGAAGATTGGTCCGTCAACAAAAGTGGTTTCACTTAGACCATCCCATAGTGTGGGTTCTTCTTGCCTTTCCTTGTCCTTGACATATGCACCAAGAAGAACCATGTAGTTAATGACATCCACAACAGTGTCATAAAAACTTTCGTCTTCAACGTGCATCTTACCAGAACGAAGGAAAGAACTCAAGCGACTCATCTTGTCAGTCACTCTAACCATGAATCCAGCTTCAGTCTCGCAGATTCCCATGGCTTCACATCTAGTGAAATTGGCGAAAGGTTCGGTGCCTTCATTGCCAGCATAGTCACGGTTTTTAAGATTCATTAGTTCTCTTGCACTTGTGCAAAGTTCACCGTGGTACTTTAGTAGTTCGTCGCGTGTCATATTATACTCCAGTTGATCCAAAACCGCCCTTGCGATTTGTTTTAGTTTTTACTTTAGCTTCAGTGTAGGTGATATAGTCAATGTTAGCGTATGGTTTTACGAATTCAATCTGAGCAACTCTATCACCATGTGAAATGGTAAATGGAATGTTAGTTGGATTCCACAGAGGGATAAAAACCTCTTCACGATAATCAGAATCAATAACACCCTCGGCATTAATCAAAGTAATACCATGATTCCAAGCTAGTCCAGAACGTGGGTGAATCCTACCAGAGTACCCAACAGGGGTATCAAATACCATCCCGGTCGGAATGAGTGCTCTGCACTTGGGACCAAGTTTGAAGGTCACGACAGGAACATCACTTTCGAACGTAACCTCTGGCATAGTCACATGAAATTGATTGTAACAGTCATACCATTTAATTTCTCTGATGGTAGCCGGTACATCCTCGGGTGGGACCGGAGCACGGAGATGTGCATGGATGTCATAACAAGCGGACTCACCAGTAGCGCGCTTCAGTCCTAAAACGTTCTGATACAGTTTGTGAATTTTCATAGTTTCACTCATATTAATTACCTCACTTGTAAAGTATTATATCACACTATTCAGTTGTGTCAAGGGTTAATTGGTCTTTAGTTCCAAAGTTTTACTTTTGGTTATGACCTTAATTCTATTCTTTTCTGAAGTTCTTCGAGATACGAATTCTATCTTTGTAATTTTAACGGTATTCATCGTGTTATCTCCGATCCAACTTCAAATCTACCTTCGAGTATTCTAGTCACTTCCGTGTCCTTTGTCAACTCTAGATCGTAAAAATGTATTCCTCTGGGAACATTTTTCATGGTGGTAGCATCAATGGTGATGTGTATGCCGCCTGTATTAGATCCAGATCCGGTGACACCACCAGTAGAAGCATTAAGGAATATGCCGCCTGTGCCTATGGTATTAGAACCAGTGCCAGACAAGAAATGACCAGTTGATCCACCACCCAATACTGATCCACCCAAGGTATTACCAGTAACAGAGATCAAAATTTTATCGGTAAAAATAGATTTTCTGACTTGCATAGAAGCAACATGTTCTGTGAGGTCGATCACCGATTCCGAAGTATCTAGATAAGAAACATTAAAAACAAATGTACTACCCTGATCAACTTGAATGTCATAGTTAGCTGCCGCCATGGAGGTCTCCTTTACCTATTTATGCCTTTGACTTTTTTCTCTTTCGTTGTCTTTCTTTTTTAGCCTTCTCAAACGCCTTTTGTCTGGCGGTCATCTTCTTCTTATTCTCAAACTTTTTCTTATTATCTTCTATGTCATACTTTTCCATCAAGTCGTCGCGGGTCTTCATGTGTTCTCTTATTTTGGCGTCTCTCTCCTTGATGGTCTGTTCGTACATGTGCTTATTGTTTCTGATTCTTTGATGTTCGGACTCTGGAATCGTATCAAACTTATCAATGAGTTTATTTGTAGCGTCCAGTCCCTCCTCCAATTGTCCAGCGTAGTAAGCAGTAGCAGACACTTCATCTAACATTTGCCATTCATACACATCACCGGCTATGAACAAAATGTCTTGATGCGGGAATGGTATTTTCGCACCCACGCTTGCGTACAGATAAGCCATTCTAGGTTTATTATTTAACCTAAAGACCCTAGACAATTGGTGAAGAGGTTCTGCTCTATTAGGTCTGTAATTCCAACATTCCATGAACTTGAGAACCGTTCTTTCAAATGGTTCTTCTAAGATTCCGGAACACATAGCTGACCTATAAATTGAGTAGTAAACTTCTTCTTGCCAATTTCCCATTGCAGCTCTTTTGTCATACCACTGAGCTGCTTTTTCGAAGTTACCTGCATCAAAATAACTTTGAGCTAAGTAAAAATGATATCTATCATTGTTCGGTTCGAAGTCTGGAGATTCTGGATTCGTTATAGCGTCTAGAAGTAGTGCTGCATCTTTTTCATATTTCTCCTTTGGAGTTATGTTTACATTTCTACCACCTTCGGTCCTAGCGTGAATTTTATAATCTCCGGGCAACTGAGCCATTTGTTTACCCTCTCGGTTCTCGCAATCAGCATACTCATGAAGAATACCAACATATCTCCAATTGTCTTCGAGTCTGAAGATTTGATTTCTCCACCATGTAAAATTTTCACCTCTACTGATTCGAAGACTGTAAGAACTGAAATTCGTTTTTTTCATGAACGATATACCCTCAGACAAATCTCCTTCTAACGTATCATCAGCATCAATGACCCAAGCATATTTCGCTTTGTCTTTACAATTATCAAAGGCTTTAGTTCTAGACTTACCAAAACCTTGCCAGGGTTCGTCATAAATTTCTCCGGGAATACCCTTTGAATCAAAAAAGTTCTTGATCTTTTCCTTGGTCGAATCACTGGATCCGGTATCACTGATATCATAACGGTCAATAAAGGGAACGACGGACTCTAGGCATCTCTCGATACAATGTTCTTCGTCCTTCACAATCATACACAGTGTCATAAATGGCTTACTCATGATTTCTCCATTGTTTGTTCAATCCATTCGTTTACTTTGATCTTTGGTTCCCATCCCAAAGCATTTTTAATTTTGGAGTAATCACACAAAGTGGTCTTTGCTTCTCCGGGTCTTTCACTAATATGTATCTTGTTTTGAGATATCATCGACGCGATCTCATTGATCGAGTGATTCTCCCCAAAACCAACATTATAAACTTCACCAATGTGTTCCGACGAAAGATCTTTTTCCATCGCTAACACATTTGCCTCAACAATATCATAAACATGAATAAAGTCTCTTCGATTCTCTCCAGTACCCACCACGGTGAGAGGTTTATTATCCCGTTCCTGATTTAAGAATATACCAAGAACCGGGGCGTACTGTCCACTCACAGGAGATCTTTCTCCGTAAACATTAAAGTATCTAAAAATGATACACTCAACATCAAAAAGATCCCAATACATTTTGCATATCTTTTCTCCGGCAACTTTAGATACCGAGTATGGATTAAGACAATCCTCGGGGAAGTTTTCTTTCTGCGGGCAGACTTCAGTCAAACCATAAGCAGCAGATGTTGAGGAATACATCACCCTCTTGACCCCATGCTTTCTTGCAGACTGCATCACTTTACAAGTACCGACGCAGTTAACATCAACAGCATTTTCTGGATCTTCTATTGCAGTTTGAATTCTAGACTCTGCGGCCATATGAAACACATAATCAATACCATTAAAAAGTTTGTCGCATTCAGGATCTCTAATATCAACGACATGATTCTCTGCCTTTTCATTCCAATAAAATTTTTCATTACTAACGGCAGATTCATTGTCTACACAGACAACTCTATGACCGTCTAAAATCAAACGATCAACTAAATTAGACCCAATGAATCCAGCACCACCGGTAACCAAACACGAACTTTTTTTATCACTAAGCATTCAATTCTCTCCGAACTTTACTATAAGAGTGGTCATGATCTCTTTCGTGGAAATATATCTCTTCAGAATATTCTTCACCTGTAATAGATTTGCCTCTGTAATCACTGCCGATGATTCTCACATCTGGTTCAATCTCTTTAATAATAGTTTCCAAATCTTCCTCCGTTCTGTAAGTAACAACATTACTCACATACTTAATGGATTCTAAAGTTTTCTTACGATCCTGAACCGAGAAGATGGGTTCGTATTTTTCATTTCTTTCTTGGTTTGGATTTTCGTGCAATGCGATGATCAACCAATCACACACAGTTCTTGCGTCTTCGAACATTTTAATATAACCGGGATGTAGAATATCAAAACAACCTGCTATCAGTCCAACTTTTTTTGGCCAATATTCATCAACCCACCGATCAACGTGTATAACTTTATCATCTACCAGTAGATCAAAGTGTGGTTTCTTGTTGCAAATGAGTTCGTGATATTTCAACCCCCAACCTCTCAACTGTTGTTCTGTATACTCAGACCAGTCTTTGCCGGATACACACCCACGAGCAGTAAAAATCTTTATGTGGTGATCCTGATATAAACGATTAATCTTTTCGATCATGTGTGGTCTCGGAGTTGACTGTGTGTAGTCGTTTGTTTCCGAATCACATATAGTTCCATCAACATCAAAGCAGTAAATCATTTTCAGTTCCCCACAATAGAGTGTAAGTAAATTTCGTGTGTGCATTCTACCACACTATAGGAAGTGGAGTCAACCCAAATATCAACATCACATTTGGATCCGAAGTCCCTTCTCAACGAATTGTCCGAATCAAAACCAGTAAGTATCACAAATGGTAGTTTATTCTTAACGCAAAATTTAGCACACCTAATAATATTTTCCGATTCTCCAGAAGAAGAAATCAAAATCACCAAAGTTTTTTTACTAGCAAACTCAAGTAAATATTGTTTATATGCGTCTTCAACACCATAGTCATTCATGTAACAAGTGAGTCGAGGACTATCGCCAAACGAATGACATCGTTTCTTTAGGAATTTAGTATAGTCTACTGACATATGTTGTGCGATTGCATTGCTACCACCATTGCCGATTATGATGATGTCTTTATGACTAGAGACAATAAGATCAAGATCCATCACCTTATCGACATCGATTTCATCTATAGACTTCTTTATGTTTGTTAATGTATCAACAGATCTCATAGACTTCTTACACCCTCTTCATCTACCTGAACCTTCCGACTAGATTCTGGAAATTTGTGTTCGATATATTCGAAAGTACCCGGTTCGGAGAAAACTAAAAAGAAACCCCCTCCGCCGGCCCCACATAACCTCTTAGCAAGAACACCGTCAATCCCAGAGAGAATACGATCCATGTCATTGATTTTTTGATTGCAAATAATATCAGATGTTTTTTGTTTTTCTTCCCATCCTTCGTTTATTATTCTGCAAAACTCAACAGCATTTCCCGACACAATAGATTTTTCCATTTCATCAACAAGTCCTAACAAATTAAGATTTGGTTTTACCGTTTGTAATATACTAGTAGATGATCTGCTCATACCTGTATGTACCAAAGAAATATCAAAACCGTTCAACACAGACGAGTCCAGTTCTTGGACTTCTGGAAGTTCACCATCTGTAAAGTGCAATCTCTTCAGTCCACCCAACCCACAACCATAGGGATCCTGATAACCGGTCAGGGGATTGAACTTTCGTTCCAACTTCAATGCGAGTCTACAACATTCATAATTCGACAATGATTTACCCAGACTCTCTGAAATAGTTTTAACCAAAGAAACCATATAACTGGAGGAAGCGGCTAATCCAGAACCAGAAGAAGAGACATCGCTCGTTAGGGTAACCATACATGATTCCTTTTCAAAATGAAGCAACACTTCTCTGACCACATCATTTTGAATTTCAACAAGATTACATTCTTCTCTTCTTGAGTAATTAACAATGTAGTTTCCAATTGAGTTTCTACCCAACACATCTTTATGACTAATCGTATATGTGTATAAGTTAATCGGAAAACTAATCACCGAACCATATCCATTGTCCTGAATGAAGGTTTCCAGATCGGTAGATCCACCGGCTAAACCCACTCTAAAAGGACATCTTGTAATGTTCATACTGATGTGTTTCTAAAAAATAATCCACTCTTGTACAACCAAGCCCATTGCATAAAGTTTATACTCGTATCACGATATGGGTTAGCATCAAAGGGAAGTTCTAAATTTTCTTTTGCTGAATAACCAGAAGCCTCCCCATTGGGATCACGATACCAACTTAGGAATTCCTCTACATCATTTTTTGCCATCTCTCGACACTTCTCTGTTTCTTCTTGGTCGAATTCAAAACCATACGACTTAAAAACATCAATCCAATATTCTGCCGGTTGACAATTTACATGATGATGACCCGCTTGTCCCGGTAAACCATGAGTAACCAAAGCATACTTACAAGATTTAATTGTTGTCATAAAATTATTAACATACCTAGAATCTACATGTTCTAAAAATTCAGTAGACCAGACAAAATCAAAAATCTTAGGCAGTTCATACGCTGACTTGGTGTAATCATTACACACTACCTCGGGGATACACGCACATTCTACAACTTTAGAAGACCCCTCGATACCGAGGACTTCGGGTATACCAACATAATCTCTCAGAGTAGCCGTATGATGTCCAAATCCACAACCAATATCGACTGCACTCTTTAGGTCATACTTTTCTTTCAAGTACTTCCATGTCTTTACATTTTCTGTCAAAGGATCTCCGTGGACACTACACCCACCCAAATCCCCGTCATTGAAAGTATCACCCCTCTTATAGTGTTCGGGATACTTTTCAAGAACAGTTTTATACGCATCATTTATCATTTTGAAATCTCCACATCACTGAAAACTTGCAACAGTTGTTTTTCCACAACATTACACTTGTATTTTTTTTCGTATTTATTTTTGGTTAGCACTGACTTTTCAGAGTAATAATCATTGTCTTCACGCAGTTTATTCATCTCCGAAATATATTCAGAAACAGTTGAACACCAAGATCCACAATTCTCAACCTGTTCCATGTGTCCATTTTCCGAAGTACCGGGACATGTAATTACCGGTTTCCCATGATACATGGCTTCAATGATAGCCGCTGAACAAACCTCACCATCCAGTCGGGAGTGTGCGTAAACATCAATCGCGTCAAGGAAACTATGGATGACATCTAAACTAGAGGAATGTTCTACGAAAATAACTCTGTTTATGTTATTATTTTTTACATAGTCTCGATGAGCAGAACTACCACCAAGGATGACCATGTATGTATTTTCATTTTCAAGACGACTAAAACACTCCAAAGAAACCGGAGAAAATATACTCGGATCATCTCTTTGGTGTAGACCATAAACAAAAGCATCATGTGGTATATTGTTTTTTTCTCTGAAGTCGGTGGAGTATTTTTCGGGGACAGCGACAACCGTGGGGATAACCACACACTTATTATCATCTCCACCATTTGATAACCACTTCTGTCTCTGTTCTTGACTTATGAGAATACACTTTTTAATATTTGATTGGTGTGTTCCACTTGCCCAAGTTCCATGAATAGTATCGACGATCTTAGTATTTTTTATTTCAGTGAAAGGGTATTCTGGTTGTCCCTGTCTACCACTAACAATAATATCATACTCAGATTCATCAAATTTTTCAAAGAAGTCAGTTCCATGCCAAACTTCTGGCGTTTGACCACACACCTTATAATCAACATAACACTCGACCGTTTTGATTCCGGCTTCGTCTAAAATTTTCTTTCGATGTGCATCGTTTGGCGGATGTTGCCAGTTTCTACCGATCAACCTAGCGACATTAGTGTAATAATAATCAACTTCATGTCCCTCTTTTTTTAGCAGTAGAGCAATTGTCTGTAAGTATTTTTCGGTTCCACCAGCAGCAACACCAGCGTATTTAACAAATGCTATTTTCATGATATACCTTCAATTCCTCAAGTTGGGTTTCGATGCCATTCAAAACCGGATCATTGTATAGTGATGTTAATGTTCTGTTACATCCAACATTATCCATGACAGGAATCAGTTCTTTGTTCAATTCAAATGTTCGATTGAAGTTTTTAAGCAAACCAAACTTCGAGACCGAGTTTGAGTAAACATGTCTAGTTCCGGACCACAGATCACTACCCATATTTATGATGTATCTTGAGAGTTCCAAACAGGTCGTGCCGTTCCAGAAATGATTCATGTAACCTTTCAGGGGAACTTGTGAGGTTTCATTTAAAAACCAATCCAAAAGGGAAACATTGTTAGCACTACCTAAACCAATAATAGAGGTTCTTATGCAACAACTGTTTTCGGGTTCACCTAGAGATTTACTCTTACCATACCAATCTGTGCATGTATGATTATCGTTTTCATCATAATTACCAGAGAGTCCATCGTACACACAATCCGTGGTCAGATGTATCAGTTTGCCGCCCATCTTTTCTGCAACAAACTCTAGTTGATGGGGAAATAAAGAGTTGATTGTTACATACTGACTGAGAGGAAATTCTCTCTGTTTGACAGCACCCGCACAATTCATAATTACATCCCCCGATTCCATTCCCTTTCTCACAAGAAGATCAGACAAAAATGAAATATCATTTTTCATCACATCATAATCTTTTCGGGTGATGGGAACAACGTTCTTTGCTACAGAGCAAAAATACTTACCCATCATACCATTCGAACCAAATACAAAATATTTCACGAAACGTACCTCAAGATCTCATACGCTTCTGCATATTCATATCTACTCTGCGATCCTCTAATTTTAGCCAGTGATCTTACACATTCAGGTGAACGGAAATTTCTAACCTGAGACTTCAGGCAGAGATACAGTTCTAGTTTTAGATTAATGTCAATCTCTTTGAAGAAGGTAGGTTTAAATTCTCTATAATTATTATTCCAGAGAACCTGTGGTTGTTCGTAAACAAAAACCTTTGGCACAAAATGATTGATGTCATGTGGCCTGAGTGACACCAAACAAGCCTCATATGATTCCCGGTGATCTTGATTATATGATGGATGTGGTATGTAGATTTCTTCAGGCCGGATTTCGTTTATCTCCCGTTCAATATCACCAATCAAATCCTGTTGTCTGTAATTGTTGACGGGGTGTTCGAGAAGTTTATGAGTCAGATTTGTCCTCGACATGATCTCAGAGAACTCCTCCAGTCTGTAGTCTTTGGTAAAATTAGTATTACCATGCAACTCATTCTCAGACAAACCCAAATGTAAAACATGAGTGTTGGAATCTAAGATACCACCACACCCAAGAACTTCATCATCCACATGGGGAGACACGATCATTTTCATATCATCACATCCTTTATAAACAATTTTTTACCACCTTTACATACTATGTAAGGGAGAGGATATGGCTCCTGCAAACATCTGATCTTATCATAAAGTTGTTCAGGTGTCAACTTCAAAAAATCACTCGGGTGAATCTCACTCATCTGTGGTGTTCGTCTACTGCAAAAAGTAGCTTCAGAATCATCCTGTGGAGTGTACACAATTTCGTCCGAAGACAACAGATCATCGATCATTGAAATACCCAGAACTTCTATTCTCGTAAAGATTTCATCTAATGTACCACTCAAACTAAATGACTTCTGGCAGGCAATGTCACCACCGTCTAAAGTATTGTTCATCTTGAACAAAGTCACACCCGACCACCTTTCACCGGATAAGATCTGATTCTGTATAGGACTTCCCCCACGATACTTTGGTAACATGGAAGGGTGTAAACATATACACTCAACTTCCTCTACCCACTCCGGTCCAATTATGTCACTCCATCCAACAAAAAAAACCATAGAGTAATCTGATGGTGACAGGGTTTCCAGATGTGATTGAGACTCGCAAAAATCTAAATCGTGTTTCTCACTGAGAGATTCATAAATTCGTTTGGACCAATCTCGATAACCACAGAACAATTTTTTCATTTTCTGATATCATCCAGCTTTATGGTCTGATTAAAGTCATCCACATTCTTGTCGAATAGATCTATACTCTTGAAGTATTCAATCAATTCAGATTTAGTAAGCGTCACGGAACTATCGTATCTGAAGACTTCATCGTTGTAAATCTTTGTCTCGTAGATCGGTTTAACAACAAACACATCACCCATATCAACAGTTCGAAGAGACTCAGTTTCATTGATAAGATCTTCGTGAATCTTTTCACCACTACGAATTCCTATCACCTTAATCTGTTTACCATATCGATCGGCAAAAATTTCGGCAAGATCTACAATCTTCATCGCTTTCAGTTTTGGAATGTATGTCTCTCCACTCTGGCCATTTTCAATGCAATTTAGAATGAGGTCAACACTATCGTCAAGAGTCATCACGAATCTAGTCATGTCCTCACGGGTCACAGTAACAAAATCATTGTTCTTTGCCTGGTGCATAAACAGAGGAACGATACTCCCTCTCGTTTCCAAAACATTCCCATATCGGGTAGCAACAAATTTTATACCGGGAATGTGTCTTGACTTTTCTAGAACCACTCTCTCAGAGATGGACTTACACATACCATAAACATTAATCGGACTGCACGCTTTGTCCGTACTGACCATCAAAACTGTTTCTAGATTCGATA
>TARA_R100000697_G_scaffold31816_1_pt1 | contig 18628 bp, 25 predicted proteins | sample TARA_R100000697 | Tara Oceans TARA_R100000697 (sample SAMEA2622788) | marine metagenome | biome: marine biome (ENVO:00000447); feature: surface water layer (ENVO:00002042); material: "saline water (ENVO:00002010), including plankton (ENVO:xxxxxxxx)" | depth 5 m
GGTTTGGGACCAGAGGGTCGTAGGTTCGAATCCTATCTCCCCGACATTATGCCGCCGTAGCTCAGTTGGTAGAGCATCTGATTTGTAATCAGACGGTCGTAGGTTCGACTCCTATCGGCGGCTCTCAAAAAGAGTGTTATTTGATCAAGCGCTAATGGATTAGGAGGACTAATTACAATTGATCCATTAACGGCGGAAAATTATGGCAACTAAAAGAAATTATTTGTTAGACACGAGCGTTTGCTTAAGTGACTCAAATGCAATATATAAATTCGACAATCACGACATTTTTTTACCTTTGAAGGTGCTTGAAGAGATAGATAAGCATAAAAAAAGGCAAGATTCTGTTGGCTTGAATGCAAGAAATATTATTCGTAGTCTTGATGAATTACGCTCTAAAGGCAGTTTAGAGAAAGGAATTAGATTAGGAAAGGGACAAGGCATTATCAAAGTAATGTCATATGAAGTCTTGAATGAGTCAGGCTTTCCGTCTGATTTAGATCCTAATGTAGCCGATCATATTATTATTGCAACTGCTAAGGCGGTTCAAAAGTCACATCCTAAAAGAAAAACGGTTGTTGTTAGTCGCGATATCAACATGCGAGTTATCTGCGATTCTGTGGGTTTGATTGCCGAGGATTATACATCAGAAAAAGCAGTAAACAACTCAGAAGAATTATATCAAGGGTTTTCCGAGTTTCTTGTTGATGACCAATTTGTTGATAGATTTTATGATGGCGAAGAGCTTTACATCGCAGAAGATGAAACAGAAGAGAAATGGTTTCCTAACCAGTATCTCCTTTTGATTTCTAACTCTAATCCTAAGAAAACTTGTATTGCTCGTTTTACAGACCATCAGGCACCACTTCGTAGAATTGTTACCGACAAAGTAAGAGACTGGAATATCTCATCCAGAAACAAAGAGCAGGCTTTTGCAATTGATATGTTGTTGGATCCAAATATTAAATTAATTTCCCTTGTTGGTCGTGCTGGTTCTGGTAAAACTCTCATGGCGATTGCAGCCGGTCTTCAGCAGACAATCGGACTTAAAGAGAACAAATATTCAAGATTGATTGTATCCAGACCTGTTCAGCCAATGGGTCGTGACATAGGTTTTCTGCCCGGTACGATGGAAGAAAAAATGCTTCCCTGGCTGATGCCTATCCAAGATAATCTGAAATTCTTAATGGGTGATTCCAGTTCTCTTGATATGTATGTAGAAAAAGGCAAGATTGAGATTGAGGCGCTTACTTATATTCGTGGTCGCTCTATTGCTAATGCGTTTATTGTTATCGATGAAGCGCAGAACCTTACAAGGCATGAAATCAAGACCATTATTACACGTATTGGTGAAAATACCAAAATTGTCTTGACAGGAGATGTTGAGCAGATTGATAATGTATATGTGAATGAGACTACAAACGGTCTTGCTCATGCTGTTGAGAGCTTCAAAAACCACATTATTGCTGGCCATGTTACTTTTAGAAAAGGTGAAAGATCTGAATTAGCTACGTTGGCATCTAAAGTTCTATAAGGAGGACATTTTGAGTGACGAAAAGATTATTACTGAAGAGGAAGCACACCATAACCCTCTTCTTGGATTGATTGTGCAGCCTGAGTCACAATTAAAAGAAATGCTTGTAACTTATGTTGGCACAAAATTTGATAACGAGCAAGTTACAGTCAATATGATTGCTGAGGCTTTAGCAGATGAATTCCCTGAATTTGTTTTTGCATTTGCTGAGGAGAATTTTTTGAGAGGATATCAATTGGGGTTGGATGATGCTATTGGAGTACCTGAGACAAAGCCACAAGAAAGCAATGGATAATGTAGAGAACTTTTATACTAGTTCTGGTATTCATGTTTATGTAAAAGATGAATTGCTAAACGGAATTCCTGCTGATGAGGTGGTTGAAGAATTTGTGAGCTATATGCCCGATCATTTGCTTGATGAAGTAGAGATGATTGTTATTGGTTGGTTTGATGAGTTTGCCGAAAGACAAATTAATGCTTTTTATAGCGATAATTGCCTTTATATCTCAAACGAACAAGACGATGCTGAGGATATGATTGATGATCTTATTCATGAGACGGCACACTCCCTCGAAGCGCCATACGGTAACGAAATCTATGGTGATGGTGAATTAGAAAAAGAGTTTTTAAATAAGCGTCTGCAATTGTATGAAATTCTTTGGTCCTACGATTATAAGGCTCCAAAAGCTTTCTTTACTGATTTAGATTACAATAAAGAGTTTGATGATTTTCTTTTGAATCAGGTTGGCTATGATAAGCTGGCGCTCCTTATGCAAGGAGTGTTTGTTTCTCCATACGCAGCAACTTCTTTGAGAGAATATTTTGCCACTGGATTTACAGATTTTTTTATGAGTAAGTCTCGTGATGACCTGAGAGCTGTTTCGCCTGCTTTGTATGCAAAACTTCGCTCTTTGAGTTTAGGCGATTTTACAAATTAGATAAGTTTACTTCAGATATTGTCATTTTTCCTCTAAGTAGACAAAAAACTTGACTTTTTTATAGACTAGTGCTATAATAATAAAAAAATGGAGTTTGAATGCTTACCAAGGAAATGCCTTGGATGTTGGTTGATAAACTTACTGCTGACACTTTTATTCTTAAAATGTTAGAATACGGAACGCCAATCGAGACTTCGGTCGTTGGTGTCTTTGATGAAAGTGGTAGAGGTAGCAGAAGAGACATTCCGCTGCCTATGCATCGTGATGGTGATTATTCAACCAATTACAAGGGTAAAATTGATATTGTAGGGCTTTACTGTATCCGTGAGGGCACCGCAAAAACACTTATTGAATATAATGGAGAAACAACAGAGGTAACACTAAAAAACGGACAAGCATTAATCTTTGATAATAAACTTTGCCGCCACGCAAGAGAAGGGTCTGTTGGAGATCGTCTTCTAATGCGACTTTGGATTTCTAAAAACTAGGAGGGTTTGTGCCTCATATCTCTTACTCTGAAATGAAAGACTGGGCTTTTTGTGCCTTTTACCATAAACTAACAAGAATTGATAAGGTCAAAGGATTTAAGGGAAATGCATTTACTGCTTTTGGTACTGCTGTTCATACTATTTGTGAACGCAAGCTTCTCAAAAAGAAGGCGAACGAGGAAACATTTGTTAAGGAGTTTGAAAGTTGCTTGGAGAGGCTAGACGACGATGTTCAAATTGATCAAAAACTTGTTGATGACATGCGCCGGCAAGGGCAGCTTATCGTCCCGGAGATTGAGGAGGCTCTTAGTGACTATTTCAAAGACTTTGAGGTGCTTGCAGTAGAGTTACCTCTTCACGAGCCTATCGATGGCGTAGGTGACTATAATTTTAAGGGATTTATAGATGCAATTGTAAAGACGCCAGATGGCAAATATCATGTTTTTGATTGGAAAACAACTTCTTGGGGCTGGGATGCTAAGCGCCGCAGCGACGCTATTACGACGTATCAATTGACACTTTATAAACATTTTCTCTCAAAGAAAATGGAGATTGATCCGAAAAGTATTGAAACCCACTTTGCACTGCTGAAACGAACAGCAAAAAATAACAGGGTTGAGTTCTTCAGAGTTACGAGCGGACCAAGAAAAACAGAAAATGCTCTTAACATGTTGAACAAAGCATTATACAATATTAAAAACAGGCGATATATCAAGAACAGGCTTTCTTGTAATCGATGTAATTTTAGACATACTGAACATTGTCCATGAGGTGTAAATGAATAAAAAGAAAGTTTTGGTCTTATCAGACCATCCTTTGTCTCCGTCTGGAGTGGGTAACCAGACGAAGTACATGATTGAAGCCCTTCTTAAGACTGGTAGATACCAGTTTATTTGTTTGGGTGGTGCAATGAAGCACCAAGATTATCGTCCTCAGAGAGTTGATCCATGGGGCGATGATTGGATGATCTTTCCCGTTGATGGATACGGCAACCATGAGATGATTCGCTCCATTATGCAAAAGGAGCGTCCAGACGTTTTATGGTTTATGACGGATCCGCGTTTTTATGGTTGGCTTTGGGAGATTGAAAACGAGATTAGGGCTAATATTCCGATGGTTTATTATCATGTTTGGGACAACTTCCCTGCTCCGCACTACAATGCAAGGTTCTATAATTCTACTGATGAGATTGTTTGTATTTCGAAAGTTACTCATGATATTGTAAAGCAAACAGCACCGGACGTTAGCAGTTGTTATCTCCCCCATGCAGTGAATTCTAATATTTTTTATAAGTACAAGACAGATGATAAGTTAAGTCTTATTCAGGAATTGAGGAATAAAACCACTGTTTTGTCCACCCAAAATTTTAAGAATCCAAATAAAAAGATTTTTTTCTGGAATAATAGAAACGCTAGGCGTAAGCAATCTGGAACTATCATTTGGTGGTTTAAGGAATGGTTAGATAAGGTGGGTCACAATAAGGCATCACTTGTTATGCATACGGATGCAAGAGATCCTAATGGCCAAGATTTACCGCATCTTATCGAGCACCTTGGGGTCAATGATGGACAGGTTCTATTGAGCACCCAAAAAGTACCACCAGAAAACCTAGCAAACATGTACAATCTTGCTGATTTTACAATCAATATTTCTGATGCAGAGGGTTTTGGTCTTGCTACTTTGGAATCTCTTTCGTGCGGGACCCCAATTATTGTCAATATGACTGGTGGACTGCAGGAGCAAGTTACGGATGGTAAGAATTGGTTTGGCTACGGTATTGAGCCCGCTTCTAAGTCTGTTATTGGTTCTCTGGATGTTCCTTATATTTATGAGGACCGCATCTCCCAGAAAGATTTTGAGAAGGCACTTAGCAAGGCTTTGAATGTCAATGCAAAGACCTACAAGAGAATGAGCACCATGGGACGCAGCCATGTAACAAAGAATTATAATTTTGAAAACTATGAAAAGGGTTGGGTAAAAATTATGGATGATATTATCGAGAAGCACGGCTCTTGGGATACTCGTGTTGGTTACAAGCGTTGGCATCTGTTGGAGGTAGCGTGATGAAAAAGAAGATCTTGCTAAAAGCACCAATTCTCACAAGATCTGGATACGGTGAGCATTCTCGCTTTGTTCTGCGAGCTTTACTAAGTAAAGAAAATTTGTTTGATGTATATATTCAGCCCATCAATTGGGGAACCACTTCATGGATCAATGAAGATAACGAGGAAAGGAAATGGATTGATTCAAAGATTGAGCAGACAATAGCATTTATCCAACAAGGCGGACGCTTTGATATCTCTATTCAGGTATCCATCCCAAATGAATGGGAGAATATTGCTCCTGTCAATATTGGAGTGACAGCTGGCATTGAAACTACAAAAGTAGCACCACTATGGTTGCAGAAAGGCAACGAAGTCGTCAACAAGATTGTTACTATTTCTAAACACTCCGTTAACTCTTACAAGAATACGGTTGCTATTGCTCAAAATAACACAACCGGTGAAAAATATGATTATAAACTAACTACGCCTATTGATTTTGTTAGTTATCCTGTGAAGAATTATGATAATTTACCAGATATTGATTTGCAGCTTTCTACTGATTTCAATTTTCTTTCTGTAGCGCAGTTTGGTCCTCGCAAGAATCTTCACAATACCATTAAGTGGTTTATCGAAGAGTTTCATGATGAGAACATTGGTCTTGTTCTCAAGACCAACATGGCAAAGAACTGCCTCATGGATCGTGAAATTGTCCTGAATAATATTAGAAATTTTTTGAAGCAGTTCCCTGATCGTAGTTGTAAAATCTATCTGCTTCATGGCGATATGACAGACGAGGAGATGCATTCTCTGTATCGTCACGAGAAGATTTCTGCTTTTCTTGCTCTTCCTCATGGTGAGGGTTTTGGTCTTCCTATTTTTGAAGCAGCGTATAGTGGTATTCCTGTTGTTGCAACTGGGTGGTCTGGTCATTTAGATTTCCTCACAGACAAAGATGGCAAAGAGCATTTTTATAATGTATCTTTTGATTTACAGCCTGTTCAGAATGAGGTTGTTTGGGAAAATGTGCTGATCGCTGAGTCTATGTGGGCTTATCCTAGAGAGCAATCTGCGAAGCAAAATATGCGACAGTGTTATGAAGATATTATTAATAACACGGAGGATACTTTTGCCACAAATGCATGCGAATATTCGATTCAACTATGTGATAGATTCTCGGCAGAGAAAATGTATGCTGACTTTTGTGATGGCATTGTTTCGGAGAACGATATTCAAGCATATGAGAAGGAGATTGCTGACCTTTTGAGTGATTTATTATGAGTGAGCTTGTTTTTGTAGCAGATATGTTTGCTGAACAATATTCAGGTGGTGCAGAACTAACTACTCGTGCTATTATGCAGGGTAACAAGAATACTCAAACAGTAAGAAAAGTCAATTGTCAATCTTTGACCATCCCTATTTTAGAAAAGTATAAAGATTTACATTTTATTGTTTGCAACTTTGCATCTTTAGATGAAAAAGTAAAAATCTATATGTGCAAAAATATAAACTATTCCATTGTTGAATACGATTATAAGTTTTGTCAATACAGATCTATGAACAAACATAAAGCCATTACTGGTAATGAGTGTGACTGTGTTGAGCAGATGAGTGGCAAAATCAATAGTGCTTTTTATGGTTATGCAAAAAAAGTATGGTTCATGAGTGTTGGGCAAAGGGATATCTTTTTGTCAAAGGTAAAAACCCTAAAGGAGGAAAATTGCGAGGTCTTAAGTTCTGTTTTCTCTGATGGTGATATAAGGTTTATGGAGTCAATTAAAGATAACGAAAAGAATGATACTTATTTGATCCTAAATTCAAACTCTTGGATTAAGGGCACCAATGAATGTGTTCAGCATGCTAAGACAAATAACTTAAATTACGAATTGGTTCAGAACTTGCCTTATCATGAACTTCTTATCAAGATGTCAACTTCTAAAGGCTTGATTTTTCTTCCTCTTGGGTATGATACATGCCCTAGGTTTGTAATTGAAGCAAGGCTTCTTGGTTGTGATCTTATTTTGAATGATTATGTCCAACACAAAGATGAAGAATGGTTCTTGACGCAAGATAGTTGCTATGAGTACCTAAAAGACAGAACTAGTGCTTTTTGGAGTTTTTATGCAGAGTGATACTATTGTTGTCATGGGAAATGGTCCATCTTTGAGAGATGTGGATTTTGAAAGATTGTCTGGTTTTGATACTTACGGTCTAAATTCTGCTTATCGTGCTTATGAAAGGATGAATTGGTGGCCAACTTATCATGGTTGTTTCGATTATCGTGTGACTGAATGTCACAGAGAGCAGTTTGTCAATTTGATTGAAAATACACCTATTGAAAAATGCTTTTACATTATCAATATTAGCAATTCAGAAGATTTTCAATTTGTCAACTTGCAACAGTATGGCACCACTAATCGCTGGAATAATAGCACCGATCATTTTTCTTCTTTTCACGATAATGGAAACTCTGGTGCAAATGCATGCTCCACCGCCGTATGTATGGGTTATAAAAGAATTATTTTACTTGGGGTTGACTGTAACTATGTAGAATTGGTCGATGGTAGTAAATCTGACGGTCCAGGGAAGTTGGTTATGGAAAAAACCCCTGACAAGAACCCGAATTATTGGTTCGATGATTACCAACAAAAAGGAGATGAGTATAACGTCCCAGATGGTCTAAAATTTCATCTACCGACGTGGAACATGTTTGCTTATAGGGCAGCGCAAGCAGGAGTGGAGGTTATTAACTGTAGCCCGATTACTAACCTAAGGTGCTTCAAGAGGATGAGCTTAGGAGAAGCTTTGCAATGAAAAGAGACAATTGTTTGATTTGTGGGAGCAACGCCTTATCAAAGATTATTGATTTAGGAAATCAACCATACGCTGATACCTTTGTAGACGAAAATAGATATCATGATATGCTCCCAGTATATAATTTATCGTGTGCGATGTGTGACTCTTGTGGGCATGTTCAGACTACATGTACAACAAGTCCTTTAGAAAGATATAACATGTTTGATTACTCTTATACTTCTTCCAACTCTTCAGTTGCCAAGAGACATTGGAGTGATTATAGCAAAGAAGTGATGAACTTTCTTAGCGTTTCTACCGTTGAGGGTATCTCTGTATGTGAGATTGGCTCTAATGATGGCTTTTTACTTAGCTTATTCAAAAATGTTGGCGCTAAAGTCTTGGGTGTTGATGCCTCTGAATATTTAGTAAATATTGCAAATCATAACAACATTCCAACAATCCAAAGTATCTTTGATTATGATAATTCTGATGATATATTGAGGATTTTTAAGCAAAAATTTGACTTAGTGATGGCTAACAATGTCTTCAATCACTCTGATAATCCGTTGTCTTTTTCTATGGGCGTAAACAACATTCTAAAAGACGGTGGTTTTTTTGTTTTTGAAGTGCCTTATTGGAAAAGCACAATTGACTCACACAAGATAGATCAAATCTATCATGAACATGTTAGTTATTTTACTGCTATGTCAGTTAAAAATATTATGGAAAAGAACAGCTTTGAAATTTGCAATATCAAGGTGGTTGATTATCACGGCGGATCTTTGAGGGTTTATGCAAGGAAGTCCACAAGTAAGATAAATCACTGTCAAGAGTTGTTTGATTTGATCAGAAATGAGAATTATTTATATTCAAAAGATACGTATTTGCTGCTAAATGATCGTATTCGAGAAAAAAAGCTAACATTCTTAAGTGATATTTATGATATAAAAAATAATAAAAATGTCCCTATTATTGCCATCGGAGCAGCTGCAAAGGGAAATACTTTCTTGAACTTTATGAATCTAGATTCTTCAATTGTTGACTTTGTTACAGATAGTTCTGTTCACAAGCAAGGAAAATACACCCCCCTTACTAACATAAAAATTGTTTCTGATGACATACTTTTAAATTATGATGAGGTGTATGCTATAATTCTTTCATGGAATTTGTCTGAAAAGATAAAAGATAAATTGCGTCTTATAAATAAAAAAATAAAATTTATAAATTTTTATGAGGATTATGTATGAAGAAGAAAAACATATGGACTGATGTGGTGGCTCCGTTGGAGTTACACTCGGATGATCGCGGAGATATTGTAGATATTTTTTATAAAGACGATATTCACCATGTTACGGTTGTTCGCTCTAATAAGGGAGCCGTTAGAGGTAACCATTATCACAAAGAAACAACACAATACATGCTGATTACAAAGGGTTCTTTAGAGTATTGGCACAAGCCTCTTGGTTCTGATTGTGAGCCTGAATGCGAACTTTTAGAAGAGGGCGATTTCATGAAAACACCCCCAAACGAAATTCATGCATTAAATATTGTTGAGGACAATGAGTTTGTTGTCTTTACAGCTGGTGCCAGGGGTGGCAAAGATTATGAATCTGATACTTACAGGATTGACGGTAATATCATAGGAGGTCCTGAATAGTGGGCGAAAAAGTTAAATTACACTTAGGGTGTGGGAAGAGATATCTGCCTGGATTTCTTCATATTGATATTGATAACTCTGTCGAACATTTAGACCATTGTTCTGACATTAGTGATTTGAGCATGTTTGCAGATGATAGTGTTGATGAGATTTACACGTGTGGAGCCATTGGCTATTATGATCCTGATGAACGTTCAGTGTTGTTTGAAGAGTGGCATCGCGTTTTGAAGAAGAATGGAACATTGAGAATTTCTGTCGTAGACTTTGAAAAACAAATTGAAGTTTATTTGAATTCAAACAAGAACCTGACACACATCGGAGTGATGGGTCCTATTTTTGGAATATGGAATTATAAAGATAAAAATGGAGTTGATAGAAAGGCATATAAAAAAACAGCTTACGACTTTGATACCTTGAGAGATGTTCTCTTGGGTCATGGTTTTTTTGATTATAAAAGATACAATTGGAAAGATTTTTTGCCTGACAATTATGATGATTTTTCTGCTGCATATGTTCCACATATGGATGAAAATGGTGTTCATATTATGTTGAATATTGAGTGCAAAAAAACATGAAGCGTGTATATTCCAAAGTTGATAAAGACTTATTAGTGCTATCTTTGATTAGAAAGAGCGATATTACACATAAAAGACAAGATCTATCTCCAGATAATGAATTTTTGCAAGTATCTGCTAAAAAGATAACAACTAAAGATTTCTTTAGGGCTCATAAACATCTATCTTGTGAAAAGTTTGCCGACACAACACAAGAATCTTGGGTGATCTTAGATGGCTCAGTTGTAGCAAAAGTTTATGATATCGATAATAGCCTGTTGTATGAGGATGTTCTAAACAGCGGCGATTGCATAGTCTTGTTTGCTGGTGCTCACTCTTTAGAATGTATGACTGATGATACTTTATTGTATGAATTCAAAAATGGTCCATATTTTGGACCAGACAAGGATAAGAAATTTATTTAGTGAGCAGTAAAACAATATGCAAAAAGAATTAGATTTTGACGTTATTGGCGAGTTTGAAAGAGAGCTATCATCTTTTTTTGGTTCTCCATATGCTGTAGCAGTTGACTGCTGTACACATGCTATTGAATTGTGTCTTCGACATATGAATATTCAACATTTTAGCGTCCCTAAGAGAACTTATATTTCTGTTCCTTTTCTTGCTAAGAAGCTCAATATTAGTTTCGAGTGGAAGGATGAGAATTGGCAAGATTATTATTATTTAGGCGGCACCAATATTATAGATGCTGCTGTTTTGTGGCGTTCTGGATCTTATATTCCTGGTACTTTTATGTGCGTTAGCTTTCAGTATAGAAAGCACTTAAGTTTGGGTAGGGGCGGAATTATCTTAACAGATAATAGAGAATCTGCTAATATACTAAAGAAGATGTCATATGACGGTAGGTCACCTAGTGTTCCGTGGAGACAGCAAGACATCAACATGGTTGGGTATCACTACTATATGACACCAGAGACAGCCAAATTAGGGCTTGAAAAATTACCAATGGCTATTGACACGGAGCCTAAAATTTGGACCACAAATGACTGGCCAGACTTGACGAAAATGGAGATTTTTAAATGAGAAAAAAGGCACTTATTACCGGCATTGCTGGTCAAGATGGTAGTTATTTGACTGAGCACTTGCTTTCTTTGGATTACGAAGTACATGGTATCGTTCGCCGTCACTCAGTGGCTGAAAATCAAAACCATAGACTCCATAAGCTTAACTTGACAGATAATGTTTTTACTTACTATGGTGATCTTTTGGATTATCCTTCTTTGGTCAGGATTGTTAGTGATGTAAAGCCGGATGAGATTTATAATTTAGGTGCTATGAGTCATGTTCGTGTTAGTTTTGATATGCCCTCTTTCACTATTCAGACAAATGCACTTGGTGTCTTGCATATGCTAGAGGTGTATCGTAGCATTTGCCCTGAAGCAAGATTTTATCAAGCAAGCTCTTCTGAGATGTTTGGTAATTCTGTTGATGATGACGGCGTGCAAAGATTGACCACCCCGATGAACCCTGTTAGTCCTTATGGCTGTGCTAAGGTTATGGGCTTCAATCTTGTTCGTCATTATAGGCATGCTTATAAATTGCATGCATGCAATGGTATCCTGTTCAATCACGAGTCTCCCCGACGCGGGTCTAATTTTGTCACCAATAAGGTTGTCAAGGGTGCAGTTTCTATCAAGAAAGGTTTGCTTGATAAACTTGAACTTGGCAACATGGATTCTTATCGTGATTGGGGCCATTCAAAAGATTATGTTCGTGCGATGCACATGATTGTAAACCACCATACACCAGATGAGTTCATTGTTGCAACTGGCGAAACACATTCAGTCAGAGATCTTTGTGAAACAGTTTTTAGCAAACTAGGCATGGATTACAGAGAGCATGTTGTTCAGAATAAAAGATTTATGAGACCAGAAGAATTGAAATACCTCAAAGGCGATTCTTCAAAGTCTAGAGAGGTGCTAGGCTGGAAGCCGGAATATACATTTGAATCAATGCTTGATGAGATGATTGAAAGATGGCAAAAGGAATTATGAATAAGAGATTTTGTATATTACAAGTGACACCCTCTGTTCCCAATCTTGAACATCAAGAGATGTTTAGCACTAAATATAGCGATTTTTATTTTGTTACCCACGACATTGAGCATCCTGATTCTCTTAGATTTTGCCCTAATACGGTATGGTCAGAAACTAGAAACACTCTTGTTGAGTTGGTTCCAAAGCAATATGATTATTATGGCTTTATTGATTATGATTATATATTAACGACCAGTAGTCTAACTCCTCCAGAACAAATATTAGAAGATTTGAAATGGAACCCGGCTGTTTTAACTTACTATCCTGGTAAAACTTTAAGCACACCATATGCACATGATGTAGAATATTTCAACAGTAGAGATAGATCTTGTATACCTTTTACTCATGCTGGATTAAAGATTGTACACAAATCTCTTTTAAATTGGTTTTTTCCTTTATACACAAAGCACCGCGTTGATATTGATGCTTGTCATATGTTTAACATACAAGAAATACCTTTTTTGAAATACGTAATTTGCAGCCATAAAATGGTTTATGATAACGGAGTATTTGGTGATGCTGTATATAATTCAAATGGCGCAATTGCTAAAATGAAAATGGATGAAATGTGGCAAGAGATATTACCATCTTATAAGAAGGCAAATATTTTGAAGGCGGGTGGTTTCAACACTTTTGACTCTCTAGAAATTAAAAGGTTTTATGTTGATCTATTCAGAGAGAAAAACGTTTCTAATGTAAAAAGCGATTATGACATAGATTATTTCAATGTTGATACAATATCTAAATTTTTCGATATAGAAAATGAATGGATTAGAAGTCACCTAAAGAGGGGTGTATGAAAATATTTATTCCAATCAAACAAAACTCGCAAAGAGTTCCAAGAAAAAATTTTAGAATTTTTAGGGGTACACCACTATACAAATATGTCTTAAGAAAGTATAATAAACACTCAGTGTTTGTTGATACAGATAGTGACCAAATTATCAACGAATGCAAAACTGATCCTACATTAGAGCATGTAACCGCTTATAAAAGAGATGTTGATTTGTGTGGCGATACTGTTTCAGTCTGTGACTTATTACTAAATTTTATTGATAAATTCAACATCAAAGATCCGATAGTGCAGACTCATGTTACAAGTCCATTTATGAATATTGAGATCTTGAAAGATGCATACGACCATCTAAACAAGCATGATTCTGTAATATCTTGCAATGTTTATAACTCTAGATTTTGGAGGGAAGAAAAATATGGGTATTGCCCAATTAATCATAACCCTCTAAAATTAGAGCAGACACAAGATTTGCCAAAATTATATGAGGAGAATTCAGCCTTTTATATTTTTAAGCCTGAAGTGCTAGTGAAAACTGGCAACAGAATTGGCAAAAACCCATTTTTTTATTCAATTGAGCACCCCTATAATCTGGATATAGATACTGAAAGTGATTGGGAAATGGTGACTAAAGAAGCACATGATGAAAGTTGATTTGGTTATACTTGATGTAGACGGTGTTCTCACTGATGGCAGAAAATACTATGATATAAACGGGATGCCGTTTGCAAAGACTTATTGTGATAAAGACTTTACAGCCATCAAAAGAATGAAAGGTGCGGGTGTCAAAGTTTGCTTTTTATCTGGTGACGATAATATCAATAAACCAATGGCACACAATAGAAACATAGATTTTTTCTATGCTAGAGGTAAAGATAAAAAAGATTTCATAGAGATATTTCAGGAAAAATATAATACTACAGCCGATAAAATGGTCTACATTGGTGATGATTTGTTTGATTGTAGTATTCTATCTTCTGTTGGGCACTCATTCTGTCCAGCAGATGCGTGTTTGAATGTTAAAGAAATTTGTTATCCAAACAATATATTGACAAACCCTGGTGGATCAAACGTTGTATGTGAGCTGGTAGAACTACTTCTTGCAAGAGGATTGATTGCTGATTGTACTTTTGAAGATATTGAAAATCTTGATAAAATGGAGGTTTTCTGATGTATGATGTAGCTTTGTATGGTCATATAACTTTAGATAGAATTTTTAATAATTTCAAAAAAGATCAAACAATAGGATCTATTGGTAATGTTTGGAAACATCTAAATAAACTAAATCCATTATTGAGCTTGTACATTGAGCCTACTGATGTTGGAGAAGCTTTAATATTTATAAATGAAAAAACTAGCGAAAGAGCATCAATAGCAAATTTGAGCTTGTGCACTAAAAAACCATTATTAAAAAAATCGCGTTGGAGCCACGTCTTATACTTGAATGAATTAAAAGACGCAAGTTTTATCAAAGATATAGAGAGCGAAATAATCTCTGCAGATGTTTGTAGAGGCGATTCGATTCAAGATTTAGAAATTCTAAAGAGTGTTGATTTTTTGTTTTTATCTGACGAAGATGAATTTTCAAGTCCTGAAAATATTTTAGAGTTTGTTAGAGTTGGCTTGATACTACATGATTCATCGGGCAGCATATATTATGGAAAAGATGGAACAGTTATTAGAAACGAAGTAAAGATTGTTGATAATGTCAATGTATTAGGTTGTGGTGATATGCTAGCAGCGGGATTTATCAATTATTATCTTAAATTTGGTGACATAGATTCTTCTTTACGCGAGTCACATAAAGAAATAACAAAAGTTTTAACAAATCAAAAAGGATAGCAAATGGAAACACATAAGAAACAATTTTGGGATCTAATGAAAGAGATAAACTCAAGCTCAATAGATTATGTGGTGGTTAGAGGTTTTTTAAGATTACCAGACTCTGCGGACAACGATATCGATCTAGCACCTCATTACAAGCAGTTTGACAGCTGCATGGAGATAATTAAAAGACATTTGGAAAAGCATTGGCACAGAGAGTATGGTTTTGCAGAATATGCTTTTATGAACAATTATTCATACAAGACAAAGGGTCCTGATAATAATCTAATAGCAGAAAAAAGATTTTATGTCGATACTGACAGCTCTTTGTTTTTTTCAAGTCCGTATAAAAATTATGAAACCAACTGGGTTGTTTCTCATGGTTTCAACGAATATGTTTACGAGACAAAAGTTAAAAAAACTTTTGATGAAGGTTATATTTGGATTCCATCGCCGGAAAATGAAATGACCCTTCAAGTGTTGAGGAACGTATTAGACAAGAGAGGACATTGGAAACAAAAATCAATAAATAGAGTTAAAGATCTTTTACCTGTTGTTGATAAGGAAGAACTCGTAAAATCAATTTCTTTAGTTTTGCCATGCGCTAAGCGAGTAGCAGATTCGCTTTATAACGGTGATTTTGCATCCGTCAATAAATATAGTTTAGGAGGTTTTTAAATGGGCATTATAGCAAAAGAAGTATATGAGGGAGAATGTGATTTCCCAATCAAAGGTTGCAAGTATGTGATTGAAGATAATATTGGAGATAAATACCCAATACACATTCACATGGGAGATATTAGAGGCATTTATGATAATGGCAGTGCTCCCCCTGATTTGAAAATTAGAGAAGCCTGCCCTTTTTATAGAAACCTACCGAACATTAGACTTCATTTTACATATGAGGAGTTTCATGAGCTTTATATGTGCATGAAAAGACAAGGGAGATTGTAATGGGACACATTGTTAAGAAAATATTGGGAGATGTACACACAGACCCAGAATACAATAACCTGACAATCGAGTACAACTCAGACGGAATGGCTCATATTCACCTTGGGGCTATTCGCTTGGACTTAGTTAGGGATGCTTATAATCAGTTATTCGATGGCGTCATGCAGGCAAAAAAGAGAATGTCTATGTTGCATGGATGGTCTGAAGTCATAAATGTATACAATAATGGACATGGCACTAAATATTTTGAAATTTTATCCCATGGTGAAGAATTGTTCTTTGTGCCCATAACCAAAGGTCTAAGATTTGGTAATTTATCCGAAGAACAAAAAAAGAAAGTTGAAAAATATTCCTCTATGGATAACAACAAGGTTATTGAAATTAAGAATTCTACTATAACCGTTGGAAGTCAGCAAGGAGTTCTAACTAAATTTTATAGTGGTTGGTTACCACTGGTTGTTTTGGATGTTTGTGATTTCTATCCCCAAGACGTATTTAAAAATCATCAAGCAAGATATCACTCTAGAATGTCAAATTCTAGTTTTGCAGAAAATTTATATAATCAAATTTTGGATGAATATCAAAAATTTTATAACGCCACAGGCTTATATTTTTCTGATATATCAGCTAATAATATTTTGATTTCACCAGATTTCACTGATTTTAGAATAATTGATGTTGAATCTATTGATATTTTGAACAATGATTTTGAAGTTGAGCCCCGTAGATTATTATGTGGACACTTTCCAGAAAATAGATCCAATTCAAAATTACCAGGACCAGTTGGCAGAGCTGCGGAGTTCTTGCACGTCAATCAAGAAGAAAACATTTCTTGGCCTAAAAATCTTCCAGATTTTATTACCAACTCATTGGCTTCTATAAAGTCTAGAAAAATTGAGGTGAATAAGTGAAAGAATTTAATTTATTAGTACCGATGGCTGGTAGAGGGCAGAGGTTTATAAATGAAGGGTATAAAGTACCAAAACAACTTCTTTATGTAAAAGATAAGCAACTTATTGATATATCCCTAGAGAGTGTTGATATGTCACAATGTAATTTAATTTTTGTGGTTAGGGATGATCAAATTAGCAATTATCAAATTGATAAAATTCTAGAGAAAAAATATGGCGATGACATCAAGATCGTAGTCACAGATGGCTTGACTGATGGATCGGTTTGTAGTTGTTTGCTGGCGGAAGATTATATAGACAACGATATTCCATTAATAATTCATACACTGGATATTCAATTTTTTCCTGTTTTGGACCCCAATAGTCTTTTTGTAGATGGTGAAGACGGCTTGTTGCTAACATTTAAATCAAATTCAACCAATTATTCTTATGTGTCAGTTGATGAGAATGGCGACGCTGTAAAAACTGCAGAAAAAAAGGTAATTAGCTCTAATGCTTGTGTGGGCATATACGCTTTTTCAAAGGGTTCAGATTTTTGCAAGTTTGCGAGAGAAATGATAGACAAGAATATCCGAACAAACAACGAATTTTACATTTCTCCATTGTATAATCTTTTGATCGAGAAGGGCTTAAGAATTAAGACCAAAATGGTTGAAAAAATGCATATCTTTGGCACACCAGTTGAATTTGAATTTTATAAAAACAATGTAGTCAAAGTATTGGGGGAAAAACCAATAGCATTGTGCTCCGATCATTCAGGCTTCGCTGCGAAAGAAAATTTTAAACAGATATTGATTGACAATAAAATCAATTTTATAGATTTTGGTACTAATGTAAAATCTGATTGTGATTACACATATTATATTGAACAAGCTGTGTCATCTATTCAAGATAAAACATGTGACTTTGCTTTTGCTTTTTGTCGAACAGGGCAAGGAGTCAATATGTGTGGAAACAAATTTAAAAACATTAGATCGGCACTAATATATGATAATTTTTCTGCTGAGATGGCTATTCGACATAATTGCGCTAACTTCTTCAGTTTTCCGGAGAGATTGTTCTTGGATAAAGATGTTTGCAATGAGGTGTTACAAATTCTTCTAACGAACACCTTTGATGGGGGTCGTCATCAAATAAGGGTACAAGGATTAGAAAAATGAAAGTATATGATATAGCAGATATGCATAATGGCTGGTTTATAGGAAATTTTGAGCCATCTGTTTGCAAGAGTGAGCACTTTGAGGTAGCCCACCATAAACACCCCGCAGGATATGAAACCCCCAGGCACACCCATAAGCTAGCAATGGAGCTTACGTATATTCTTAAAGGAGTTTTGGACATTAGAGGGCAAATTTTAAAGTCTGGACAAATGTTTTTGTATGAGCCTTTTGAGATTGCTGATGCAAAAGTTTTAGAAGACGTTGAATTGATTGTTGTAAAGTGGCCTTCCTTTCCCTCAGACAAGTACAGTGTCAATGAAGATGGTAATATTGTAGAATGAATAAAATTATTTCTCATCGCGGTAACATTAGTGGACCAGAGCCATGGTATGAAAATAAACCATCTTTTATTGAAGAAGCTCGCTCTAAAGGCTTCGATGTGGAAATTGATGTTTGGTTTGTAGAAGGCGAGTGGTTTCTCGGTCACGATGAACCTGAATATATAACATCAGAAAGTTTTCTAAACAGAGAAGGGCTTTGGTGTCACGCCAAAAATATAGAATCATTCAATAGGCTTTTGAATATTGGCGCAGCTTGTTTTTGGCACGAGGATGACAAATATACTCTAACATCAAATGGTTTTATTTGGACATATCCAGGTATGATCCTGACAAAGAAATCTATTTGTGTCATGCCAGAGAAATATTCTGCTTGTTCGCAAGATTTGACTTCTTGTTTTGGTATTTGTACTGACTATCCAGAAAAATATAAAAAAGGACTAGCTTTATGAAAAAAGTCGCTATAGTGATGTGTGGGCTTCCTCGTACTTATAAAAAAACAAATGAAATATTTTTTTCTAACCTAATCAACTCAAACAAAAAAGAATATATAATTGATGTTTTTTTAGGATTTTGGGACCA
>TARA_R100000697_G_scaffold115082_1_pt1 | contig 18609 bp, 23 predicted proteins | sample TARA_R100000697 | Tara Oceans TARA_R100000697 (sample SAMEA2622788) | marine metagenome | biome: marine biome (ENVO:00000447); feature: surface water layer (ENVO:00002042); material: "saline water (ENVO:00002010), including plankton (ENVO:xxxxxxxx)" | depth 5 m
ATTTTGGACGCGGGTTCGACTCCCGCCATCTCCACCACCTATCTACTGTGTGAGTATTGAAGACGATAAAAAAAAATTAAGTGAATTTCAAAAATCAATTAAGTACAAAATTGTTAAAGTTGGTGATATAGTAGAAGAGGTACATTGGATTGCTATATCCGCAAATGAACTTTTAACTGGAACCGTTATCGCGGTTGAAACAGGCAGATACTCAAATATTCAATGGTTTAACTTTCAAGATGATGAGATAACAATCAGATGGTTCGGAACGGGCCAAATTGAAAAATTACCTTCATGTTATATAAAAATTATTTCTAATATTGAAAATGAATAATACATAATATTAGTAGGAGACTATTTTCGTAGTATTATGGCAAGATGAAAATAAAAGTGGCGTTTTACAAAGGTGGTGAAGGCTGGCAACATAAGGTTATCAGATGGTGGACTAAAAGTGTGTACAGTCATGCAGAATTAGTAATGCCAGATAATTTTACTTGGATTTCAATTAGCCCTTTCTTAGAATCAAAAGTTTCAAAACGTTTAAAAACAGATTTTGATTTAGAAAAATGGGATTTTATAACAATTAACATTACCGAAGAACAACACTCTTCAATAATGGAATTTTACGAAAATACTAAAGATAATGTATACGATTGGTGGGGGATGCTGTTATCACAATTTACCCCATTTAAAGTAAAATCTAAAAATAAATGGTACTGCAGCGAGTGGATTACAAATGCATTAGTGCTATGTGGTGTCATTAATTGGAGTTCAGTACATATATACGATAAGATTGATATGAGACCAAGCGATCTATATCATATTGTTAATGAGCTTACCACTAATGAAATACAAAGTTGATGAATGGGTTTTATATTGTCCTCTGCCTGATGTTGAATATTTTAGCAATAATCGCCACCGCGCCTTAATTCTTGCACTTTTAGAGGCAGATGCCTTTTATGATTACAAAATTTATATTGAAAAGACTCAAAAAATAAAAAAAGTTAGAGAACATCAACTTTTTCCTATTGCCGCCCCTACCTACTAATAGGGAAGGCATGCATATGATCAAAAAACTGCTAATAGCAGTGGGTCTTGTAATGGGTTGTTCACAGCCTGATTATGCTATTGTTAAGCCAGGCGAAACTGAAACAATATATGTAGAAGTTGAGGTACCTGGAGAAACCGAGTATGTAGAAATTGAAACTGAAGTTCCAGTTTACGTAGAAATTGAAGTGCCTGTAAACGAAGGTGAAATCTGGATCGATTCATTTACACAACCAATGTCAATTGATGGAATTGATATTCTTTGGGTCATTGATCGTTCTGGTTCAATGATTAGATATAACACTGAGCTATTGGCAGGTGTTGAGGCTATGTTATTAGCACTACCAACATCTGATTGGCGTCTTGTAATGATTAATGCAGATCCTAGTCACTCTGTAACCAGCGCAGAATTTCCTTTAGTGCCTGGAGATGATATAGAAGATGCAGAAGATATGTTATCAACATTACGTAGTGCGCATAAAGAGCACGGATTTAATTCTGTTTACGAATACATAATCAATAATCCATATTCAGCAACATGGATGCGTCCAGATGCAGGTCTTTTGGTGGTTTTTGTTTCAGATGAAGAAGAACAAAGCTATATTGAATACCCAGCAGTAACAGATTTTTTAAGTTGGTATTCTGCACAAAGAATGGGGTCAGTTTTTATGGCTAGTATTGTTAACCAAGAGCCTACAGATAGTATGTGTCTGACATCGCCAAATCCTCGTGATGTAGGCCATAGGTTTATGAACGCTACCAATACATTAGGCGGCACAATTGTAGATATTTGTGACGAAGACTGGTCTCCAGGCGTAACAGATGCAACTCATTCTATTGAACCGTACGATAAATTAAAACTTACGCATGAGCCATCAGATCCAAATAGTATTAGAGTTTTTGTAAATGGTCATTTAGCTAGTGATTGGTATTATCAATCATTAGATAACACAGTTTATTTTACCACCATACCCTCTGCGGGTGATTTAGTTGAAATAGGCTACTTATATAATACAGTATCAGAAGACACTGGCGATACTGGAATTTAATTAACACATACAAAAATTATGTTATAATAACTAATGGAGGTTATATGGTAGTTCATAGTAAAATGTTTGATAATCAAAACGATAATAATGAAAACAGGCCAACTGTTATGGTATCTGGTGGTTTTGACCCCGTTCATGCTGGACATATTCGCATGATTAGGGATGCCGCAAAATATGGTGATGTTATTGTTATAGCTAATTCTGATAATTGGCTGTGGCGCAAAAAAGGTTTTGTATTCATGGAATATTCACGCAGAGTAGAAATTTTAAATGCGATTAAAGGTGTAGTATTGGTTGACTCAGTAGACGATTCTGATGGTACAGTTTGTGAAGCAATAAGAAGACATAAACCAACTTATTTTGCTAATGGTGGGGATAGAGGAAAATCAAATACTCCTGAGCAAGCTGTTTGTGAAGAGATTGGTGTTCAACTTTTATGGGGTATTGGTGGAGAAGAAAAAATTGATAGTTCTTCTGTATTAGCCAAAAAAGTTAGAAGTTTTGAAGTACCACCAAGTAGAGGCACTGCAAAAGTATCTGAAAGATAATACTTGACAATCTATTATAACCTAGTTACAATAGATGGATATGATGGCTTTAAAACTAGATGCGTCGTTTAGACCTATTGAAGTTATTGATGCCATAGAGGCACTAGTTATGTGTATAATTGGTAAAGCAACACCCGTTGAAACATATGATACAATTATTAGTTCACCATCAAAAGCTTTTGAGCTTCCGGCCGTAATCGTTCTTAAATCAATAGTAAAATTTAGATTTGCAACTGTTGCGTGTAATAGACAAAATATATTATGGCGTGATAACAAGCAGTGTCAATACTGCGCAAATTATTTTTCAGTCGATAAACTAACAATGGATCATGTTCTGCCTAAATCACGCGGTGGTAAAAATACATGGGAAAATCTTGTTACTGCATGCAAAAAATGTAATCAAAAAAAAGGTTCTAGAACAATAAAAGAATCTGGAATGACACTTCTAAAGAAACCAGTTAGACCAAAAGCAAATATATTAAGAACAGTTAATAAAAATCAAATAAGTGATTTATGGAAAAATTACTTGTGGTAACAATAATGCCCCTTAGCTCAGTTGGTTAGAGCAGCTGACTGTTAATCAGCGGGTCCGCGGTTCGAGTCCGCGAGGGGCAGCCATTTTAATTTTACAACTCTATTTACGGCAGGAGGTATTGAATATGGAAAAATGTGAATGCTGCGGCTGCACGGCGCCTTGCCAATGTGATTGCTGTTGTAAATAAGTCCCCCGCGCTGTCCTGCTCGCTTTATAAGCAGGACGTGGTTGCCGATCGTCACGTAGGCAAAGGTTTCCGGTTATCCTAGTTCTAGACAGAAAACCGGTTTTTAATCTACTTAATATTGTATGAGTGATAGAATATGGGAAGCATTTTTGTTTACAATTGTAGGAATGCTGTTCACCATATATTTTTATATAACAATAAGCTCATAATGCGAGTGTAACTCAGTGGTAGAGTCCTACGTTGCCAACGTGGTTGTCGCTGGTTCGAATCCAGTCACTCGCTCCATTTACAAACAAATGAAAAAAACAACATATAAAACAGGCGATACAGTAAAAATTAAATGTTTAGCAGGAAAAGCCATCCCGCATGTACATGTAAGATTGTTAAAAAAACATGTTATTAAAAAAAGAAAATTTGGCAAGACTGAATACCCTGGTTATATTGGTTGGGATGCTGAATTAATAAATAAAAATGAAATCATTATGTTAAAAAAAAGATACCAAATACCTTTTCATTACCCAAATGACACAAAAACTTTTGTATTTGATGATGAAATTATATATAAAATAAACTAGTTATAACCATAATAGTGAGTACACATGGCTAAAAAAAATTATGTGCTTGATACAAGCGTTTGCCTAACTGACGCCGATGTATTATTTAAATTTGATAATCACGATATATTTCTGCCACTTAAGGTACTAGAAGAAATTGATGGTCATAAAAAAAGACAAGATTCTGTTGGCGCAAATGCTAGAAAAATTATTAGAACTCTTGATGAATTTCGTTCCAAAGGAAATCTTGAAAAAGGCATAAGGATTAGCAAAGGGAAAGGAGTTCTTAAAGTTGTATCGTTCACAGATTTAAAACAAGTTATTTTTCCACCTGATTTAGATTTAAGACACCCAGATCATGTAATTATAGCAACTGCCAAGACAATTCAAGCTAATAGTAAAAATAGAAAAACATTGTTAGTTTCACGTGACATTAACATGAGAGTAATATGTGATTCAATAGGATTGTCGGCCGAAGACTATGTTTCTGAAAAAGCAGTCACTTCATCTGAAGAATTGTACAATGGATTTATAGTTGTTAATTTTGATGATGAAGTTATTGACAGATTTTATGCAGGTGAAGAAATATATCCCCATAACTTTACTGAAGAACTTCCGAAAAATATGTATGCAAATCAATACATGTTAATGGTGAGCAATGCGAATGATAAAAAATCCGCATTAGCAAGGTTTAAAGCACCTCACGAACCATTAAAAAAAATAATACATAAAACATTACCTGATTGGAAAATTGAGTCAAGGAATAAGGAACAAGCTTTTGCAATTGATATGTTAATGGATCCAAATGTTAAAGTTGTTTCTTTAGTCGGCCGCGCAGGGTCGGGCAAAACGCTGCTAGCAATCGCCGCTGGGTTACAACAAACTATTGGATTGCGCTCTGATGAAAACCATTACTCGCGCTTGATTGTTTCCAGACCTGTTCAACCGCTTGGAAAAGATATAGGTTTTTTGCCTGGCACAATGGAAGAAAAAATGCTTCCGTGGCTAATGCCGATCCAAGATAATCTAAAATTTTTAATGGGAGATAGAACTTCGCTTGAGATGTATATAGAAAAAGGCAAAATTGAAATTGAAGCCTTAACATATATTCGCGGTCGTTCAATATCAAATGCTTTTATTGTTATAGATGAAGCACAAAATTTGACAAAACACGAAATTAAAACAATCATTACTCGGATTGGAGAAGGAACTAAAATTATTTTAACTGGAGACGTTGAACAAATTGACAATGTATATGTTAATGAAACATCAAATGGTCTTGCACATGCTGTGGAAAAATTTAAAGAATTTCCCATATCAGGTCATATGACATTTAAAAAAGGTGAAAGATCCGAAGTTGCTACCTTAGCATCTAAAGTTCTTTAGTAAACAAAAATTAATTTTTAGATTATAATAAAATAAAGGAAAACTTATTATGAGTGAAGAAAAAATTATTACAGAAACCCAAGCAACTCAAAATCCAATTTTGGGGATGACTGCAACCGCCGGCGAATCTGAACTAAAAGATTTCTTGGTAAATTATACTGGTACAAAATTAGATGAAGAGGAAGTTACAGTTCAAATGATAGCCGATGTATTAGCTGCGGAATTTCCAGAATTCGCATTTTCTTTTGCAGAGGAAAATTATATTAGAGGTTATGAATTAGGATTAGAAGATGCATATAGAAGCATTCAAAAAGAATCAGAAATTGAAACAAGCAGTGACTGACTTTTACACCGCCGATGGCCTTCATATTTATTTTAAAGATATGCTGACTAACGATAACGTGGATATTGAAAAAGTAATATCAAAAGTTGAGTCAATAATTCCCAAACATCTTCGCACAGAAGTAGAAATGATTATTGTTGGTCATTTTAAAGAGTTTGACGAAAACCATTTTAATGCTTTTTACAAAGATGGTATGGTTCACGTAACTAACGATCAGATAGATAATTATGACATGATTGAGGATATTATTCATGAAATAGCACACTCATCTGAAGAACCTCACGGATATCACATATATGGTGATGGAAAAGTAAAAGAAGAGTTTTTAAGAAAACGGTTTGTTTTACATGATATACTGTGGCATCATGGTCACAAAGCGCCAAGAGCGTATTTTAATAATACTGAGTATGATGAAGAATTTGATAATTTTCTTTTAAAACAAGTTGGGTATGATAAATTACAAAATTATGCTGCTGGTGTTTTCTTAACAACATATGCCCCCACTTCGTTGAGAGAATATTATGCAACAGGTTTTGTGGAATTTTTTCTAAATCCTGATGGTCATAACTATATGAAAAAGGTCAGTCCGCAATTATACAAAAAAATATTTGAATTGTATGCGGAAGAAAACCTTGACGTATAGTAATAAACAGGTTATAATATATAATCTGGAGGGATTATGCCACACATATCATATTCTGAACTTAAGGATTGGAAATTTTGCGCACATTACCATAAATTAACTCGCGTAGATAAGATTGATGGATTCACCGGTAACGAATACACAGCGTTTGGCTCTGCCATTCACTCAGTATGTGAAAAAAAATTACTTAATGAAAAAATTGAAGAAGATTTTTTTGTTAATGAATTAAAAAAGAATATTTCTGAGCTTGATGAAGAGCATGAAATTAATAAAAAATTAGTCTTAGATATGATTGGTCAAGGAAAAAGAATTATTCCTGAAATAGAAACAGCGCTTTACGATTATTTTGATGAATTTGAAGTTTTAGCTGTTGAAATGCCGTTGATGGAAGACATAGATGGCCACAATGAATACAAATTTAAAGGATATATTGACGCTGTTATCGCAACCCCTGATGGCAAAGTTCACATTTTTGATTGGAAAACTTGTTCTTGGGGATGGGATGCTAAAAAGAAAGGAGATAAGATGGTCACGTATCAACTTACATTATATAAAAAATTCTTTTGTCAAAAAATGAATGTTGATCCTAAAAACGTAGAAACGCACTTCGCACTACTTAAACGTACAGCTAAAAAAAATCAAGTTGAATTTTTTAGAGTTACAAGTGGTTCAAGAAAAACAGAAAATGCTCTTAAACTTTTGAATACAGCACTGTACAATATAAAAAATAAACGATATATTAAAAACCGCCTTTCTTGCACTGGTGGTTATGGTTGTAAATTTTATAACACTGAACATTGTTCGTGAGGAATTAATGAATAAAAAGAAAATTTTGGTCTTATCTGACCACCCGCTGTCACCTTCCGGTGTTGGCACACAAACAAAATATATGATTGAGGCTCTTTTAAAAACTGGTAGATATCAGTTTGTTTGCTTAGGTGGAGCCATGAAACATAACAATTATGAACCAATTAGAGTCCAACCATACGAGAATGATTGGATAATTTATCCAGTTGATGGGTATGGTAGCCATGATGCAATACGCTCAATATTATCAAATGAAAAACCAGATTTACTGTGGTTTATGACCGATCCTAGATTTTATGGCTGGCTGTGGGAAATAGAAAATGAAATTAGGCCTAATGTTCCCATGGTTTATTATCATGTATGGGATAATTTTCCTGCACCACTTTTTAACAGAGATTTTTATTTATCAAATGATAAAGTTGTTTGTATTTCAAAAGTTACACATCAAATTTTACAAGAAGTTGCGCCTGAAGTTTCATCATGTTATCTACCTCATGGTGTCAACAGTGAGGTTTTTAAAAAGATTTCTGATTTTCAACAAAAGCACAAGGTTGCCACAATTAGAGAACAATTATTAACTAATTCTGGAAATGTAGAAAACAAAAATCCTAACAAAAAAATATTTTTTTGGAACAATCGGAATGCACGTCGAAAGCAATCTGGTACTTTAATTTGGTGGTTTAAGGAATGGCTTGACAAAGTTGGTCACGATAAAGCAATGTTAGTAATGCACACGGATGCCGAAGACCCTCATGGACAACCACTACCACACCTAATTGAACATTTGGGACTGCAAAATGGTCAAGTTTTATTATCAACTCAAAAAGTATCATCCGAAGACCTATCTATTTTTTACAATGCCGCTGATTATACGATTAATATTTCAGATGCCGAAGGCTTTGGTTTAGCAACATTGGAGTCATTATCATGTGGTACACCAATTATTGTAAACATGACTGGTGGATTACAAGAACAAGTTACTGATGGAACAGATTGGTTTGGTTGGGGGCTACAGCCCGCATCAAAAGCTGTCATAGGTTCTTTAAGTGTACCATATATTTATGAAGACCGAGTCTCACAAGATGATTTTGAAAAAGTCATGACAAAAGCTATCAAGTGTAGTAAAAAACAATACGAAAAAATGTCTAAAAATGGTATTAATCACGTACATAAAAATTATAATTTTGAAAATTATGAAAATGAGTGGATAAAAATCATTGATCAGATTACATCTGATTTAGGTTCATGGGAAAATAGAAATGATTATAAACGCTGGCATTTAATGGAGATCAAATGAATACGAAAAGAAAAATATTATTAAAGGGGCCAGTGCTTACTCAATCTGGTTATGGAGAACAAACAAGATTCGCGATGCGGTCAATCAAGTCAAGAGAAGATTTGTTTGATATTTATATAATGCCTACTGTATGGGGCAACACTGGTTGGTCTAGAGAACATAACGAAGAGAGAAGTTGGATTGATGAAAAGATACAAAAAACTATACAATATATCCAATCAGGCGGTACGTTTGACTATTCTCTTCAGTCACTAATACCAAATGAATTTGAAAAAATAGCAAAAGTTAATTTAGGATATACTGCTGGAGTTGAAACTACTAAAGTACACCATGATTGGATTTTAAAACCTAATCAAGTGGTGAATAAGATTATTACCACATCAAATCACACAAGAGATACTTTACTTAACACTGAATACACAGGAACAGATAAAAACACCAATCAACAAGTTTTAGTCAAAATGAACATCCCGGTAAAAACTGTTAATTATTGTGTAAAACAGTATGACAAAATCCCCCAATTACAGTTAAATTTAAAACATAATATTAATTTTTTGTGTGTTGCACAATGGGGCCCTAGAAAAAATATTGAAAATACAATTAAATGGTTTGTTGAAGAATTTAGAGACGAAGAAGTTGGATTAGTTGTAAAAACTAATTTAGCAAGAAATTGTGTTATGGATCGCAGTGCAACAGCTAATATTATTAACAATTTATCAAAGGAATTGGGTGAAAGAAAATGTAGTATACACTTGTTGCATGGTGATTTTCAAGACGATGAAATGATTGCTCTTTATAAACACGATAAAATTAAAGCATTCGTATCTTTAACACACGGGGAAGGTTTCGGATTACCTATTTTTGAGGCTGCATACTCTGGGTTACCAGTTATTTCTACTGCATGGTCAGGGCAACTTGATTTTTTGACTTCTGAAGACGGTGAAAATTTGTTTTATCCTGTGTCATATGATTTAGCTAATGTACCACAAGAAGTTGTATGGGAAGGGATTATACTTGCTGAATCTATGTGGGCAAACCCAAGAGAGTTTTCTGCCAGAAAGCAAATGAGAAAAGTCTACGAAACAATTAAGCAACCTGACGAGATGCCAGATTTAGTATTAGCTACAAATCTGCATGAAAGGTTTGCCCCTGAAAAAATGTACAAAAAATTTGTTGATGAAATATTAGAGTTTGAAGAACTTCTTGAGCCATTACAAAATTCTGACTGGATGAATGACATTTCAAACATTATTAAAGAATATGAATAAAAAAATTGTTTATATAAATGATTTCTTTTTAGAAGATTTTGTTGGCGGTGGTGAATTAAATGACCACGAACTTCTCTCAATGTTATCAAAAAAATACGAAGTGCAAAAAATTCGTTCTAATAATGTTACAATTAAATTTTTACAAGAGAACAAAAATTCATTTTTTATAATTTCAAATTTTATAAATTTAAAAATAAGTTGCAAAGATTATATAAATGATTTAAATTATGTTATTTATGAACATGATCACAAATATGTTAAGTCAAGAAATCCAGCAGTTTATAAAGATTTTAAAGCAGGCGTTAGCGAGATTATTAACTATCATTTTTATAAAAATGCTAAAGCTGTTTTTTGCCAGAGTAAATTTCATAAGCAAATTATTGAAAAAAATTTAGATATTAAAAATGTAATAAATCTCGGTGGCAACTTATGGTCTTTGGATACACTTGAATATATTAGAGATATGTCTAATAATAATAAAGAAAATTCATGTGCTGTATTACAATCTTCAACACCTCACAAAAATACTCAAGGCGCAATCAAATATTGTGAAGAAAATAATTTAAAATATAATCTTATATCAAATCCAAATTATAAACAATTTTTAAAACTTATATCAACAAATGAAAAATTTGTATTTTTGCCTAAGTCACCTGAGACATTATCAAGAATCATTATAGAAGCTAGAATGTTGGGGTGCTCAATCGCTACAAATAGCTTAGTCGGTGCCACAAGCGAAGAGTGGTTTAGCTTAAAAGGCGAAGAATTAATTAATTTTTTTATTAAAAAAAGAGAAATCATTGAAAAACTTGTCGTTGATGTAATTGAAGCTGATTACAAAAAAATTAAAAAACCAAAAATATCAATTATTGCAACATTTTATAAAGCTGAAATATATTTAGAGCAATTTTTGCAAGATCTAACTGAACAAACAATATTTGATGATTGTGAGCTAATACTAATTGATTCTGCATCACCTGGAAGGGAACAGGAGATTGTCTCAAACTATACCGCTAAACATAAAAATATTATTTATAAAAGATATGATGAGCTATTTCCCCCAACTGAAGGTCATAATATAGCCATGAAAATGGCATCGGGCAAATATATTACATGGGCAATGATTGATGACAGAAAAAGAAAAGATAATCTAGAAGTTCTTTGTAATACGCTAGAAAACAATCCTGACGTTGATTTGGTTTATGGAGATTGCATTGTAACGAGTGTGAAAAATGAAACATTTGATGAAACTACCTCCACTGTAAAATCCGAGCATTCAATTCAAGAATTCTCACCAGAAAATATGGTTAAGTGTTTACCTGGCCCTATGCCTATGTGGACTAGAAAAATGATTGGTGCAGCAGGCTTTTTTGATCACGAAAATCAAGATTTTTGTGATGATTGGGAAATGTGGCTGAGGTGTGTTAGTTATGGTTTTAAGTTTAAAAAAGTAAACCAGTCAATAGGACTTTACCTAGAGGGGGGACGCTCTCAGCTTGACAATAATATTGAACAAAGAAAAGAAGAGGCTGCTTTGTTTTTTAAGTATGGCAAATTATTTGGAAATAATTTTAATAATTTTTATCCATATTTTAAACAATTCGTGGATTTGACATAATGATAAATGATTATGAGTCTATAAAACATTTAATACCGGTAGAGGTTAGTGGGTTATCTGCAGAAACAGATTTAAACCTTGAAAAAAAAGAAAAATACTTTAATATCTTAAAAAATCAAATTAATGAAAATACAAAAAATATTCTTAAACCATCTGACTTATTGAATAGAGATGGCTGTGTATTTTTAGGAAATTTGTTGAATGCTCAAGAAACAAAAAATGAGTTAAGTAATTTTCCAATCTACAAAGGACATATAAAAAATAATTTATATAGTGATGGTATACCAATATATGATTATTGGGATAACCAAACTTTAAATGGAATTTATTGCTGGTCAATGAAAGATTTAATAACATGTAGTTCAATAGCTAATATCGCGTCAAGCCCACTAATAATTGATTTTGTATCAAACTATCTTGGATGTCTTCCGACGTGTTATGGTATAAATTGTATGCTTTCTTCAGGTGTTTCTGGTCATGGCACTACTTCAAGACACAGAGATTTAGATGATTTTAAATTTGTATCACTTTTTATATACTTAGACGATATAAATTTGTCAAATGGGCCGCATGTTTACGAAACTGGCACTCATAAGGGTGTACCAAATGCCGAAGTTGGCAGTGTTTTAACACCAATTGACAAAAATCCTAAAATTTTAATGGGCAATGCAGGTGATGGATTTTTAGAAGATAATTGGGGTATACATTATGGTATGACTCTACACCCTAATAAAACAAGAACATGTTTATGGATTAGATACGGTCTGTATGATAATTACACTGCCCGACACAGTGTATATTTAAAAGATCAAAAATCTGATAACCATAAATTTAATTTTAATAATGAAATAACAAATTACGTATTTAGGTTTTTACAATGATTAATGATGTAGCAAGACAAATTATAAAAAATTTCAACTCTGAAATTTTTGTTGAGACAGGATTTTTTAGAGGTTCAACAGCCGTGGTTGTCAGATCATGGTTTAAGGATTTGGCAATTTTAGAAATTGAGATAAATCCGGTTTATTGTGGTTATGGTAACAATATATTTCGCAATGATAAAAATACAAAAATTGTAAACGCAAATTCTAAAACTTATTTATCTGAAAATATTGATACGTTTAAAAACTATAACAACCCAGTTTTTTATTTAGACGCGCACTGGGATCCAGCGAATTGGCCATTAAGAAGTGAAATTCAAAATATTTGTAAGCTTGAAAGTGCTATTATAATAATTGATGATTTTAAAACTCCAAATCCCGATGGCACTATATCAGATAAGCATGGGTTTGATTCTTATTTGGGTCAAGACTGTGATAAAGATTACATTCTAGATTTAATAAAACCACACACTGATTGTATTTTTTACGCTAAAGAGCCAACAATTGATGGCCAAGGTTGCGGTATTATTTTTATTAACAAAAATTATCATGAAATTGTCAAACTAATTGATACAAATAATTTTATTTCGGAGAAATTATGAATTTTATATTTAATACAACCGTCAAAGACTTTACAAAATTTAAAAATTTTATTGATAGTATAAGTGCGTTTCCTTTTACAAAACTTATGTTTTTTGTTAATAATGAAACGAGCCATAATATTCATAATTTTTTAAATTCTGTATTTGAACAACACAAGCTTGAATACTCAGAAAAACTAAATTGTTCACAACTGGACTGGCAAAAGTTATACGATCATATTGATAGCGAATTTGTTTGGGTTTGTTCAAGATATGACCACTATTTTGTTGATAATGATTTACAACATTTAAATGATGTGTTACAATTTAGAAGTGATGGCGGCACTGAAAAGCTAGCATCAATTTGCCTATCAAATTGGCTAAAATGTTTAACAAAATGTGTGATTATTGATCATGGGATATGGGATGGTAACACTCATCCAGCACCAACACAAGCGTGGATGACAGTGGATGAGTGTGATAGTTTTCAAATAGCTACTAAAGCACTTTATCATTCGTGGTTTTTTGACCAAGAGTTTGGAAAAGTTAAAGCCTCTAGTCTGGAGCAACTGAGTTATAAACTAGATTTTATAAGGCCTTGGAAGGTTCAAGTACCGTCTAAAGAATTTTTAAGAGACTCCAAACTACTAACCTCAAATTATAATTTTTATAATCTACAAGAATCAATAGAGATACGAAAACAAAAATTTGATGCATATTATTTTTCAACAATATCACCACAGCAAGCATATTTGGCAAATCCTAATTTTGATGCTGGAATTTATCAAAGAATTTTAAGACACTATAAATTTAATACAAGAGAAGAAACAAATGAAAAATAGAAAATATCTCCCTACATTATCAGAATTGATTGATAGACTTTCAATTGTACAGTTAAAAGAAGTTTTTATAACTGAGCACAAAAATGAATACGCAGATGAAATTTCTAAAATTATTCATGATATTGACTTGACGCTTAAAGAAAATGATGCTATATTAACAGCAGATGTTATTAGAGCTATTGTAGTACTATCACAAATGAACCTTCATATTTGGCATAATGAGTCAAATTATCGCAAAGGAATCAAAGATGGGAACAATCTAGAACTCACACATGGTCTTAACGGAATTAGAAATACGGCAAAAAATAAAATACAAGAAGTTGTTGGAGGCCGCAAGGATTACAAAATTGATTGTTTGGCAGCTGAATTTAAAGACTGGGAAATAAGTTGGGAACAAGAAACATAAAAAGTGGTGTTAAATATTTTTCGCCGGATGTTTATACTGACTTTAGAGGTGATTTGTGGACACTTTGGCAAAAAGGCAAATCTGAAAGTTTTGATATGCCTTATAACCACGACAAAGTGTCAACATCAAGAAAAAATGTTTTAAGAGGTATACATGGCGATACAAAATCATATAAACTTATCACGTGTCTTTATGGTGAAATATATTTTGTGACTGTTGATAATCGTATTGATTCTGATACATATAAAAAGTGGGACTGGGAAATACTTAGTGACAAAAACAGAACACAGGTTTTATTAGAGCCAGGAGTCGGAAATGGTTTTTTTGTTTTAAGTGATATGTGCGTATTTCATTATAAATGGTTTTACGAAGGTGATTATCCAGATGTAGAAGATCAATTTACAATTAAATGGAACGACCCAAGTATTAATATATTTTGGCCAACCCAAACACCAATTTTACAAAAAAGAGATTTATAAATTTAGGAGCAAAAATGAAAAGAGCAATTATTCTTACGTATGCCGGGTTTCAAGATCACGAGGTGATCTACCCTTACCATAGCTTAAGAGAAAATAATTTTGAGGTTACTACGGTTGCTAATCAACTGGGGAGGTTTTACGGTATTTTAGGCTGTCACATGGTTGGTGATGCACTAACAACTGATCTTAATGACCCAGAAACCAGAGCAAAGTATTTAGAATACGACCTGCTTGTTATTCCTGGCGGTGTCAAGGCATTGGAAAAATTGAGACTTGAAGAAGGAGCCGTGCAATTTGTTCGCGAATGGAACGCTCTTGATAAAACAATTTTTTCATTGTGCAATGGCGCCCAGTTATTAATTACGGCTGATGTTATTAGGGGTAAGACAGTATCGGGATATTATGCTATTGAAGCTGATATTAATAATGCAGGCGCAACTTACCACAGAGGACCTGTGGTTGCTGATAGCAATATTGTATCCTCGCCACATTACGATTTTATGGGTGAATGGATGAGGACAGGTTATGAAGTCTTAGAGCAAAGAGGCAAATGAGTCACGAAAACAACATTGTAAAAAAACCATGGGGTTATGAATATCTCATGTATGAAAATGAAGATGTTGCTTTATGGTTTTTGTACATTAAAAAAGGTGAAAAAACATCAACCCACTGCCATCCAAATAAAACAACTGGGCTTACCTTATTGGATGGTGATGCTGAAGTATCGTTTCTTTCAGATGTTAATAAGCTTTCATCTTTAAATAAAATTATGATTCGCAAAGGTTTGTTTCATTCCACACAAGCAGTTAGCGAGCACGGAGCTTATGTTTTAGAAATTGAAACACCCGTTGATAAACATGACTTAGTAAGATTCAAAGACAGTTATGGACGGGAAGGTAAGCCATATGAAGATGCTACGTTTGAATATCCAAAAGAAAATGATTGTGTTTGGATAGAAGAACCACAACCAGATACAGGTAATGTATACAATGTTGGTAACGCTATTTTAACAGTAGTCAATATAAAGGATAGCAATTATTTTCATACTCTCGAAGACCACCAAAATGTAATGTTTTTAAAAGGTGGTTTAATAGCTGAATACGGCATTAATGTTGCCGGCCCTGGTGATATTGTAGCTGCATCTGTTTTAAAAGAGCTAACAACTGTATTTGAAGATATAAAAGAAAACACAATTATAATGTTAATGAGTAAAAATGATTAGTTATAAAGAAGTTCCTCCTGGTTTTGAGGACGATTTAAAAAACCTTGCAATTGATTTTGATGGCGTTATACATACATTTGATAAAGGTTGGTATGATGGCACATGTTACGGTGAACCCATAGAAGGTTCCCTTGAGGCAATAAAAAAATTGTCTGAGTCATATACTATTATAATTTTTACTGCCAAAGCAAAGCCAAGTAGGCCGCTTGTAAACGGTAAAACTGGCACTGAATTAGTAGAAGAGTGGCTTACAAAACATGGCGTAATGCAATATGTAAAAGAAATTACCTCTGAAAAACCACGTTCACAAATTTATATTGATGACAAGGGTTATCATTTCGTAAATTGGAAAGATACTCTAGAACATCTTGAGGCAAAAAATGTATGATTTTCATTTAGAAGTTTTTAAAAGAGCTTCACTTTGTAGAAATTTTGAGCAGTATGTATTTGATGGTATAAGAAATAAGCTTTTTAAGTTCCCAATATATCTTTCTGCTGGTCAAGAGTATATTTCTGCAACTATTGCACAAGTTATGAACGAGCAGAAAATTAATCCAAATATCTTTATTCAACATCGTGGTCATTCCACATATCTATCTTTTGATGCACCTATGACAGCGCTAATTGATGAGCTTCTTGGTCGTAAATCAGGATGTACGTATGGTATGGGTGGCTCAGCTTCAATTCATTCAAAAGAAAAAAACATTTTTGGTCATGATGGGTTAATGGGTAGTCAGGTCCCAATTGCAGTTGGCCATTGTTACAAAACAAAACACCCTACAATAGTTTATATGGGGGATGCTTCTGCTGAAGAAGATTATGTTTTAGGTGCTATGGGTTGGGCTTCAACTAAAAAGCTACCAATATTGTTTATTGTTGAAGATAATAATTTATCAATTTTGACTGAAAAAAAAGTTCGTAGAAACTGGGAAATGCACGATGTTGCTAGAGCTTTTAACATGGTTGGGTTTGATATTGATGATGATCCAATTCAAATTAAGTATTCACTACAAAATGTTTTCAACACCCCAATGCTTTTAAACATCAGAACACACAGAAAGTTTTGGCACTCTGGTGCTGGGATTGATGATGAGGGTATATTTGATAGATATAAAGAACAAATGGCGATTATAGGACATGAAGCAGATGCAATACACGCTGAAACAAAAAAATATGTGGAGGAAACGTGGCAAAAACAGTTAGAGAAACAATAAAAGATATAACTCGCAAGCATTTAGGTCAAGGATCTTGCTGTTATGGCCAATGCCTTACTGCAGTCGGTTGGGTTGGTGGCACTCTACCTGAACTTTATGAAAAAGATGGTATGGTAGAATTGTCAATGGCTGATGTTGCTGGTGGTGGAATCGTTGTAGGCGCCGCGCTGGCTGGCGAAAGACCATTTTATGTTGTTAGGTATCAAGGCTTTCAGTGGTATAACTCACCAATTATTGCAAATTACGCAATGAAGTCAAAAGAAATTTGGCAACGTCCATGCCCACTACTTGTTCGCAGTATAGCAATGGAAGGCGCAATTGGACCTGTCGCCGGCTCATCTCATCATTCAATATATCAACGAATGCCCGGTGTTAAAATTTTGTCACCTATGACACCTGGAGAATGGGAATACACTTATGAACAATTTATGAAAGATGATGATGTATATTATATTTCTGAACATAGAAAAAGCTATGATAATTCTGAAGAGTTTGTGAATACCATACATCAAAAGGCTGATATAACGCTTTTTCCATTTTCAATTACTAGATTTGCAGCAGAAGAGGCTAAGAAAATGTTAGAAGCTGAGGGTTTTAAAGTTAATGTAATACATCAGTTATGGATTAAACCATTTATTTGTCATGATGAGTGGGTTAAAGCCTTAAATAATTCATCTTTTGGTGGTATAGTATTAGACGACGACTATGAACAAGGCGCTGCAAGCAGCATAGCTCACACTATTATGATGATGTCAGAACGCAAAGTAAGAACTTTGTGTTTAGAGCATAGAACTGCTGGTTTTCATCCTAGTGTTGACAATTTGCCTCCAAGCGCTGAAAAAATTTACAAAAAAGTTAAGGAGATTTGCAATGTTTAAATGGCCACTTATTAATGATAATATTACTCAAGGTGATAAAAAAGTACTATCAGAGTTTATTTTAAACAGTAATCGCTTTACTAATGGCCCTAAAGTACAAGAGTTTGAAAAAGCTTGGTCAGAATGGCTGGGAGTAAAACATACTGTTATGGTAGGCTCAGGCGCCGCCGCTAATTATATTACTACCGCTATTGTTAGAGAGATTAAAGGCCAGCAAGGTGAAATTATTGTACCACCTATTGGCTGGGTTTCAGATGTTTCATCAGTTATAAATACTGGGTTTACACCCGTTTTTGTTGACGTTGATATGAATACAATGGCAATTAGTTATGAAAACATCAAGGCTGCGATTAACGAAAATACAAAAGCAATTGTCATGGTTCATGCGCTTGGATTTAATGGTCTTAATAATAAAATTATTGAACTTGCTAAAAAACACGATTTAATACTAATTGAAGATTGTTGTGAAGCTCACGGAGCAGACTATAAAGGCGTGAAAGTTGGCGCTATGAGTGATATGTCGTGCTTCTCGTTTTATTTTGGTCATCATATGACCACAATTGAAGGCGGAACAGTATGCACAAATAGTGAAGAAATTTATCAGTTAGCTCGTATGTTTCGCTCACACGGTATGACCAGAGAAGCTTCAGAAGAGGTGCAAAAACGATACCATAGCGATGACCTTAACCCACTTTTTACATTTGCTGTGCCGGGTTATAATATGCGTAGCACAGAATTAAACGCTGTATTGGGACTAGAACAAATTCATAGACTTGATAATAATATTGACGCTCGCAAAAGAAACTTAGACATTTGGCTACAAA
>TARA_R100000697_G_scaffold86448_1_pt1 | contig 18153 bp, 17 predicted proteins | sample TARA_R100000697 | Tara Oceans TARA_R100000697 (sample SAMEA2622788) | marine metagenome | biome: marine biome (ENVO:00000447); feature: surface water layer (ENVO:00002042); material: "saline water (ENVO:00002010), including plankton (ENVO:xxxxxxxx)" | depth 5 m
TAGCCAACACACAGAAACACAACGTATGCAAGTCCTACTAAATAAGACGCGAGAGGAGATGGCTCGTGACTACATGACTAAGGTGGAGGCAAACAGCGACATGAACAGAATAATAGATAGGCTGGAGGCTCTAGACGCAAAGCTAGATAGAATTATAGAGCGAAGATGATTGACCCAGTAACGGCTTTGGCTGGCGCTTCTGCAGCATTTCAAATGTTAAAGAAGGGCATTGCAGTCGGCAAGGACTTACAAGACATGGGTGGTCAACTGTCTAAGTGGGCAGGTTCTATAGCTGACCTTGACTTTGCTGAAAAACAAAACCAAAAACCTGCATGGTATCAAACATTAGGTGGTGGCGTAGAAGCTCAAGCTATGGAGATCTTCGCTGCCAAGCAGAAAGCCGCCTCTATGAGGCAGGAGCTAAAAGACTACATTTCCGTTGCTTATGGACCATCAAAGTGGCAGGAAATATTAGCAATTGAAGCTGATTTAAGGAAGCAAAAACGTGAACACGAATACAGACAAATGGAAATTAAACAAGCAATCATCGAGTGGGCAACAGGGATTGCTGTATTCCTTTTGGGCCTTGGCGCTATCTTCGGCTTTGTTTGGATAGGAACTAGATAGATGAAAAGATTTAAAGGTTTTACTAACGATCAAACGCACCAACTCCTTAAAGAGTTTGGCTATACAGGCCCAGCGCAAAAGGATGACATGGATGCGTTTCTTGCGTCTAGCCCTAGTGCTGCCTCTCAGTTAGGCAGGTATAAAGATATAGCTAGGCAACGTGTGGAGGGTAAACCTTTATCTGGTATAGGTATGCAAGCTGGTGGCTCAACAACTCCTGAAGGTTATACAGGTGTATCTAGGATAGTTGATCCTGATAAAAAAGACGATGATTCTATAGGTTTACCTGAACAACCTGATCCTGTTGATCCAGTAGACCCTGTTGATCCTGCACCCACAGATCCACCTGAAGGCACACAAATAATACAACCTGGCACACCTACACCAGAAACAACTGAAGCATCACAACTATTAGATATTGCACAAACATCTTTATCTGACACAACACGTAACTTAACTAAGGTTCAAACAGATATGTCAGGTAAAAATCCTGAAGATGTTTACTATAGAAGAGATGATTATACATCTTTTACTGACGGCACTAATGAAGAAAGAAGTGCCGCAGCTACTGATATTAACGAAAAGTTACTTGCTCACATTACAAATTTAACAGCACTTACACCTGAAGAAATAGCAAAGTTTGATACTGATGGTGATGGTGAAATAAAAATAGGAGATGTTGTTAATTATAATCGCATGTCAACAGGTCTTGACGCTCCTAATGATGCACTTACAGAGTTCTTCTTAAACAAATATCCTGGCGGTCCTGTAACTTATAAACAGGCACTAGAAGATGCAGAACTAGCACAAACTAAAGCTGGCGCTAACGTAAAAGCACAAGAAGCTGCATACAAGATAGAAGATGTACCGTCCACTGCAGAGGCGCTGGGTAAAGCTATAACTAATCCTAGCTCTATCTTACAGAAGCCTACAGTGTATGGTTTAAAAGTAGAAGATGGTCAGCTTATTGACGAGGGTACTGGACAAGTAGCAACTGCAGCTACACTTTTAGTTAAGCAAGCACAAGATGCAGGTGAAGCTGATGATCCTGCTGTTAAAGCTACTATGGCTTATGTGCAAGGATTAGATGACGCAGAATTTAAACCTGGTGGTAAATACCCTCCGTATCCAAGAGCTATTCCAGCAGTACTACCTTTACCACCAGAAACAGAAAAAGACATAGCGGATTATTATGAGCGTCAACAAGCACAGATAGCACAAGACGCTAAGAAAGACACAGCAGAGACATACGATGCAGTTGAATCAGAAGCCAAAATAAAAGCAATAGATGAACTAGGAGATTTTGCTGAAGGTAGTTTATCTGACGACTCTAAGATGCAAGCGGCTAGTATGACTCCTACAGACTTGGAGCAACTTAAAGGTAAATACGCAGACCCAGCTAAATTAGAGTCTTATAATATAGTTCTTAATGAAGACGATATAGTAAGAATTAATCAGGAGCGTGAAGAACTAAAAGTTGCCATGATTGCTGCTAAACTAGAGGGTGACACAGAGGCTTTTGCAACACTTGAAGAAGCTTACAATAGAGCAGGAGATTCAGTTAAAAAAGCATACGAAACAGGAACTGTTGTAGGTAACTTAGATGAAGATATAAGAGAGTTTCCCTCTGCAGCTTTATTTTCTGAATTAGGTGGTTACACAAAGTCAGATGCTGCAAAAGTAGAAAAAGAAACTGCAATAGGTGAGCTAAAAGAAATACCTCCATCTAAGTTTGAAGGTGACACACCTGCAGCAGAAGAAAAAGTAGATTATAATCTGACTCCTACTCAGATATCAAAGCAAGAAGAAAGTAAAGTTGAAAAAGCTGCTACGTTTGATGAGTATGCAACAGCAGAAGAGAAGAAATCTGAGTTTGAATCTGAAGTAATTGCAGAAGAAACTGCTGTAGGTGAAGACGAAATAGTTGAAGTAAATGAAATACTAAACAGTGAAGAGGTAGTTGTAGCCGCTAAGACACTAGACTCACTAAACGAAGCATCTACAGCTAAAGCTGCCACAGCTACATTTACACAACAGTTAGCCGCTAAAGCAGTAACTGGCACAGTAAGTGCTGCATCCACTGTCCAAGGGCAGATGGAAAAATTAATGAACCAGTTTAATGATGGTACACCTGCATGGGCGGCTGGTGCGCTACGTAAGGTAACTGCAGCTATGAACGCTCGTGGCATGGGTGGTAGTTCTATGGCTAGTGCCGCTATGGTGCAAGCTGCTATGGAAAGTGCAATACCTATAGCACAATCTGATGCAGCCACCTTTCAAGCTATGGATATGGAGAACGTGCGTAACGAGCAAGCTGTATCTCTAGCTAATGCTGCAGCCGCACAGAACTTTGCACTAGCCAACCTGTCTAATGAACAAGCTGTACGCATACAGAACTCCATGAACAACGCTAACTTGCAACTTAAAAATTTGTCAAACGAACAAGAGGCTGTCCTAGCTACAGCACAATTCAAAGCATCTTTGCAAGGACAGGAGCTAAGTATTAGTGCTAACGTAGCTATAGCTAACGCCGCACGTTACGCTGCAGTTAACGATATTAACTTGACAAACAGACAACAAACGTCTATACTACGCTCAACGCAAAACTTAGAAGTTGAGATGGCTAATCTGTCTAATGAACAACAGACAGCTTTGTCTAACTTACAAGTTAAAGCTGCCATGATGGGTCAAGAGTTGACCAACGAACAGCAGATGGCCGTGCTAGAAAGCACACAAGCTTTTGAAGCTAACATGGGTGACGCTACACGTAAGCAACAAGCGTTTATACAGGATGCCGTAGCTACTGCAGCTATGGAAGGGCGTGTGTTAGATAACAGACAACAAACTGCTTTGTTCAATGTAGCTAATCAAGTAGCTGAAAGAGAGATAGAGCTAAACAACGAACAGCAAACTGCCATCTTTAACATGAGTAACAAGATGACTATTGCTACAGAAGAGATGTCGGCTAGACAACAGACTGCACTAGCTAATGCTCAGATAGAAGCAGCCATGAAAGGGCAGGAACTATCTAATAAACAACAAGTAGCAATAATTAAATCAGAGCGTATAGCTGAAATAGCTAACATGAACTTTACTGCAGAGCAATCTCGTGCCTTACAGAACGCACAGCTTACTCAGACGGTTGACTTAGCTAATTTATCAAATACACAAGCTAAACTTTTAGCTGACTGTGCAGCCCTTACAGACGTAGATATGGCTAACTTAAATAACAGACAGCAAGCTCAAGCACAACAAGCACAGGCGTTCCTGCAGATGGACATGGCTAACTTAGACAACGAACAACAAGCTGTTATGTTTGAAGCACAATCATTAGTACAAAGTGTGTTCTCTGATCAAGCTGCAGAAAATGCACAGCTACAGTTCAACGCTGAGAGTATCAACCAAGTTAACCAGTTCTTCGATAGTTTATCCACACAGGTTAATCAGTTTAATATAGCACAAAGCAACGCTATGGAGCAGTTTAACGCAGGTGAAGAAAACTCTATGGCTAAGTTTCAAGCTGAACTAGACAATCAGCGTGATTTGTTTAACTCACAGAACGAACTGGTAATAGCTCAAGCTAACACAGCGTGGAGACAAGCTATAGCTACGGCTAACACGGCTGCACTAAACGAGGCTAACATGGCAGAGGTTATGGCTGCTAACAACATGTCTATGCAAGGCTTGGCTGAGTTGTGGCAACAAGAGCGTGACTTAATGAACTTTGCGTGGACTACTGCAGAGAACGCTATGACTAGAGATCAAGAGTTAGTTATAGCTAAGATAAAACAAGACGGTGACGCTGACACTGCCTTTATGACTTCAGCAGGAGGTTTTTTAGGTTCTATCTTAAACGCTTTTACTTCAATAAGAACAGCTAATATAACAGCAGCAGCAGGTGCAGGTAATTAACTAAGGAAATAGCTTATGGCTAACTCACTAGATCAAATATTTCGCAACTTTATTAATCGCATAACTGGTGGTGATGACGAAGAAACCGTTGCAGAAACAAGGGCAGATCAAGGAGGTCTTATGGCTCCTCGTGTTGTGCGTCCAAGAGCAAGACCAGAAGATGTAGAGCCTGTTGGTGGTGTAGTTACAGGTGCAGCTAGTACAGGAAATATAGCTTTAAAAAGATTTGTAGATGGTTTAAACGAAGCTACAAAGATAGATGTTTCCTTACGTCCACGAGCACGTCCTTTAGAAAATACTTTAATAGATGCAAACTTATCAGCAGATAAATTACAGCTTAAACACAATATGCCTTTGTATAAGTTTCAACAAGAAAACGAAACAGGGTCTGACGATGGTTCAACAATAAAACTATTTTCTGCGCCTACATCAGATGCAGCTATAGACGAGATTGAAGCAAAAACTTCTACAATCTTTAACAAAATAAAAGAAAAAGTTAAGGCTGATAGAAAAGGAATCGAAGTTTTAGACCTAGCTACTTCAGCTATGGCTTTAGGAGTGATACCTATAAAAGGTAAAAGTTATACACCCACCATAAAAGATGCTCAAATTATGTTAGATTCTGCAGGATATAATGTAGGTAAGATAGATGGTATTGATGGACCGTTGACTCAAGCTGCTGTAAAAGCGTTTCAAAAAGATGCAGGTTTTACAGGAAGAGATGTTGATGGTAAGTTTGGCCCCAAAACACTTGCAGCATTTATACAAAAAAATCCACAAATAACTAAAGAAGAGTTACCTAGTAAATCTTTATCTGAGCCTTTTGTAAAAAGACAAGAAACAGACACTAGTAAAGTAATTAAAGCAGGTGTGAGGTTTCCTTATTTAAATAAAATAATGGATAATAAATATATAGATTTGGCAACATCTACACCAGCTAAACTATTAATGAAAAATATAATGGGCTTAGACAGAAATATGTTAATGGGTAACACGCCTATACCCATAACGGAAACATCTTTTAAAGAAGACGAGTTGCAACACTTTAGAAATATGTGGAATAAATATGGTGCAGGATTAATAACAAAAGGACAGCAAATAGATAGCGTAAATGACGCTATGAATATAATAACAGGTAAAGATAAAGCACCATATGGTTTACCTGCAGATATTAGAGCGTATTATTCTGTAGGAGATACAAATTTATATCAAGATGAAAATGGAGATGTAATATTAAAAGATATATATGACTATAATCTGTACACTGATTACACTGCAGACCCAATAATAAATCCAGACACAGGTGAAAAAGAATATCCTAGATTAAAAACAGAAGAGTTTGAAGCACCAGAGTTAGGATTTTCTACAGCTAAAGGTATAAAAGATACACTACAAGCATTTACTAGTGGCAAGATAGGTTTTCTATCAGCCGCACACAATCTAGGTTTTTTATTGGGTAGTAGAGATTATCAAGATCCTGAGAAAGATCAAGGAACACCTATGTTAATTAATCTTGGTAATCCTGAAACATGGGATGAAGAGGGAAAACCAAAAGCTTCAGAAGATATAGATATTATGGGGCTTCCTAAAGGAGAGGGTTTAATGACAAAGCCCAAATCTAGGCCAGAAGATTTAGAACCTATAGAACTTGAAGATAGTGTAAAAATAGGAAATCTAGAAATATTGATGAAAGATAGAACGCAAATACCTGCAGAAGGCAAATTAAAAATTTCTCTTGATTTTAATTCTTCTGCTGGTGGAAAAGGTGTTGAAATAATAATTCCAGATGATGCTTCCTCAGAAGTAATAGCTGCTGCTAAAAAATATGTTGCAGGAGTAAAAGATTTTTTTGATGCAAATGGTTATGGTAATTATAAAATAAGAGATGGTGGTAAGTATGGTTCAGGTATTTTTACTGTATCTGAAAATAAAAAAAGACGTGACAGTAATGTAGGAGGAGTATCAAATACTATTCATACAGAACCTTTCTTTCATCAAGATGCTAAAGCAGAAAAAATCGTAGATGAAAACTTTGAAAGTTTTGCTAAGTTGCATTTAGATGCATTTGGTGATTTATCTGCAAGGATGATTATACCTCACGGCGCAAAAGGTAATCCTGTGGGTGCTTCCTCTAAAACTTTTGGAAATGAATATGAGTACGGTAAACGTATGATAGATACTCTAATGAGGTCTTAACTAATGCTAGGCTTACCATTAGAACTTATAACTATGCTCTTCTCTACCTTGCTAGGTGGAGTGATGTCTATCTGGGGTCAGAGCATGAAGAACCGCCAAGAGCAAAACAAGATGATGCTTCAGACTGCACAGTTTAGAGCAGACCAAGTTAACACAGCAAGAGAGGCAGGTAAGAACGACAGTCACTTTGCTTGGACACGTAGACTTATAGCTTTATCTGCTGTATTTAGCATTATAGTTTTACCAAAGCTAGTGGCTGTGTTTTACCCTGAAGTAGGCGTATACGTAGGATACACAGAGGCAACAGGTGGAGTTTGGAACTGGTTGTTTGGACCAGACGAAGCAATTAAGTGGAAGATGGCACAAGGCTTTGTGATAACGCCGTTAGACACACATATAGTATCAGCGATTGTAGGGCTGTACTTTGGTGCAGGATTTACTAAGTAGGAAAATAAAATGGCAGCATCCGTATTTAATGGTTCACTACCTGGAAACTCTTTAACGACACACGCTACAGGTGATCGTCCTTGGGAACGTCCACCACAGCTTAATAGTGTTGAGGAGTCTCTAGGTTTTTATATGACACAGCTTTCAGATCAAGACACACTAGATGATCTACTAGTTGCTATACAGTCAGGTGTTCCTATTAAACCATTAGTAGAGGCTCTTTATACATCCAGTGTTATGAAGGGTGTGCATAGTTTAGACGTAGGTTTACTGATTGCCCCAGCGCTTATGGAATACTTTGCTGCTGTAGCAGATAGCTACGATATAGAGTATAAGTTTTCTAATCGTGATCCTAAGAAAGAGATGCTACAAAAAGAACGTGCAAGAGTTACCATGCTACTTGATGCAGCTATAAACAGAGCAGAAGAGCAAGACATGGTGGACGAAGGTACAGAGTTACTTAGAGATATGGCAGAGTATACTAGAAGTGATATGTCTAGAGCAGAGGCGGCAAATGTTGCACCTGAAGAAAATATGGAAGAGACTAAACCAGAAGCAGATGTGCCTATGGATAAGCCTGTAGAAGTAGAGCAAAATCCAGATATGGATCAAGCACCAGAACCACAACAAGAAGAAGAACTACCGCCAGAGCAGCCAATGCAAGGCGGTGGTCTAATGGCAAGAGGATAAACTACTATGGCTAATTGGAAAGCTTTTGCTGCAGGGTTTATGGATGAAACCGCCAAGAACATTAATACGCGAGTTGCACGAGCACAAGCATACGAAGAGAAACAAAAAGAAGAGTTTGAGCGTAGTAAAGCTACGTTTCAAAAAAGATTAGGTGTTGTCAACAATACTCTTATGCCTACTGTCAGTAATTTAAAAAGACTAGGTGCTACAGATATGCAAATAAAAGCTGCAGTAGCTAATGGGCCAGAAACTATACTAGAGTTTTACGAAGCACTAGATAATGCTGCTAAAAGTATGAACAAAGATAGGTTAACTGCAGCAGAGATAGATGCAGTTGTTGATATGCCAGACACATTTGAAGGTGGTGACATGTCACTGCACGAGTTTATTAGTCAGACATACGGTTTAACTAAACCTGACGTGGGAAGCATTAAAGACCCTAACAGAAGTTTCTTATCTAGAGCACTAGGTTTAAACCTACAAGATCAGGTACGTGCTAACTTAGATAGAGAGGCTCGTTACAATGGTTACTCTATAATGGACTTAAACGAACTAGCTGCACAGGATGCATACAACAGCCTAGTGCCTAATACATACTTTAGACTTACGCCAGGTAAAACTTATAGTGCGCCTGACGTGCTTGATGATTTTAATAGAGCTATTGCAGTAACAAGAAGACAAGTGCAGGATGATGAAGCGTATAAAGATTTAAAGATAAAAGACGCTGATGCAGCAGCAAATATGATGGAAAACTCTTTATATCCTATTATAGAGGCATACACTAGAGATTACGGCATAAACTTTTTAAACGATAAAAAGTTATACGGTTTAGAAACCCTTCTTCCAAACAGATTTAAAGAGCTAAGAACTGTACTACCTGACGTAGAAACTGCAAACGCGATAATAACTGAGTCACTAGGAGATGGCGGTGCAACTGCATCAGCCCCTTACGTAGGTGAAGATGGAAAAACCAAACTTGCTACTTTTACTATGGATATAGATGGTAATGTTGTGTCAGGTAAAATAGGAAATCAATCTTTGATGCCTGAAGACGCAGATAAAGTATTTAGAGATTTAGTGGCTGGCGGTTATATAAAAGATGTTAGTTTTTCTAAAGGTGTAGAGGGTTCTTTAGTAACTGAAGACGATGTGTTTCCTGATACTAGAACAGTAGATAGTGCGTTTATACAAGCAGACGAAGGTGGGTTACTTAAACCTAGAATAGACGCTCCACCAAGACCAGAAAAAGACCCTCCCTTTTTTAGAAGACTTAATGTAGGAGGTAAAGAGGCAGAGGATATTCTTAAAGGTGCATACACTACTGCTCAATTAGCTAAATCATTAACACAAAAAGCTTGGGATGATTTATTTGGAGACACGCATAATTCAGATGGATCACTAAAAGACCCTGATGCAGCTTCTAGGATAGGTGATATAAACATAACAAAAGTTCCTGAAAGATTTAAAAAAGATGAAGATGTTAGCCGTTGATTACTATTTACAAAACTAGTTGACAAAATTATAAAAATAGTGTAAGGTCAATAAGAGCGAGTATAATAAATGGTAAGACACATAATGGCGTATCCTTTAGTATTTGGTATAGGTTTGCTTACAGGAACTGGACTTATGATGGACGTAAGTTACAAAGATTATGCACCTATAATAGAAGCACACGGCACATATCAAATAGAACAACCAACACACTCTGGTCCTTTTAAAACTAAAGAAGAGTTTGTTTCTACTTTAAAACCACTAGCAGAAAAACTATCTGAAGAGATAGGTATAGATGAACGTATTATAATAGCACAAAGTGCCATTGAAACAGGTTGGGGTGCTAAAGTAAAAGGTAATAGCTTCTTTGGTATAAAGGCACACGGCAAACCAAGTATATCTTTTATTACACACGAAGTTATAAATGGTAAAACAATTAAAATGTGGGATAGCTTTAGGGCTTATAGCAGTTTAGAAGAAAGCGTACAAGATTACGGTAAGTTTTTACAAACTAATCCTAGATATAGATATTTTTTAGCGGCTAAAACAGTTGACGAACAAATAAAAGCTTTGGGTAAATCAGGATATGCAACAGACCCTAATTATGCTAAGAAGATTAAACGTATTGTCAAAGGACCAACGCTTAAAAGACTAGGTGGATATACATGACAGACACTATTTCATACGAAGAGTTTAAAAAACTTTACAACGCAGGACGTTTTAGCGGTGGTAAAAAACCAAAGAACGCAACGACTATAACTATTAGTGAAGATAATTTTGAAAGCAATATACCTGAAGGCGATAAATTAAAAAAGAAAGATCTGTATAGTTATAAGAATCTTAACACTATAAGAAATTACATGTCTAGAAGTAAGGGTGTAAATTACAAAACTGCTGATCCTGAAAAAGTTGTAGAAGATTTTGTAGATCACATGCGTTATTTTAATAGTAACTCTATATCTACTGCAGGAGAAGTAATGTTTGTTTCTCGTGGATCTGACGAGGACAAGTATGCAGCTAAAGAAGCATATAAGTTATATGATAGTTTAGGTAATGTGTTTGTTAATGACGGTTTTTATGGTGCTGTAGATGGTGTATTTGATTATGTTTACTCTGCAGTTACAGACCCTACAAATTACTTGGGTGCGTTCACTGCTGGATACGGTAAAGCTGCAGCCGTTGGTATCAATCAATCTAGTCGAGCGTTAGTTAAAAAAGCCGCATCAAATGCTGCCATGAAAGCCGCACGATCTGGCGCTACTAAAGAGGTTGCACAGAAAGCAGCAAAAGAAGCTGGTGAAGCCATGTCTCAAAAGATGATAGCTAACAGTGCTAAGAAAGAGGCTATAGCAAAACAGTCAGAACAAGCTGCAAAAGAAGCATACAGAATTGCCGTATCAAAAGCTGCAGCTAAAGGTGCAGACGATTTTATAAAAGGGGAGTTTAAGAAACGAGGCAAAAGAGCCGTAGCTTATACTACTGCTTATGATGCTTTGTTTGCAGGTGTACAAGCAGATGCAATACAAAATGTATATCTTGATGTAGGAGCACAAGATAAATACAACCATCTTGAAACTGCTTTTTCTACTTTACTAGGTGGTGTAGGCGGTGGGTTGCACTATGTTTTTGGAAAGTTTGAGGGTAAGTCAGGGTTAGGTGCTGGTATACAGGAGCTTAATGCTGCATCTCGTGCAAAGGAACAACCACTTAAGGTAATAAGTAACCTGCAAGATCAATTAAAAAAACTTAAAGATGATAAAGCTCCAAAAGAAAAGATAAAAACTATAGAAGCTAGAATTAGAGATCTTAAAAAGAAAACTATTGGTCCTAAGATTTTGAGTGACTCCGCACAAAAGCAAGCAGAAAAGGTTATGAAAGAAAACCTAGATTCTTGGGCTTCTAAAGTAGAGCGTGGTGCATACAAGCTGGGTAACGATGCAATGCCAGAGGGTATGCTGCACGAAATACTGTTTGGTGCTGACGGTAAAGGTGGGCTACAGAAAATATTTATTGACAACGGTATAAAACTAAAACGTAACACAACCGTGTCAGACATGGCAACTAATATTATAAGACACATGGATGATGATTATTTACAGGATTTATCAGAAACTATGTATGACGTATCTAACATACACTTAGGTGATTTAGATGGTCTAGCTGTTGACATAGGAGATGTTATGGCTAGAGAGATAAGCAGAGCAGGTGGAACACTTTCTGTTATGTCTCAGTTTAGACGTGCCATAGACGGTGGTGTTGTTTCTGGTAACGAGATACTTACGGACTCTCTAAATAATAAAGCTGTTAGAGATACTTTAGAAAGCGAGTTTAAGTTAGCTAAAAAAGCAAAGCCATTTACGTATGGACAAAGTGTTTGGAAACGTTTACTTGTGTCTTCACCTGCAACTACTGCAGCAAACGTTATGGGCTTTGGTCAGTTTTATGTAGGTCAAACAGTATCAGATATTTTAAGTGGTGGTATGTTAGCTGTTAGCGCTACGCTATTACAGGGTGGAAAAAAAACAAAAGAAGGTAGAGAGCTTATAAGACAAGCAGGTGTATATAAGCAAATGCAAGCACAAAAAATGCTAAATTTATTAGATCCTTTTACTACACACAATGCGTACATGGACTTTTTAAATAAACATAAAGATGTAAAAGGTTTACTACACGAAACTATTGGTGCTGCTGTTGAGCGTAGTTCTAAGCGTTATGGTATAGATGAAAACAACACCATAATCTACGGCAAGTATGGTGTAGAAAACTTTGCTAAAGCTGCTATGGATATTACTGGTGTTCGCATACAAGATAGTTTTACAAAATCTACTATGTTTATGACAGAGATGGATAAATATTTAAGATTAAAGTACGAGGGAAGAACACTAACTGATGTTTTAAAAAAGGGAGACTTAGAGGTAATAGATGATGATGTCATAGGTGGTGCATTAGATACTACTATGCGTTCTGTATTTTCAAAAGATTACACTACAAATGATCAGGCACTTGCAGGTGTAGCTAAAATAGTAGAGCAGTTTTCAAACGCACCAGGTTTAGGAACCATATTACCTTTTGGTAGATTTTTTAATAACGTAGTGGCTACAGCTTATCAATGGTCGCCTCTTAGTTTTTTACCTGCTGCTTCAAGGATTGCAAAAGGAGAGGGTATTAAAGCTCAAGAGGCACTATCACGTTCTATGGTAGGCACAGCAGCGTTGGGTATGGCTATGCTGCACTCAGAAAAACAGGAGCAAAAGGGATTAGCCTACAATGAAGTTGAAGTAGGTGGTGGTACAGTAGTAGATGTGCGTAATATATTTCCGTACTCTTTGTTTCTAGCTGTTGGTAGGGCTGCAAACTTAGTTAGAAAAGGTGAGAGAGTAGGAAAAGAAAATATAGAGGATGTAACTCAACAGCTTGCAGTAGGACAGCTTGCAAGAGATGCACAGTTTGGTAATGATCTTTACAACGTATTTGATGTAATATTTAATGCTGATAGAAGTACAGAAGCTGGTGTATCTGCTATGTTAGATGCTATATACAAATCAAGTGGGGGTATAATAGCTGGATTTGCTAGACCTTTAGATGCAGCTAATCGTGCTGTAGGTTTTATGTTTGAGACAGATACAATCAAAGATCCAAGACAAGCTCGTGGTGGCGCTGTATTTACTCAGCAAGCTACTAAGTATTTTGATAACATACTTGAGGCTTTTATTGACGAAACAGATAACATTACTGGAGAAAAATTAAGAGTAGCAACTCGTGCAGGAGACTTATATGATGCTAATCCACTAGCTCGTATCTTTGGTTTGACTGTGAAAAGGGGCAAGACTGCAGCAGAGCAAGTATATTCTATGGCAGAAATGAAGACATGGACTGCAGATAGCAGGACTAAAATGACACAGTATGACAGAGTGTTTAACTCAGCTATAGCACCTATACTAGAGGTAAAGATGCAGAAGCTAGTTGAAAGTGAAAGATTTAAAAAGGCTGATGTAGGTCAACGCAGAGGTATGGTAAAAGATGTAATGGGAAGTGTCCGTGATACTGTAAGAGAACATCTTGATGCTACGTCAGGCACAGATTTTTTACAAAGACAAAGATACAAGGCATCTACAAAAGGTACAAAAGATCAACAGTTTAAAGCTAAAAAATACATGAAAGATAAGTTTGGAGTGACAGCTAAATTAGAAAACTTCAGCTATAAAGAATTGCAAATATATAACTCTTACATAGATCACTTAAAATATCTAGACGAAACTAACTTCTAAAAGTAAAGAGGGGCTTCACAGCCCCTTCTTTTTTAGTTCACTTATGAAACGCTCTAGCATAACTATTAGCTCTTGACGCAACTCCTCTGGTTCAGCTTCTTTTTTTCTCAGATCAAGAAACTTCTTTGCCTCCTCCTCTAAGTCTACTTTAGACATCTTCTGGTAAAGACACACAAAAAGACAAAGCGTAAGCTTTATCGTTAGGACTAGTGCTGTCTAGTCTTCTCTTTACATCAGCAGCAGCCTTTTGACACTCATCATAATCGTGATACATTTGAGGTTGACTTTGAGCGTAGTGTAAACCGTTGTTGAACAGTACAAATATTAGTATCCATTTCATGGCATCATGGCCTTAAAATACTCTATTACATGCTCTGTTACTATTTGCTTTCCAGTTTCGTAAGTAGGTACAGCTACATTTTCTATAATGCCTACACTAATTATAAACGTAAAAACTTCTATCATAGATTTACTCCTTTATGTTATGTCAACTACTTCGCACACATCACCAGAGCAAGCCATTGTTTGCATTGCTAAAGTGTTGTCTTCTTGTTCGTACTCAGAAAGCTTAGACCAATCTATTTTTTCTGGCATAGAACTTAATAATAACTCATACTCATCCTTAGTGCAATCCTGATATGGGGCTTGCTGATAAGTATGATCAGTGTGTGGCAAGAAAGATACACCTGACATTTCATCAAAGTGCTCGTACACGAAAGCTCCTACTGCCATCCACTCTTCGTCACGCACTGTAATAGTTACACTAGGTTTGTGTTCACACCAGTGACGTTGATACGTAAGCCACAAGTCTAGCTGTTCTATGGCTGTCATGTCGTTTCTAGTTACTGCACCTTCAGGTGATTTTACAGGAAAACTAAACACTGTAGTTGTGTTGCCTTTGGATACACATGGCTCACTAGGTACACCTTGATCTTTCATAAACTGGGTGAGGGGATCTTTGTTATCACCACGTACAGTGCGGATGTAATATGGAGAGTGACGAGCATGTATACCACTTGCGGAGTCAACCAATTGGGAGACTGTCCCTGACGGTTTGACGCAGCTAATTGCAGCAGAGGGCGGTACATTAAGACGCCCAGCAAGTTCATCGTTAGTAGAAATGGCGACATTCTTTAGGTACTCCAGTGTTTTTTCTAAGCCTTTATTCTTAGGTGTCATTAAACGATTATCCATTATGCCTGTCAGTGACACGCCAAGCAATCGCTCCTCCTCTGTATTGTTTTGCCACACCTTACGCAGGTAGGGAAACTTAGTGTAGGAGGATTGTATTGTTCCCAATATTGTTGCAACACGTACCTTTCGCTCAAGACTTTCAATATCATCTGTAGCCCTGACCACAACTTCCGTAAGATTACAGAACTGATACGGCCTAAGTATGATCTCACTGCAAGGATTAGTGCCAAAGTCATGGTTAGGATCACGCCTACCATTCTTAGCAGCCTGTACCTGTGAAGCCTGTCTATTAAATATACCACGTTCACCACTACCGCTTTCAACCAGAGCCATCCACTCTCGCATAAAAGATGGACTGTCGGGTTTCTTATCGTAGGCTACTGAATTATTTGCTAACCGACGATAGCCAAAACGGTATATGTTTAGGTCAGGTTCATCATACCATTTACCTGATTTAGCATGACGAATTTGATCATCATCCAAATTACTTAGGCTTATCATAGCTGACCTACGAACACCGCCCACAACTACTATCTCACCAACCTTGCACATCAAGTCGTGACACTCTATTGAGGATAGCTTACGCCCTTGTGCGTTCTTGAATGTCTGCACAGCAAAGTTAAATAGTTCTACTAACGGCGCTGGGCCTGACGCTCTACCGCCAAACGTTTTAAGTCTTGCACCTGCAGGACGAACTTTAGTTACATCCCATTTAGCAATCTCACCAGCCCAAAGGAGTGCCAACAATTGTCTAAACGCCTTAGCCCATCCCTCCTTGCTGTCCTTGACAACGATAGTGGTATCGCTCTCGAAGAGAGTAGGGACTTCAGGGAGCTTACTGATGTACTGCCTCTCAACACTGAAACCGACACCAGTGCCACAGAGGAGGATAAACATAGCCTCATCAAAGGACTTAGGGTCATCTACGGGTAAGTAACTACAGTTGTACCCTGCAGTGTTGTCACGCTCTAACGCTGGGCCAGCAGTCATCATGGCCCTCATGGATGGCATAACCTCTAAGTTAAGTATAGCATCACGTATGTTGTTTACATAGGTGTCATTACCTAACTTAGGGCGCACCACGTTGTCCATGTAGCGCTCCACCGTGTCGCTCCACGACTCACGCCCCTTACCGTCAAAGTATTTGGCGTATCGTGACTTGTGTATAAAGGACTGATAGTCCGTAGGTAAATAGTTATCCATTATCTTTTATCTCCGCTTCCTTGTAATGTCCCTCGCTCTTTTCTATCATTTAACTTATTTAAATTTCTTTTAGCTACATCAGACATATCTACACTTATATCACGACATAGTGCCGCTATGTACCACAGGCAGTCACCTATCTCGTCAGCTATAGCGTCACGATCAAACTTACCATCTCGCATTATCTTTTTTACTTTATTGGCTACTTCACCTGCTTCTGCAGCTAGACCCAGCGCTGGGTAAGTAACTTTGTGTTCTGGTTTGTATATAGCCGTAGATGCAGCCATCTCTTGATATTCGTTCAGTAAATAGTCTACATCGTTAAATCTCTTAAACGCATCCATATCCTCTTTAGTAATCATGTTACCATCTTTCCTTTACATTTAAGTTGTCCAGTTCCACATCGTCAATATCGTGAAAGGTGTTATGTATCAAATCGTATACATCATCTTCGTGTGCCTCTTCAACAGAAGAAAATATATTGTTACTATCTTCTACCTTTAACACAAACGTGACGCTAAACTTTTTCTGCATCATTTATGAAACTCCATCCAACGCTTTTCCATTCTGTCTAAATACCATTTAGCTTTCCTTATATCTTCTAAACCATTTTTGTATTCACAACGCCACAGGTACTTCAACACGTTTGCTGCTTGGGGTGCTATATACCCTGACATATTTTCTGTCATGGCTTCTATCGCATCTATGCACTCTATACCAGCTTGGTTGTAATGTATAGGTTTGTTTACTGGATCAATCATGCAGTGCCTTTCGTTTTAGTCCATCTAGTAAGCCTAAGAACTTTACCATCAGTGCCTTCTACCTTTTCATATAGAGGTTCATTTTGTCTTTCAAGACTAATTAAATAATCTCTTCTGTCTGCTACAGCTTCGTACAGACCTTCATCATCTTGAGCCATTGACAAAAACGTACCCATCAATGTAGCTAAATGAACCAAGTAAGACATGGTTTCCATATCAGTTTTATTCATAGCCCCACAAGCCAAACTTGTTTCTAACTCACCTGTCCATCCCCCATTTTCATCGAAGCTTGCAGGTTTTAAAATCATTGCTACTTCGTCATCTTTTACCACGTAAGGCATTACACTTTCCTTTTTTCACCTTTAAATGCTATGTATTTTTTTCTTGTAGGTCTTCCCTTTTCTTTTAGCCACGCTTCAGGTATGACACGATGCGCCCAAAGAAATTCGTTTTTGTCACACCAGTTGTAATACCTTGACTTAGCACCCTTATAAAGTTTTGCCATAGAGTTACTAAACACAAATCTTATATCTAGTTCAGGATGTTGCTTACGTATCTCCATGTGTTTTCTTCTGTCCTCACTATCAAAGATACCTTTCGTCTCTATTATTATACCATTGTCTAAAATAAAGTCAGGTGTGTAAGTTCTGTATCGTAGGTCTTCCCACTCTATCTTTAGAACCTCATACCTGACTCTAGTTTGATTATCTTTTAGGAACGCAGCTACTGTTTTTTCTAGCCCACTGCGATACCTTCTGGAGTTATGCCGTTTCTTCTGTGACATCCTCGTTCTCTGTTAAGGACTTCTTTAAACGAGAAGCCAAGGCATCTCCTACTGCTTTTAAAGCACTGAGTTCATATGTGCGTTGACGCTGTACATTAGAGTTGTACTGCAACTCAGCTACCATATTGTTTTGATCCTCTGTGAAGTCAGAGGTATCGTATTCTTTATCGTCAATAGTTACCATTGTCATGTTGATCGCTCCATAGTTTGACATATTCTACTGTTGGTGGTGTTAGCTTGCCACTATAAACCTTAGATGGTAAGGCTCTAAGTGTAGGCCAACATTTCTTTTTGTGTGAGCAAAAGCCACACGTTTTACTTAACTTGTGATTGCCACTTGCTTTGCCACGATATGTTTCTGGCACAGGCTCAAAGCAACGCTCAAAAGGTTTGTCTTTATCTAAGTAATCATAGGTATCCTCTATCTTTTTTAACACTTCTGTTTTATCTACCTCAGAAGCTGACACGTACTTGAAGTCACCGTTGCCTTTGTTGACTACCCACCAGCCACCTACATCTTTACCTGCAGCAGTAGCGTACCCTACAAGCTGTGACACGTAACCAAACGAGTCACCTTTGT
>TARA_R100000697_G_scaffold74518_1_pt1 | contig 18110 bp, 2 predicted proteins | sample TARA_R100000697 | Tara Oceans TARA_R100000697 (sample SAMEA2622788) | marine metagenome | biome: marine biome (ENVO:00000447); feature: surface water layer (ENVO:00002042); material: "saline water (ENVO:00002010), including plankton (ENVO:xxxxxxxx)" | depth 5 m
TTCCTCCTAGGAAGTACTGAGCTGCCTCTTCAGGGGTCTTACTTTTGTTTAGACCTCTGAGGATTGGCAGTAAATCTTCAAGACTTTTTCTAATTTTTCTATCACCTTTTTTGTAACGTCCTGAATCCCTTTGATAGAATATATCTTTTTCATCCATTGGGTATCCTAGGTTATATAGTCCTTCGTTCTTAATTTGACCAATAAGTTTAATAGCTTTCTCGACGTGTCTTGCTGTTGCTGTTGGTGATTTTATAATACGCATAGCTTCTATTGTTCCAACTCCAGGAGTCCACTGCACTATTTCTGCTTGGTATCTTAGTGCTTGGTATAGTAAAAAGTTTGTTGCAAAGTTTTCTTCATCATCATCTAGATTTTGTAAGGCTTGTATTAGAACAAATGCTGCTGCTAAAGATCCAAACTCTGTTCCTGCACGTTTTATATTTTGCTGCTCCATCTCAGTTAGTTGATCAAACACGGTATGTGGCCATGCTTTATCTGCTATACTTTTACGTAAGAAGTTCCAGAATGATATGTACATACCTTGAGTTACAGTTCCTAACTCTTCATCAGCATGTACTGTTGGTCCTGTAAATCCTCCGTGTCCATAGCGTCGTCTTAGACCAGGTACTAACCAGCTACGGAATAGCATTCCTAGTTTACCATACCACATACGCTGTGCAGTTGGTCTGTCAAAGCCACCTTTAGTTTGGTTAGTTCTTCTAGCTAATCCTTGTAATAGATTTATAAAGTCACTTTTGTTAAAGTTTGCAACTCTAGGATCTACTGACATTTTTCCTGTTTTCTTATCTATTATTAGTAAGTCATATAGATTAGCTGGCTTTCCATCTTCATTGTTTATAACATTACCATCCTTATCTTTTAGTTTTCCCTCTAAGTTTTTCATTAGCGCTAGCATTCTAGTAGTTGCAACTTCGTGTTCAGCTGCTTGCTGTACTACTAATAAGTTACCCAGTTCTAGCGCTTTACGTAATTTTCCCCCTACTAATCTTCTACCTTCTTGATCTGTAAACTCTGTTAAACCATCAAACATTTCTAATGCTTTACCTAGTTTTGTGTCAGGTATGAACCTTCCAGTATCAGATAATCCTGCGCCTTCAGACCAGTACTGCGACTTAGCCCAAGCTAGATCTGAACGACTAAAGAATTCACCTGCGTTTGATTCACTAATAAGAGCCATGTTATCTATTATACTTTGGTTAGCACCTTGTAAAAAGTTAAATGATAACGTATTCATTGCTACAAAAGAATTTAATGCATTAGCAAATTTGTTTGCAGATATAGTTTTTAATCCCAATAGGCTAAAATTTTCTTTTAACTCTCTCTGTCCAAACATTATCGTATCTATAAAAGCATCAACATGTTTAAATGTATATGACTCACCAGCTTTTTTAGCAGGAAGTTTTACGCCTAACTTGTTTGCTATACCACTTAGATATGCAACACCCTCAGCATCTACTTCCATAGTATCTCTGTTTTTTAGTATATTTCTAAACAACATAACTTGTCCTACTATTTCACTCTTAGTTACATAGTTATTTGCCATGTCCCTAAATTGATATAGACTACTAGCTATATCTTTTGATATATCTTTATGATCTACCTCGTTGGTGTAGAACACTGGAACTGTTTTTTGTAACTCTCCTGTTTGCTCATTATAGTTACCAAATACATCTTTTTCTGTCTCTTGAACTGTAAATGTATCTGATAATAATTCTTTTGCTGATGCTACCAGACCTTGTTCCATAGCACGATCAAAATCATTTTTACGTATTGAAGGCATTAGATATGAATACTCATCGTATACTTGACTTCTCATTCTCTTTTTACCAATCATTTGTTGAGTTTCTCTAAGAGATTTTAAAGTAAAGTCATAATATCTTTTCTTTCTAGGATCGTTCTGTATAGCAGTATACTTTGGATTAGTGTATACAGAAGCTTTTGGTTTTACTAGAGACCCTTTGGGTTTACCTGTTACAGGATTTATCATAGAACGTATAGCTTTTTTTGTTTCTTTTATTTGTTGTATAGCATTATACTCTGCATCAGTACGTCCTGCGGCATTTGCTTTTTTGGCTGTTTTTTCTGCTTCTGCTATTTCTCTATTAAGTTTTGCTATTTGTTTTTCCCATCCTTCAATTGGTTCAGTATTATCTTCAATCCATTTTTGTTCTGCCTTGTAGTATAGAGTTCTACTTTTAGATTTATTCCAAGCCTTATTTGCTTCGTCATACTCTGCTTTACTTTTATAATCATCTCTTTGAGGTCTATTATATTTTTTATTTAGACGCTCTCGCATTTTTATTCTGTCCTCGTTGAATTTATTTATTAATAGTGGGTGCACTAAAGATAGCAAGTCCATTGAACTTATATCTCCATTTGCATCTCTTCTATAATATGTAACAACTTCTAGTAGATCATCATTTAGTTTAGCTATCTGCGTTTCATTCATGCCCTCAGTAAATGCATCATACTCTTGTTTAAGTATATACTTAAAGTCAATAGTCATTTCATTTTTCTTGAACGTTGCTTCTTTTACAGACTTAGTGAACAATTGTATTGCGGCCTCGGATGAATATATTAATGGATCAAAGTAATATGAAAATGCACTTTTATCTCTATGGGCTGCTGTCATTTCTTTTATTAAGTTGTCTCTGCCTAAGATCTTTCTGTTTTTAAAACTATCCAAAGTCATTCTTTTTGCAGCATCTTCAAACCCTTGAGATGTTATCTTTCCATCTTCTAATCTCTTTTCTAATTCTTTGTACTCATTAGTTTTAGCAATTTCTGATTTGAATCTTCTCCAGTCCCCAAACTTTTCTATGTTCTTTATTATTGAATCAATCTTTGGATCTATAGCTTGGTTGTGGTACCCTACTAATACCTCTGCCATGATAGGTATAATCTCTCTTTCAAAACTATTATCTAGTCTTTCTGCTGTATCTATTGTGTTTTTTATGTTATCTAATATTTCTTGTAGCCTTCCTTGTTGACCTAATGCTATTTGATCTATTATAACTTGTTTAAGTTTTATAAGCGTATCCACACTATCAAGTGTATTTTTAAGTTCATACATTCGATTCATGTTTTCAGGCTTAGCTCTTTCTTCTATAGGTAATGCCATTATAGAATTAAACTCTTCTACAGCATTGTTTATATTGTCTCTATTAGCTACTACAAACATAAAGAAGTCATCAGCTCTTTTAATTTTATCTACGGCTGCTTGTAATCTTTTAAGTCTTATTTCTTTTTTCTCACGCATTTCATCTGGTAAGCCTTTTACTTCTTGCAGCTGTGCTTCAATAATAATTTTTGCATCTAGTGCTAGCTGTTGCAGTTCGTTTTGTGCTTGCGCATTTGTATTATATACTTTAGTAGACTCTGGTCTATCTGGTATTTCTTTCTCTGTAGTCTGTGTAGATTTTTTATCAGCACTTAGTCTATTAAACTGATCTAGTTCATACTGATTGTTATAGTTAAAGTTAGAGTTTGAGTCTCCTACTTTAGGTCTTTGTTGTAGAATATTATCATTAACTTCTATCTTATATATATTTGTAGGACTACCATCTGGTCCCTGTGCAATTGATTCAAAGTATCTTACATTAATTAACCCTGGCACCATGTTTTCACTGTTGATTAATTTAATGTCTTTTCTTTGATCTTCAGTGACAAACATTCCGGGCACGCCTTGAACGTTAGTTATAGCTTTACCTTCTTTTAATATGCTTATAACTTTTTCTACACTTCTAGAGTTTGGTTCAGAGTTATCTATATAATCAGCTAACTGTGTTAGCATTATATGCTCTTGTCCATTGACTTGTATGCTGCATTTTTTTGCCATTATATTCTACAAACTTTAGTTAGTTCTACTGGTTGTTCTACATCTGTTGGGGTAGGAGCTTCTACGGCGTTAGCAATATAAGTATCCATATTTGGCATGCTTGTTGTGCCTGTTTTATTTATAGAACTTCTTTCTGTAGTGCTGCCTATTTCATTTAGTTTTCCTTTTATTCCCTTCATTTGTAACTCTTGGTATATGTTTCCATTTACTCTTACATATACTTTAGGGGCTTCACCTCTTGGGTATGTAATAAAGTAAGCTGCATATCCATTTGTTTTGTTGAATATACTTGGGTTTCTTACTTTATCTACTCTTACCAAGCCCTCGTTGTTAGGACTAAGATTTTTGTTTTTAACTACAGGCAAGAGTGGGGTACCGCCAGGCGTTGCGCTTCCAAAGTTACGAATAAAATCGTGAACAAAGTCATTATAGAAGTCATGTCCTATTGTTTCAGTTTGAATTTTATTGAAGAACATGGTAGGGCTCTCCATAGTTGGGTCTAATATACTAGTTGTAAATGCTTCTGGTGGTATTAGATCCATGTAAGAGTTTTTACTAGGATGGAATCCAGTAGACATTAGTTGATTAGCTATTAAATCTCTTGCAAACTCTGCTATAACTGGGTCTTTACTCTCTAACATCTCTTTGAATCCAGCTGTCAAAGTATTTTTTTCTAAAGACGTCATATCGTAGTTAGAGTTTAACTGTATAGTAAACACTGGATTACCCTTTTCATTATTAGTATCAGAAGCTTCTAACAACTGAAAGAATCTGTTATCTGATAGTGTATCACTTTTTTGTAGATTGTCTAGTCTTATAGATATGTTGTTATTAGGATCAGTATATAATTTTTCAAAGCGATCCTTAGACATATAGTCTGCTAGTGGACTATCTGGATGTGCCATTATCTTTAAAAATAGTGCCCTATCAATAAACTTGTGTTGATCAGAATTAAATCTAGTTTGCAGTAAACTATTTTTTAGTATGTTTTTAAATCTAAAAAATGCAGGCCTGTTGTTAATGAACCCAGCTTCTTCAGCTGCGCCTAGCATTGTATTAAATATCCCTCGGTATGCTACTTGTATTGGATATACAGACTCTCTACCTGTCTGTAGTTCAGTCACAAACTCTTCAGCTCCATAAATAATATTAGTATCTTGATTTGTAGTAAACTGTTGCTCTACATCTAACCAAGCTCGTAAAGAAGATATTTCATTTAGATTATCTAAGTTGTCAGGTGTTATTACTTTAAACGCTCTTGCTGTAGACATTCCTGCTTTATAGAATAACTCGAAGTTATCTAACATTTTAGCTTGAGTATCTTCTGACTTGTCAGATAGTTCTTGTAATGAAATATCATAGGAAGATTTAACCGCTGCTGGCAATTTTCTTTGTCTTCTAATTGCAGACATAGATTTATACAATTGTCCCATGTGATAACTATTATCTCTTGCATGCTGTATTACTTCTAGTATAGCAGGTTGAGTTAAGAAATCTATTACGTTTTCTAGTGGCACTCCTGCGCTTAGCATCATTCCTGCTACAGGCACAGTAAACTCATTATCATTTATATCTACTTGTATTGGATCGTTTGCAGCATCTACAGCCGCTGATAGATAGGCAGATATAGCAGCAGTATTATATTTTTTTGTACCAAATTCAAATACCTGTCCTAGTTTATCATAAGTTGTACCTCCTATAATAGGTGCATAGTCTGGATCTATTCTTAAATTACCTGCTTGTGCTACATTGTGTCCTGCTAGCATGTTAGCCCAAGAACCTCTTAGTCTAATACCTGCTTTATTACGCATCTCCATATCAAGCTCTGATAGCGGGTTGTTATAGTCTATAACATTTTCTCCTCTACCAACTTCAGCTGCTTTATTTCTAAGACGCTCACCATCTAGCGGATCTAGAACTTCTGATAAATGTTCTTTAGATGTAATTGAATTATACATTATATCAAATATTCTTTTGTCACGCTCGTTTCTAGGAGTGGTCCCTTCTTCTCTTTGTATAGTAATCATCTTATCTACATCAAAGTCACTACCCATTTGCCTTGTTACACCGCCCGGTACAATTATTCCTTTTTCATGTGACTCAGGTAAAAAGCGTATTACCTGCATTGGAAGCATAGAATTCTTACCTTGGTTAGGTATACGGTATCCTATTACTTTTACTCTTGGATCATTGTTTGCTACCAGCTCTTCTATGTTTTCATTTTCTGCGATACCTAAATCACTACGACGCATCATTACTTGTGCAGGCTTGGTACCGTTGTACATCTCTAGTTCACTGTCAACCGCATGTCCACCAGCTTCTGCTATTTGCACTAGTTCTTTACCTTTTAGTTTTTGTTTGAATATACCATTGTTAAACAGACTAAAAAATATTTGTTCAAACTTAGCTTGGTAGTTAGGGAATGCTAGCGGTATATCAAATCTGTAATCGGATGGTCCGTTGGATACAATGTTTAATGCACCTATGTAAGAATCAGGTAGTCCTCTTTCTTTTACAGCGGATCTTAGCTTGTCTCTAAGTTTTTGTAAGTAGGCTAGTTTAGCATCAGCTATATCTTCTACATTATTATTTTTTATAGCGTTTCTTAACTTAGTTATACCAAGCTCGTCTTCTAGCTTTTTAGTATCTTCTTGAATGTTTTCTGATACTAGAGATTGATACTCTACAAATTCGTCTAACGGTAATTGCCAGTTAGCTATTACGTTTTTACGGATCTGTCTAGAAAATGTTATCTCTCCAGTTTTCTTATCTTTTTCTATGGATGGCAATCTAAGTTTATTAGAATCCATTGTCATAGGTGTTAAGTTTTGTAAATTATCAGTATATAAATCTCTTACATCTTTACGTCCGCCTTTGGTTGCATTCTCTTCATGCACTACCTGTATGTCTTGACTAGCCATAATAGAGCGCATCTTTTCTAGTTGTGGATACTCTGCAGCTAGTTCTTTAGTTACAGTTACATAAGAGTTTTTATCCATGGTTAGAACCGGTACACCATTTCTAACTGTTAGCTCTTCAGCATATGGTTTTACTGGGCGTAGTGGTCTAGCATTGCCCTGATTATCTACATATCTACCTGCATTAGGATTATTTGGATCTGTACTTTCATGATTATTATAAGCTTCTATATCTTTTGGACCATACTCTCCCATACCTTCCATGATACCTCGGTACATATCTAGAGATATAAAACTCTGCGCATCACCTTTATCTACACTTGCATATTGTAAAGCTATTTCATTTGCTTCTGTTTCTGTTAGGCCTGCATCCTGAAGATTATTGCTTATATCATCTGCAATTTTTAATGCTTTTCCACGGTCTTGAAAATCTAGTTTAGCTATGGTAATAGCATTATAAGTAGGCATCATACCATATTCAGGATCTGCAGGTAAACTACCTTTTATAGCTAGTTTTTTACCTGGAGTATTAATACCCTTCATACGTTTGTAATAGTCTTTAGGTCCTTTTTGAGCAAATGACATACCGCCACGGGAAAGTTTATTAAACTCTATTCTACCATAGAAATCATTTATTATGAATTTTTTTAATTCTGCCTCAGTTCTAATACTTTTTCTTAACTCTTTATTATCTATGTCTAAACGTGCCATTTCAGATACTAGGCCATCGTAATAGACATCTAACTGTTTATATACTTTATCAACTAGTGATTCTATTTCTTGATCTACTCTAGCTCTATCAACTGGTTGAATTGTTCCATTCAGGTATGGAGTCATATTATTTCTAAGCTCAGAGTTATAGTCTCCTTTTAAAAATCCTATCTGAGGCATAGTAAATACGGGACCATCTGCTGCTTCCGGTTCTGTAAGATAGTGGTATCCTTTTATTAATTCATTTGCAGGCATGTTATGAATATCTTGATTTGCTTTATCCATTACCGCAAGGTCTTGAACTATTAATGCTTTAATAGCTTCTCTCGGACTAATAGGTAATTTGTCTATTCTTATCATAGTAACAAAATCCATACGCTTTCTATCTGCCTGTGTAGATACCGCTAGTTTAAATGCTGTTTTATCTTCATTGTTAGCAAATGCATTTAGTCTAGCTATAAGAGATGTTCTATTGTTTTGACTTTCGTAGTCTTGTCCTATACCAAAATCATTAGCCGTTTTTGTAGAGTCAAGAACCTCAGACATAAACTTATCTTTAAATTTATCGTTGGTTGCTAATGCATATAAGAACTGAGATCTATAGTTAGTTTCTACACTGCTAGGATTAAAAAGTCTAGTTTCCTGAAACTCTTTTACTGTCTTAGTAAACTCTTCTGATCTAACATGATTAACTAGTTCATCCAAAGTAGTCAACTGGTTAATAGGATAATATATTTTACCTGCACCACTTAGAAAAGAATCTGCTGCTTGAGTTTTAAAATATGGAGTAATAGATGCTAGATGTTTTATTATATCCCCATCTTTTGTGAATATATCTTCATTCTTATTAATTCTTTTTATTAACTTCTGCAGCTGTAATGCTCCTGCAGGAGGTGCAACAAAATCTTTATATAAATCAAATCCATTTTTTCTAGGTTCTCCTATTGTAAAATACTTCTTAAGATTTTCTGCAGATGCTTCTTTTGTAGGTCCATATTGTATGCTCATATTATACAGCATATCATTTAGATTTTCTACTATAGCATCAAGCTCTTCAGTCAAAACAGGGTTTCCATCCTCATCGAATTGTATTCCATTATTAGAAATACTTCTTATATTTTCATACTTTGATAGTTTTTCATAAGCTGTAGTTGCAGCAGACTTTTTACTATCTATTACGTTTCTCTTTCCATTCTCATCTAATTGATATAGAGCTCTATCATTAGGAGCTCTGTCTTTTGCAGCTTGTCTATTCCATCTTGTTGCAGTTATACGCGCTGTATTAGATCGATTAGAAGGAAACATTTCTATTATACTTTCTGTTCCAGATTCTTTTACATCTAGTCTAGTTTTAAACTGTATAAAGTTTTTATAAGAATTAGCAAAGTTTGAAAAGACTGCAGCTTGTCCTTCTCTACCCAATCTTTTTAGTGTTTCTACTACGGGAACAAGATTAGGTTTATACTTAGACATAAACTCTAGTCTTGTAAGTTGCTTAGTAAAATCAGGCTGATTAACGGTAGCTTCAGCTATATCTGCATAAATTTCATCTAATGGTATTGCTGTAAAATATCCTAGCGAGTTCTTTTCTGTCTTTCTAATGTCTGTAAGAATCGCTTTTACTGTAGTAGATAGTTTATCTTTTGTATTTTCTTCTAGTCTAGATACATCATGTATACGTATTGGAGTATCATCTATGTCAAATAACTGCCCGGTGTCATCTCGTAGAACTAGTCCATACTCTTCTAGACCTTCTTGTATAGTGGAACGCCATCCTTTTTTAGATAAGTTACCTGTACCATCATCTGCAATTTCATCACTCCAGTTGTCATACACACTAAGCATTACATATCCCCTATCGTTTTCAGTTATCAATGTAACTCCTTCAGGAAGCTCATCTAACATTGCTTGTTCTCCCCGCTCTTTTCCAATCTTTACTAAACTTACAGCTAACTTTCTACCCTCTTTAGTGTTTGGTATACCATCAAAAGCTTCTGTAGCTATTATCTCTGCTAGTATACCTTTGCTACCTTTGCTTTCATTAAAAAACTGTGTAACTTTTTTAGGATCTTTGAAGTATTCTGGGTTCTGTGCACGTAAATCATTTACAAAACTAATGGCGGTATCAATTATCTCACGCTCTTCCTCAAAACTTAGGTTACTTGATACCTGTCTAACTGGTCTTTTTAAATTTAATACTATTCTATCTTTACCATTCTTTTTTAATATATAGTAAAAACCATTACCAGCTGCTAGTATAGGCTCACCGTTGTCATCAGTAGTTAAAAAGTCTTGTGACTTTTCAAAGTTTTCAAAATCAGCACCATATAATTCTTTACCACGTTTTGTATAAAGATTTTCATATATACTTCTAGCAGAATCTACGTTACCTGTAGCAGTAGTTAAAGCATCAAACAACTTTGATCTTTGTCCATTAGGAGCTATAGCACTAGTAATGTTATTGTTTTTATTTCTTATATATCTACAAGCCATATATTATAGTTTACAGTCGTTATCAAAATCCTCTCTAGCTGTATCACCTCTAAATGGAGACGCCATCTTATCTTTAAATGTTTTACCAGTTGATTCAGTTGAAGATGCAAAGGTAACATTTTCTGCAATTTGTTCTGCACTCTTACCAAAGATGTCTTCTTTTGCAAATGATACTACAGGGTTATGAAATAATCCACCAGCTGTTCTAACTAAGTCTGTTGCAAGTATAGAGTTATGACCTAACGCTCCTTGTTCTCTGATCGCTCCCTCTTCAGTAGAGAAAAGATAATCAGTGTACCTATCATATCTATTACCAGTTACACGGCTAGTGTATGGAGCGTTACCTGCTTCCATTCTGTTTCTACTCACTTGGTATTTTTTATTACCTAGAAACTCTCTAAAGTCTTTTTCAAAATTATCTTTTACTTTATTATACTCTGCATCCGGAGCGCCTTTAGTTTTATACTGATCATCAACAACCTCAACAAAACTCATTTTAAAAGGCTGGTTTGCCATTGCTTTTTTAAAGTTGTTATTTGAAATTTTTACTAGTCTGTTTGCAGCAGGACTGTAGTATACAATACTTTTATTATCAGTAGAGGTAGGTGCGACTTTTTGTCCAGTAGTTAAATCTACTTTATCTATTACTTGCTCCTCTGTCTTAAACTCTAAAAACTCTAAATGTGATCGTTTTGTTGCAGATCCTGCTCTATTAACTTCTGAACTACTTGCAACTACTTCTGCAGCACCTTCTAAATCTCCCTTTGATATAAGATCAACAGTAGTGTCTACTGCTGCTGGGCTAAGTGAAGCTGTACTACCTACAGATACAGTTGTTTGTCCTCCAGGAACTTCAGAATTTGGTATCAAAAATGCTACCTGGCCTTCTCCTATCTTGCTAGTTTCTATTGAAGATAAGTTTACATCTGGACTTTGTGGAGCAACTAGCTGTTGTATGTCTTCATCTATGACAGAGAATACAAGCACTGGCTGCTCTCCTAAACTTTCTCTAGGATCGTAGAAATATTTTACAGTGCCATCTGGTGTAGATACTCTTGCATTATTATAGTTAGGAGCAAATACTTCAGATACTGTAGTTGTTACTCTTTCTCCTGCACGAAGTTTTCTTACTATTTCTGCTTTCTCTTGACTAGTAGACCTTTGTAGTTTACCTAATATTACACCATTCTTTTGATAGTATATTGGTAAGTATTCTAACTCAGTATCTTTACCTTTATGGTTTTCTACAAAGAAATCATTTTCTACTATTACAAACTCTACCTGATCTCCAACACGTAGGCTTCTAAGACCTACTCTTTGTTCAAGCTCATCTGTATTATCAAACGGTATACCTTCTTCATTTACACGTATTTTTGTATCTCCTCTTCCAATAGTAGGATCGTCCATCGCGCTTTTCATTGGAAGGTTATCACCTTGTGTAGGCGGTACACCTGCTGATGTTTTTTGTTTGAGAGATTCGCCTAGTGTAGGACCTTCTGGAGGAGGCATAAGCTGTACTCTATCTACAACTACTTCATCATTTTTTAGAGGCACACCAGGGGCAGCAGGACTAGCGGGTGTCTTAGATTTGTTTACAGCTTGTTTATCCTGCATTGCTTTTTCTATAGACTTTTCATCTACGTCTCTAGGTTCTACAGTATCTTCTTCAACTACAGGATCTGACATATCTTTTAACATCATCTCATAAGCCTCTCTTATTCCCCTTTTTAGACCTGTATAGTAACTTGATGAATTTATACTTAATCCCTCAGCTATATCTTTTTTAACTTCTTCTAAGATTCTTCTTGTTCTGCTTTCAGCGCTTCCACTATCAATAGGGCCGCCCTCTCCTTTTAAATGTCTATAAGCATTTACTACTACTGCCTCGCTATATTTTTCAGGATTAGCTATAATATCTTCTGCTTTATATTGCGATGTTAATGTATTTCCTTGACCATTTTGCTTTGCTTTGTTACGAATAAAAGTATTTATCATTTCTTCTGACTTTCCTTTTTCACGGAATAAAGCTAATATACGTTTGTCGCCGTCACTTAAAGTTTCTTCTAATGCTGTCAGTCTTTCAGACTCTGGAGTTACATTTATAGGAGGCCTCTTTTTCTCAACAGCTTCAGCCCTATTTGAATCTTCTCCTTCATCGACTTTCCTTTTAGCTTCTCCTGTACTTCCTTCGGTAACTTGTTCTGCATCTCTTGGAATCCTACCTTCTTCTTCATTTTGTAATCTTTTTAAATTATTTTTTTCTAGTTCTAAGATAGCTTTACCTTCAGCTAAATCTTTTTTTCTGTCTTCTAACTCTTGCTTCGCTGTTTGTAAATCTCTAGACGCAGCTTCTGCAGACTCTGTATCTCTGCCTGCTATATATCTTTCTTTGTCTTGAGTTAGTTGTTCTATATCTTTTTCTAATCGTGTAATGTCATTCTCAGTATCTTGTATTAATTGCTGAGTATCTTTAATAGCATCAATAGCTTGACCCTCTACCATTACATATTCATTAGACTTTAATCCAATTGACTTTCCTCTAGCTCTAAGAACTCTTTTTCTATCACTGATTTGTTTGGCTAAAGATCTATTTTGTTTAGACATTGCTTTTAAATCAGGATCGTTTTTTAAATCTGCTTTAGTTGCACCCTCTTGAATCATTAATGTTCTTAGTATGTCTCTGTTTTCTAATAAAGCCTCTTGTAGTCTTCTAAGTTTATATATTTCATATCTAAGAGTTACATCATTTTTCTTACCATGCACACCTGTTTTAGCAAGTTTAGCAGTTTTATCAGCTATTGCTTTTCTAATTGCCTCTACTATTGGTTTTTCTATAGTAGGCTGACCTTCCATTTTGTATAACTCTGACATGATTATACCATATGCAAGAGCATCTACTCTAGATTCAGGACCTTGTATTACATGTGTATTACCATCCTCGTCTTCAAGAACTACTCCATAGATCTCATCTGTTGCACCATCTCTTTGTATAGCATCTAAAGGATTATCAAATCTATTATAAAAGTTTTCACCATTTATCTGGAATGTTCTACCGTCTTCAGATATAGATTCTATCTGTCCTACGTTATCAGGATTAAACTCTTCTTCTACATTCTGAGTGCCTTGATCCTCTTGTGCTAGATTGTCTTCTGAATTGTCTACTGGTTTTACTTCTACGTTATCTACCTGTTGAGACTGATCTTGTCTCTTCAACTCTCCAATAGCTAAATTAAGAGCTTTCTTTTGTATAGCACTTAACTTAGTTTTATCTTTCTTTTCTAAGTCCTCTATCTTTTCTTTACGAGTTGTACCTTGAGCCTTGGCAATAAATTCTTTTTTAAGACTGTTTTCTTTTGCGACAAGTTCAATTCTTTTGCTAAGATGTGGCCTAGATTCAGCATCTGTTGTATCTTTTAATGCTTCATCCATCTCGTCAGACGTTTCTGCTTTGTCTGTCTTTTCTTTTAACATCTTAGCACGCTCTCTAGCCTGTGTTGCTTTCTCTTGTGCTTCTGTTTGTCTTTGAAACTCTGCTTGCGCAAATGGATCTGATGCAAGTTTATTGTAAGAATCTAGTCCTTCTATTGTTTCTTTAGCTAAAGCTACATAGTCTTTTGCTTGTTCTGTTAAAGCTTGTGCAGCAACAGGATCTATCTTACTTATTTCTGCAATGGCAGTTAATAAGTTATTTCTCAACTTTTGGAATCTTGCTTCTGGATCATAGTCCTTAGCATCAGCTTCACCGGGCTCTGTTTGGAATATAGAAAACTCATTAAGAATCTTATCTATGTTTAACTTGTCTCTGCTTGTAGCACCAATACCCGCCAAAGAATTTGCAATAATCTCTGCCATATTATCCTGGATTTTCCCCATTCTCTCGTTTCTATCTTTTAGTGCAGCCCCTGATAATATTAACTGATTACGTAATCTAGCTCTATTTTCATATGTTTTATCTTCAGCTTTTCTTTGCTCTTCAGACATTAGAGCTCTAGGCAGTCCACTAGTTTTATTTGGCAATGCAAACCTATCACTTACATTATTATATATTTTTTCAAAGTTGTCAAGTTTCTTTTGTAAATCTTCAATGGTTTTTGCTTTGGTTTTTCCAGTAGCCTTTACAATATCTAATGGATCTCCATTCTTGTCTGTAATGTTAAACTGTTTTGCAAACTCTTCATCAGATAGATTCTTAGAATCTTCTAGCTTTTCTTTGAACAGTTCAAATCCTCCAGTTTCTAAAGCGTACAGTGCGTTGTAAGATATAAGATCAAACTGCGCATCTTTAAAAGCTTTATGATCATTACGCTCTAATGCAGCCTGCATTCTTTTCATTGCATCAGACATAGCTGAAGAGTTTATCATTGAATTTTGAACATTATCAAGAAGTCCAGCATTGATAAAATCAGCTAGCTTTTGAGCGTTTGCCTTTCTAGTAGATACCTCTTTACTAATTACAGATTGACCTGCTCCCATTATTTTACCAGTCAGAGCTCCAACTAATATTGCTTCTAAACCTTCTTGTGATCCAAACGTCTCAGATAATGATTCATTTAATGCAGCCATCATATCTCCTACACCATTGTTTTTATATTTTGCAGTGTGGTAGTTGCTAGCAAATACCCCTGATGCAAACTGAAAACCTTCTTGGAAAGCCTCTTCCGCAGCATTTTTAGCTGCAGGTGCAAGTCTTCTTGCCGTGCCCTTCCAAAAGCCATCATTAGCATATTTACTTGTAGCTTTACGAGCCGCTGCATCAAATACTACATCTTTACTAGCTCTTTGAGCAGCTCTAAACCCTGATACTTGTTTACCAAACATTAATAAATTAGTACCCATAAGAACTGGTAGCTGTGCTAGAAAGTGCGTGTTACCTGAAGCAATAGCTATTCTTTCTATCTCTTTTCTATCTTCTGCGGATACATCTGCAGGATCTGTAATGCCTTCTCTTTCCATATGAATAGCTAACAGCGTTTCTCTTGTATCATTAAGATTTTGTCTTGCTTCTACAGAAGCTTCTCCTAAAGACATCATAAGACCTGCGTCGGCTAGTTGTGCACCTCTTTTAAAACTTGATAATTTACTGGCTCCTTTACTTAACTGTTTTGAAAGTTTAGTTCCATTTATAACAGCCTTTGTAGAATCGTATAGTGCTTTTGCTTGTTTACCTTTACTTAAAGTTTGTATACCTTTAGCGCCTAGACCTACTATTCCTTTACCTCCAGTAAGATACATGGCTGCAATAGATCCTAAAGAGTAGCCTAAACCATTAGCTACAGTATCAGCCCAGAAGTTTGCAGTCCCTAGTTTACTGAAAGTGCTCATGTTCTGCTCTTCTCGTGTGTAGTAGTTAGGCATGTTTTCTTGCATCCAAGCATTTGTATTATCTACAGCTTTACCTATAGCATTATCATAGTAAACACCACTACCAAATGCCATTTCACCTATACCAAATAGTATACCTAAAGTATTTTCTGCTGCAGCTCCTACAGCGGTAACCCCCATCTTTGCCAAACCATTACCCCACTTATCTACAGTGCTTTGATTCAGAGCTCGAATTTCTTCCCAGTCTAACAGCTGTCCTCTAGGAACATTATACTTTCTAAAACGATCTATGTCACGATCATCTTGATAGATAGTAGATAGTGCACCTTGATTTCTTCTACTCTCATAAGAAGTAGTTGGAGCATAGGCCTGCTTTGTTAGAGGATTTATCTCTACAGCAGTACCAGAAGTGGCATCTATTGTAGCATCACCATCATACGGCAGTTGGGTTAATGGATTAATTTCTTCTGACATTCTAATATGTTATTGTTCTGAAATCATAATTAGCTGCGTTACTGTCCATCATTCTCAAGAACTCTTTACTACCTAAACGATAATACTTACCATCTATCAATGCTACATCTCCTCTTTCTTTATCAAAAGTTACAGTCATTTGACTTGTCAATGCTCCAGTCTTTTTATCATACAGACCTACAGTAGCACTATCTGCCTTAGATTGTTTATGCATCATAAGCTCTTGCTGTAATCTAAATCCAGGAAGTTGGAAGTACTGATCCATCTGATCATTTTGTATATTACTGTATGGTAGTATAATAACTCCAGTCTCTCCCTCCTTCTCACCTTTAACTGTTAATTGAAGTGTAGGCTCTCCCATATAAGGAGTCTGATCAAACATTACGTCTGTAACCATTACACTCTTGCTATCCCACTCCATATCCTCTAGGAAGGTTGCAACAGTTCCTGTGCCGCTTTGTTTTTTACCATCATAGAAAATATTAAATGTTGGATCTAGTGGCTTACCTGATCCTCCTCCTTCTGGTTTACCAGTAAAGTAGTTTTTCACATAACGTGTCACTTCATTAATTTTTGCAGGATTATCTAAGGCTGGGAACTCACTTGATGTCCAATCTGCCACATTAATCTTAGCATTATTTTCTAACCAATCCTCTATACCATTTGTATATTTATCAGTTAAGTCTCTAAATGAGTTTGTTATACCAGCTTTTTGGTAGTTAGATATGTTAAATGCATTAAATATTTGATTTTTAATATCTCTAGACCTTCTAAGTTTATTCAACTCTTCTTCAGTTTTAGTAGTTCCTGTGGCAAAACTAATAGCTTCACCTCTTCGTTTACTATAAGAACTAAGTTCTGCAGCATCTGACATTATAGATCCAAGCTCAATTAAAGTTAAGTTACGATTTCCAGTAATTTCTCTAGCTTTTTCTAATAAGTCTTGACCAGTAAAGTCATTTCTATCTAAATTACTAGTTAAAAATTCTTCTTTAAATTCGCTTCCTGCTTCTTTGTCTGCCTTCTCTAATAAATTATCTTGTAGATACCTCATAGTTCTAGATAGAATTATTTTGTCTCTATGCTTCTGATATATATTTCCTTGTTTAAGAGCGTCAGGTACATTACCATTTAGTATATCTTCAGCAGTTACCTTTCTACCTTTTAATACATCAGCGTATAAAGTATTAAACGCATCTACTTCATTTACTTCTATTTGAATTTGTCCGTTTATATAATCATTTATTGCTGAAGGATCATTACCACCAGGATTGCTTATCTCACTAACACCAGTTCTCTTCAAGATCTCAGGCTGATAAGTATCTATGAACTTTTGATAATCTGCTTTCCATTTATCACTATATTTTATTGCTTTGTTAACGTCTACGTTATCAAATGCAAATCTAGTTATAGATACATCTAGTTCTCTTTTTGCTTCAGATTGTAAAACTGAACCTTTGATATAGTTTCTACGCTTAGCAATCATTTCATCTTCAGTTTCTACGCCTGCATTTTGTAAAAGGCCTTGAGCTTCTTTTATCATTGCATCGTAGTCAGCTGCTAACTTATCATCTCCAGCAGCTATAGCTTTATCTCTCAGTCCTATTAGACCTTTGTCTTCTGATTCTGGATCATCATCTCCATACAGTTTACGAGTTAGAGAACTTCTAATATCCTCATCTGTCATATCAAAAGTGCTTAACTCTGCTTTTTGATTAAGATAAGCAGCTACATCAGGTTGAGCAATAAGATTGTTAAATACCATAGCTACTTCAGCAGGCGGTATAGTTTCTCTTGAAAACCCATCAGTAATATAGTAGTTACCATCCTCACTAATTACTTGCACATCTTTGCCATATGTTTTAACAGCATGATCTTTCATTAGTTCAGACATTTTTGCTTGTATGTCTACATCATTTACATAGTTATATCCACTAAAGTAGCTACCATCATCTATACTTCCATCTTCATTCTTTTGTAATCCTTCGTAGTTATACTTAGATGCATCTAAAGATCTTCTATAAGTAAATGCATTTATGTTACCTTTCTTGTAAGCTTCATCTAAACTTTTTTTATAGTTTTGATACATTTGATAGTTAGCATTTATAGGGGCATACTGTTGCTCAAAGGTTCTTGCACTCTTAGCTACATCTAACATCATAGTTTCATAATCACCACGACCCGCTCTGTCTTGTAGTTGAGCTCTAGTGTTTTGTTCAAGTTCCATTTTAAGAGCTTGATCGCCCTGAAATTCTGCAGCATTCATTTGATCTACTGCACCTGCTAAAGCATCATCAGCATTGAATGCTTGTTGAAACCTTTGTCTTTGTAGC
>TARA_R100000697_G_scaffold115033_1_pt1 | contig 18044 bp, 26 predicted proteins | sample TARA_R100000697 | Tara Oceans TARA_R100000697 (sample SAMEA2622788) | marine metagenome | biome: marine biome (ENVO:00000447); feature: surface water layer (ENVO:00002042); material: "saline water (ENVO:00002010), including plankton (ENVO:xxxxxxxx)" | depth 5 m
TTGAATGCCAACGGTTTTGAGGCAGCAACCTTTTTGAGTTCACTCTCAAATAATTCTCTGCCATGTTATTATCTTGGAGTCAGAACAGGCCCGTCTGTGTTATTAGATTGTCTAAGATTTGATGACGAACAGCCACTTGGAGTTGATTTTTTCAAGAGAAAAGAACCAGCCAAATCTTTTGGTCGCGACCTACAGGACAGAAATTATACAATTGGAAAAAAGAGAGATCCAGAAGAGGTGAAAGCAATTAATAAAATTGTTGAAATAATAAAGTCAAGCAAAAATTCTGTTGATTTTACAATTAAGTTTCTCGATCACGCATTCACGGGTTCAAGTGCTAAAGAATCAGTCGAAGCTATGAGCCTAAAACTTAGAAAGCAGGATAGTGATGCGAGTGGGTCCGGTAAAGCAGCAGAAAGCGAGGCAATGACAAGTGCATTAGTTGATATGGTGACCAATGATCTGATGCGTGAAGATGAAGAGTTGAATGAAGTCAGAAATCATTTTAAGAAGTGGAAGTTTTAAAAAACAAAAGACTACTTAAAACCAATGGGGGTGTAGCTCAACTGGGAGAGCGTCAGATTTGCATTCTGAAGGTCGCAGGTTCGATCCCTGTCACCTCCACCACTTGAGACTCTAAAAAATGAGAATAGACCACATAGCCTACAGAGTTAAAGATAAAGAAGAAACTGCAAAGTTTCTCATGGAGTTTCTCGGATATAAAAAACCAGAAGACCTGCAAGATGGATTTGATATACAATTCGAGGACGGTACTTGGGCAAAGTGTTTGGTGTTGGAACCACCGGAAAAAGTGACTCCTGATATGCAGTGGAAAAATATGCACATAGGGCCAATTGATTTATTTGAACACCATCTGGCTCCGGAGATATTTGTATCTAGTGGATCTCCTGGGTCCATAGTTGACCAATGGGTCCAAAACAAAGGCGGAATTGGTGGAATTCACCATGTTGCATACCAAGTTGACTCTGTACAAGAGATAATGGATGAATGGATAAGTAAAGGATTTGCCGAATTCGCTTCTGAAAAACCTTTAAGGTGCCCCGGATTAACACAAGTTTTCACAAAACCTATGAAATTAACAGGTGTTATCTACGAGTTCATCGAGCGCGAGTCGCAAGGATTTTGTGCAGATAATGTCAAAGACTTGATGAATAGTACTAAAGGCAACAAATTTTAACAATCACAAATGCAATTTTCCAAGCCTGTTGTCAAATTATCAACGGCTGCCTGAGTTGTGCTATATGCCGTGTAAAATAAAAAAATGACAGAGATGATCCCAACGATAACCATTGGGAATTTAATTTTAGGATCTAACTTAATCATTGAAGTATTATAACCTACTAAATTAGTCTTGTCAAGAAAATAATTTAATTTTCACTATTCTTTTCATAATTACTTATGGGAGGATTCATTATGGATTGGAAATTAATTTTGAGAATAGCAGTCATAATCACCCTTATGTTTTTGCTTGCAAGCTCTATAGCTGGGTGTCGAAAAGGTGGTGACTCTATTATTGACTGGGACGATTGTTCTCAACAAACTGGTGATCACCCTTGTGATTTTTCCTTACTTGATCAAGAGGGAAATGAATTTAATCTTTATGATCATCATGGTAAAATAATTATTTTAGACTTTAGTGCAATGTGGTGTGGCCCATGTATGATGGCAGCTACGGAAGTCGAACATCTCCAAGAAAAATATGGTGATAAGATTATTTATGTTACAGTATTAATTGAGAATGAAAATGGAAATCAACCATCAACAGGCGATTTAAAAAGATGGGCAGACCATTTTGGTATTGAAAGTTCGCCAGTACTGGGCGGCAGTAGAAGCTTAATTTCTTCAGATCCGAACGATGGCTGGCCAGTCGGCGGTTGGCCACAGTTTTATATAATTGATCAAGACATGGTGCTTGTTCAAAGTTTTAAAGGATTTTCTCGCGGTCTTATCGAAACTATAATATTAGCCTACTTAGAATAGGGCATCGGAAGCCCTTAAATGGCCAGACATGTAATTTTAAAATTATATTTGATTAACTGATTAATAAAATTTATAATTTGTTTATCGGGCTCTTTAGGAGAGAAAATGTTTAAAAACAAAAATGTCGAATTTTGGTTTTGGTTTTTATTAGCATGCATCAATCTTTTTACAATAATAGTTGCTGTAAACCATAATGACGATTTTACTTGCATTTTGAGCAGTTGTATGTTATTGTTATGTTTTGCAAAGGCTTTAGTTTGTGGCATAGAGATAGATAAAAACACATGAAAGGAACCATAATCAAGTACATAGAAAAAATTACGCTCTATTCTACAGTGGAGTATGAAGCGATTGTGCTTAATTATAGGGACGGCTACAATATAAGAAAGTCTTGGAGCGATAAAGTAAAGTTTATAGAGTGTCCAATGGTAAAAATATATTGGATTAGAGAACCTTCGATAAAGCCTCCTTCTGCTATGAGAAGAATGTCAGTTGACTGGAATTTAAATCCTCAATATTCTTTTGGATTTGCGGAAAATAATAACAATTATGTCATCGATGAATGGGAAGAATTCAAATCAGAATGGTATTACTTAGACAACTTTGAGGTTGTTAAATAATGTTTTTTGAAAAATGGTTTGACAAAGGTGATCTTGTTATGTATAGCTCCAAAGAAGGCTTCGCGTGTTATGACGAACTGGGTAATATGTCTACAGTGAATTATGAATCAGACTCACAGATTTCAGTTTTTTTGAGATATCCGACCGACAATTATGATGTGTGTGAGATATATATTGTAAGTAAGCAGAAGACATCATATGTGTCACAGCACGATATAACTTTATTATCAAAAAATACCGAATTGTAATGGAAAATCTAACTATTTATAAGCATGAGAGATTTAACCAAACAAGATATCCTTGATATCGTAAAAGAAGCCAACAAAGAAACTTTAGAGGAATATTTTCCATCTGATGCAGATAATTTAGTAACTGCAAGAAAAGAAACCCTAGAAAGATACCAAAGTTTTGTATCGGGTGCTAAGAATTTTCTTGACCAAATTACTGAAAAAGCAAAAGGTGAATATGAAAATAATATTATTAATGATCCCGACATTGATTATATCATAGACGACGTTTTAGAAAGAGCGATGCAAGCAGTAGAGTACGTCAAAGCATCCCTCATAGCACTAAAAGGGCCGGGAATCAAGCCAAGCGAAAAAGGTCCAATTTATCCCACTAGCCGTTACGAGGAATAGAAATGTGGTTTTCTGGATCTGGTGAGAATGTTACTCTTCAACAAATTCTAGAAAAAACCAAGGAACATTCATTTAATAATGGGACCATATTTGTAGGGTGCGATAGCCAAATAACCAGAGAATCTTGTGTATATTCAACAGTTATATGCATGCATGGTGCAGATGATCAGCATGGTGGATATTATTTTTTTAAAAGAGAAAAAAACAAAAGAAATGATTATCCAACAATGGTTATGAGACTACTTAGAGAAGTCGAGTTATCGATAGAGATAGGATATACTATTTTGGAACAAAACCCGGAAGCAGATATAGAAATCCACATTGATGCCAACTCCAAAAAAGACAAGCCAACTGGAAGATTCGCTGATATGCTGATGGGATATGCAAAAGGCGCGGGGTTTAGATGTAAGATAAAACCCGATGCATGGGCTTCTAATTCTATCGCCGATAAACATTCAAAATGAGATACCGAACTGACGAACTACCAATAATTGGAGAAGATCTGCTGAATAGATTTTGTATTGGAGATCTTGTTAAGTTTTGTGCCGAAGACATGGTAAAAATGAAAACTGGAATTATTTTAGATATTTATACAGTGGCGCTTTCTGAAAGGCGTTTTCCCCATGCCAATGTTTATGTAATGGGCGATGATAAGACTGAAACAGTACTATTGGGAAATTTGACCATTATTTCGAAAGTTTCAAACTAATTATAGTTTGGAAAGGACTATTCTTAATATGAACAATAAACATTTCAAAAAATTATTAAAAGAATCACTAGAAAGTGGTGCTGCGACATTGTTCAAAGAGGAAGAAGAAATTGAAGTTCCGGACGCTATCGCTCAAGATGAAGAAGATGGTGCTGTTGAAAATACTCCTAAAATATCTTCAGATGTAGAGAAGAAATTATCACAACAACTAACACAAGCTAGTTCCCTTGCCTCTCAAATAAAAAATTCTAAAAATCTTAGTGTTGAAACTTTTCCTCAAATAATCGCATATTATTTTATGGCAATGTATTATGACGACCCAGATGATTGGAAATCTTCCTTATCTAGTACTCAAATATTCAATACTAATTTGGGTGGAATTTTTAAAGATCACGAAAAAAGGAATGAGAATATTGTATGTACGTTTAGTGAAGCACTAGATTGGGTATTAAATTATCCTGCCTATAAAAACCCAGATATTTGGATAGCGAGCCTAAGAACTAAAAAAGACCAAGACTTAGTAGCTAAATTATCCAATACTTTAAATAAAATTGAAAAAAAGGAATTCGCGTTATCGAATAAAAATGAGAAATATCTAAAAAAACTCATAGCTAAGTTGGGCCGTGATTTTAAAATTGCTGACTGCCCTGTTGCACCGCAATCCGGCGGCAAAGAAAAAGAAAAAGACGAAGCAGCAGAAGAATTTAAAAAATTAGATTTAAAAGTTGGTGACGTTGTGGTTGTCAAAAATAGAAATGGTAAAGAAATTGTAACTACCGTTGCTGAAATACCTGACGAGTTGATTGTCAAAGAAAATCAATGGAAAGACAAAACTGCAAAATTTATAATTGGAGGCGATTGGAGTATCCCACTGGATGGCAAGAGGGGATTTAATTCAAAAGGCCAGCACTGGATCGCTATCAGAGATAAGAAGGTTGCTATAAGAAAAGCTACCGAGCAAGATATCCAAAAAGCCATAAATATTGATTCTAGAGTAGCATCAAAATTAAATTTAACAGATGATATCGAAGATGCAGAAACAGAAGAAATACCTAGAGAAGATGTCGAAATACACGGTACTCCCGAAGAGCCTCAAGCTTTTGTGCCGTTTTTGAAAGGATTGGAAAAAGTTCCTATTATAAGAAATTATGCAAATGAGATAGTAAATGCTCTAAAAAAAGACATCCCGAATACCAAACAGGCAGGATTAATGCCAAGAAGCATAGAAGAAATATTGTCTATCAATGAAGAAGAAGACGGAGAATTAAAATATAAACTGCCAGATTCTACAAATATTCAAAATATTATTAAAAAAATAGCCAATGACAAGCTTGTAGCTGCAAGACATGCATACATCATAATTAAAAGATTTTTGTCTAGAAATGGTATGGATTTGAAAAAAGATGCAGAAATTAATATGAAGGGGATCAGGGTTGTTCCCGGCAGCGCCGAAGATATTGTTGCTATGTTAAAAACAATAAAGGCTCCAGATAGAAACCTTGAAGAACAAAGATACAGTATGCTATTAAAAAGGTTCAACATCAAATGAAAATAACAAATAATTCAAATTATGATATATCTGAAATCAAAATTATGCTTGAAGATTTTTATCCTTTTGCAAAGAAAAGATTAAACTTTAAAAAAGATCCGCAAGTTATTTTCCAATCAGATCCAGAAAATGGAAAAAAGACTCTAGGGAAAACTGCGTACTATGAGCCAGCTAGAATGGCTGTGACTGTATTTACCGACAATAGGCACCCCAAAGATATTATGAGATCACTTTCTCATGAGCTGGTACATCATGCACAAAACTGCGATGGCCAGTTTGATGTAAATCATGGAATGGGCGAAGGTTATGCACAAAATGACGAACATTTGAGAAAAATGGAAGAAGATGCCTATTTAAGAGGAAATATGTGTTTTCGAGATTGGGAAGATGGCTATAAACAAAGTAATCCAATGCTCGAAAGAAGAGAAAGAATTTATTACCGATTGTTAAGGAGATTGAAATAATATGCCACAAAGACAATATTTTTATACACCAATTGTGTTCGAAAATCACAATATTGGAGAAAAGACCGTGAATGGAGAGTATGTCGCCTCAACTGCCTGTGCGCCAGGAGCCAATGATCCGGGCAATCCCATGGAAACACTTTCAGTGTTTGGTGAGGGGATGATTTGCTTAAGAGTAGATATATCCCAGAATAGATGTGTTATGAGTATTCCCCAAGATACAAACGAAGTAATTATCGATGGAAATACAGTAGGTGTAGTAACTCTTGGCGAATGGCAACAAGTCAACAGGGCACAAATAGAATCAGAATATCAAAACAGTGATGCATCTGCAGATGATGCAATAATTGATTTTACCGTGGAGGGAGAATAAAATGGCTATAAAATGGAGCTGGGCTTTCGGTACAGAAACACCGACAGTGTTAGAACAAATGACATGGGATTTTCAAAATCTTAGTAATGGTGCGGAATCGACAACACAAACTTACACTTATGTGGGAAGCCCAGCTAGGCAAAGCATGTCATTGGATGATATTTTTTTCGCTAATTTATTTAGGGTGCCAACGGAAGCATGGTCGCCTCAAGGGTGGCTATCTGCCGCAATATATATTGACCTCAACGCAGGAGCAGGAACAGACAGCAATACAATTCTTTCTGTCTTAGGCGGTGGGTCGGCTCGTGCAATTTATATTAGATCAACCAATATAGGAACTAATACATTTAGTTTATTTGTTGACAACACTTTTAAAGAAAATTTTACTTTACTACCAAATCGCTGGAATTATATTGGACTACAATATGATATGAGTACCAACCCATGGTCAGGAAGGGTTTATGTTGATGGAGTGCCTGTGACGGCTTTACATACAGACTCACAGTCTGCAGAGACCACTGGAGGTCTTTTTTGTGGAGGGACCACAAACGGGAAGCACACTTACGTTGCCCAAATAATTGCTTATGATAATACTGCTGATGCAGGGGAAACTCCTTATTTCGTAACCAGAGTAGATCCCATGGCCGACACAAGTACTACTCCGGGCGGTGCCGCGTGGACCTCAACAGCTGCAGATAATCACTCTGCATTAGAAAGTCCTTTCAATGCTGCCTCCTATGTTAATAATGATCCTACAGCTGGTGGAAATGATGTAATTGTTTCCACAACAAATCTCGCAACTCAACTTGGAACTTCACCAACGACCGTCGCTGCCGTCACTGTTCATACTTGGGCCACAGGTTCTGGTGTGACAGGCAGGACTGAATTGAGTGACGACAATGCAGCTTATACGGTAGGAAATACCATCACCCCTTCGGTTAATCCAACCTACAGTTACGCTACGGATACAACATTGCCTTCTAGCCCCGGCACTCCATGGGGATCAGCTAGTAACATTTTTTATAAATATGAAGTGATCTAAATAAATGGCTTCGGTATCAGTATTAAATTCAATTGGAACAGTAGTTCATAATGCGCCAGATAAGGCAGTATCTGTCTTGGGTTCGTTTGGGACGGTAGTTCACGATACCCCTCCGACTTTAAACGCAGTTTCGGTTTTGGGCTCTTTTGGTACTGTCGTTCACGATACTCCGCCTGCATTACAAGCAGTTTCTGTTCAAGGTATGTTTGGAACGACTGTCCATGACAGTAATTTTATATTCAATGTGTCTGATATAGTCGGAACAGTTGGGTCTCCCGCTACGTTTGATGCATCTACGCAGGGATTTTCTACTTCTTCATATGCACACGAATGGTCTTGGGTTTCAGTTCCGGGAGGGAGTTCTTATGCTAATCAATCTATTCCTCTTCCTGATGGTGGGGTCAATACATATTTCAATATGACTGATAATGTTGGCTTGTGGCATTTCAATGGAACAGCTGATGACGAAAGTGGTTTATCTAACAATGGCTCTATATTTGGGTCTCCATCAACTGTGGCCGGAAGGGTGGGGGATGCTCTTTTATTCAATGGTTCTACTGATTTTATAGAGGTGCCCGATAATGCGAGCTTGAATAGTAATATAGGAACTGTGGCCTTATGGATTAAGTTTACGTCAACCACAAGTCCTATGTCCCTGATATCTAAAAATGATGTAGCGGCATCTAGAAACGGTTGGCATCTATATATTGATAATAATGAAATAAGCGCCCAAATTAAAGATGGGTTTGGAATTACTAATCTTGATTCCTCTATATCCATTAATGATGACCAGTGGCACCATGTGATGCTAGTCTTCGAATCTGGAGGAACTAGTATTTTATATTTAGACGGCCAAGAGCAGGATCGCAATAATTCAACAGTTCCTTTTGTTGTTAGTTCCGAAAATTTAAGAATAGCTAAAAACGTAGATGCATTTTGGAACGAATTTAACGGAACCATTGATGAAGTTGCTTTATGGTCTAGAAAATTAGATGATAATGAAATATATGATCTATATTATTTACAATCCAGCGCAGTGGCTGCAGGAAATCCTCCTAATCTAAATTTAGATAATCAATTTACATTCACCCCGGATGTGGCAGGTACCTATACAATAAATGTAAACTTTTATAATTATAGCTCCAAAGCCAGTGCAAATGGTGATGTAGATGCAGTTATTTCATCTGGTGGCGGAGGATCGATAATTACTGGATCTAATCCTACTGTTAACTTGGTAGAAGCAAGTTCTACAGGATATGTTTTAAATACTTATGCCATAAATCTCCTATCTGTTCAGAGATCTAGAGAGTCGGAGCAGGTTCCATTTAAGATTGGCACAAAAGGTAGACAAAGCTTACGTCTAAATACTAATACAGAATTTACGGGCTCAAGTTAAAAACCAAACTATTTATATTGTATTATTTTTAAAAAGGAGTTTTTTAAAATGCGTAATAAAAAGAAACGTTTAGCTATGATGCAACAAAGGGAAGCAGAATTCGCAGACCACCAAGCAGCTTTGAAGGCGATTGCAGAACAAGAAGCTAAAGCAGAACAAGAAGCTAAAGCAAAAGAGGCCAGATCTAAGGCAGCGGCAAAAGCGAAAGCAGAAGCGAAAGCTGCATCAGAGGCGAAGGCTAAAGCAAAAACAAATGCCAAGGCAAAAGAAACTGCCAAGAAAAATACAAAGACAACTTCTACAAAGAAGTCAACGACTAAAAAGGCATCCAAATAATGAATTTTAATGATGTGACTAGAAAATTTCTTATGGGAGAATGGAAGCAAAATGTTTCCATTCTTTCTCGTGCAAGAACCATAAAAGAGGCACTAGAGAGTCTTAAGCCGAGAACAATAAAAGAAAGACAAAGAATAGAAATTGCTCTTGAAAATCTTTCTCACTTGAGAAGGGGATATAGAAAGCTCGAAGAGCAAAATAAGGCAATCATGGAAGAAAATACCGCCTTGAATGAAAAATTAAATCTCTTGGAAGAGAACAAGGAAGATTAAAAATGGGTGGACTTGCAGGGCATATGAGTCATCTTTATGATAATCCTCGCCTTACTTTTGGTCAAATAAAAAGTATCCTACAAGATGCTGCCGAAGGTAATTTGGAAGGAACAGAGAAGACGGACGGACAAAATTTATACATATCTTTTTCTGTACCTAAACAAGAACTTGAGTTTGCAGAAGGTGGGGCTAAAGCTGCAAGAAATAAGACAAATATTAAGTCTGGAGGCATGAATGCCAAGCAGTTAGCCAATAAATTTTCTTTCAATAAATCCTTGAAAAAGTCTTTCTCGCAAGCACTTAGAGACTTTGAAAATGTTATCAAGCAGATGACCAGAGCAAAGCAAGAAGAAATTTTTGGCCCTGATACCAACATTTATTACAATGCTGAAATCATAAACCCAGAAACAGCCAATGTCATCAACTACGACTCCAAACTCGTCTCTATTCACAGGGGCGGAGGAGCAGAGTTTGACAAAGAGACTGGATCCCCTGTTGAAGTAGAGATTGTAGATCCGGAAACCGGAGAGGTCATTACTGGACCAAAAGATGTTTCCGCACATGCAAATACTCTCGCTGACGAGCTGAATAAAATCCAGCAAGATCTGGCTGACAATAGATTTAAAATTGAAATGGATGCTGTCTTTAATCTCAAAGCACTTGAAGACAAAGAGGCTTTGACTAAAGCTCTTTCAGAAATAGAAGAAGAAATATCTTCCGAAGGGATCTCGGATAGTCAGATGGTCATCGAGTACATCATGGCAAGAATATTATCCATGATCCGTGAGCGCGGCATGGACATCGACGAAGAAACAGAAAAACTTTTATTGAAAAGAGTTTTGTTGTCAAACCCTTCATATCGTGCAGCATACGGTTATGACAAAATGCCCAAAGATTTAGATCCTAGAAAGATTGTAAAGGGCGCATCCAAAAAAGATAAAAATAGCGCAATCTATATCATCAAGAATGCAGATACAATCCTAAAACAAGCAATTGAGCCAATTGAGACAACAATTCATGATTTTACAGTGGAAATGCTCAAGGGTCTAGAAAGCTTATTTGTCCTAGACAACAAGAAAGAAACAGAAAGACTTCGCAAAGAAGTTTCCAAAGCCATCAAAGCTATTGAAAAATCAGGCCATGAAGGTGCCTTAGAGATTCTTCAAAAGCAGATGAATAAGCTTAAGAGTATCGAAAATATCTCTACAGCTGCCGAAGGTTTTGTGTTTGATCACGACGGCTGGTCTTATAAGTTTACCGGTAATTTTGCACCCATAAACCAAATTCTAGGGTTGTTCAAGTATGGCAGAAAAGGGATCCCAGCATTTGAGAAATTAAATGAAGAAAGGGATATCGAAGCAAAAAGAAGGATTGTTCTTTATCCGGGGCGTTTCCAGCCTATGGGAAGACACCATGCAGAAGTGTTTAAAGCATTACAGAGTCAATATGGTTCGGGCAATGTTTATATTGTCACCTCCAATAAGGTCGCTCCACCTAAGTCTCCTTTAGACTTTGAAGAAAAAAAGCAGATCATGCTCAAGCATGGAATTCCCGATTCTCAAATTATTCAAGCGACTTCTCCTTATAGAATAGGAGAATTAGCCGACCAGTTTGATGCAGAAGGGGATATCATAGTTTATGCTGTTGGTAAGAAAGATATGGATGAAAGCCCTCGCTTTAAGAACTTAGACGGCACAAAGAGAGACGGAAACCCCACTTATCTTAAATCCTATGATAAGAATAAAGATTCTTTAGAACCTTTCGAAAGTCACGCGTACGTTGCTGTCGCGCCACATGTCTCTATTAAACTACCGAATGGCGAAGAGATGAGTGGATCTACACTCCGAGATGCAATGAGAAACCTTTCACCAGAGAGCTTTAAAGAGGCCATGGGTTGGTTTGATAAAGATATCTATGAAATGCTAAGGGGTAAAATTAATGATAGCGTTACGAGCCTGTCAGAAGCAATTTTATCAATTGTTGAAGAAGTTCTAGAAGAAAGATCAAAAGCCTCCAAAGATAGGGTTTCTAAGAAAATTTCTTATTTGATCGACAAAGAGAAGAAAGACTCTAAACAAGCTGCAGCTATCGCTTATTCTATGGAAGACAGGGGTGAACTTGGCGAACTAAGGACAAATATTTCTGGTTTCTATGGAGACCCACCTGATAAGAAAAATAAAAAATATTCAGAGCCAGCTCTTCAAGATGATTATATTCCTGATGACGATACAGGCGAGCGTTCTGCTGATGATAGTGAAGAATTTGATGAAATCGAAGAAATATCTGCTATGGCCGGTGGTTCTGTGGGTGGTTACTCTCTACCTCTGGGTATGAGACCGAGGTACTTTAGTAGTTCAATGCCTAAAGTAAAAGGTATCAATATTTATAATGGAAAAAAGAAGAAATAACTAACTAATTAGTTTATAATCTGGAGACCCTATTCATGATTAACAGAGATGAATTAATCGCGGAACAACTACTAAGAGAAAATATCCGCAGAGCAATTAGAATTGTTCAAGAAAGAAGAAACAAAGAAGAGCAAATGGTGAGATCTATTGTAAGATCCCTCCTTTCTGAAGGTACTACCATCAAGTATGAATATACTTCTTTGAACCAATTAGCTCACTTTATTAAAGAAGCAGTCGGAGATCCGGCAAAGCCTGACGCTAATCCTGCATTTAAAGACGCTTATACAGATTTGACCTCTAGTCATGAAGATAGAGAAGTATTTGTTGAATATGTTTTAGATTTTGCTGATGAAGATTTTAAAACAATCGACGCTGACAAGCAACCCACACCATTAGGTCAAGACTTTGTTGAGAAGGGGTTTGTTGACGTTGATGAGGAAGAAGAAGAGATTGATACTGAAGAAGATCAAATGGTTAAAGTATCAATTCAAGATCTTGAAGATTCCGGAGGAGATCTAACTTTTCAGCCTGATGAGGAAGAAGATGAAGAAGATATCTTTTCGATTGGTGAAGATGGAGAAATTATTGAAGATGATAAAGCTTCGTCTGGAATTCGTAGATTTAGCAGAGAAGCTTATAAAAGAATAGGCCCAGTACTTAGAAGATATTATCTTAATGTTCCTAAAGATGCCCCGATTAAGAAAGCTGTTCAAATTGGAGACGAAGATTACCAGGCAGGTCAATTGTCAGAAAGAGATTTATTTAAAATTTATTTTAAGAAAAATATGATCCTATGGGCCGAAAGATATGAAGATGAATTCTTCAGCGATGGTCCAGATGTTAATGTTGATATTGACTCCGAAGAAGAAGTTGAAGTAGAGGAAATCCCCACAGGCGAAGAATTTGGCAACGAAGATGCCGATGATAATGCAGATGCGGCATTAGATGCGTTTCTCGATTAGAAAAAAAGTTGAAAAAAAACACTTGACAAGATTTTGAAAACCGTGTATATTATATTTAATCACACTAACCACACACACCACTCTAATCATACTAAACATACTAATCACTCTATTCATACTATTCATACTAAACACTCTATTGACTCTTAACACACTATTACTATTATATTATAAACACACTAACTTATAGTACTCTATGAATCCATTATGTCTAATTGGAAAAGAAAAAAAAATTATAATGGTAAAAATAAAAATTATAGTATTATAAATAAACTTAGAAAAGATAAGAAATCTAATGACGAGTTTGAAATAATGCTTAATAACCTATCACTGGAGGAAGTAATAGCTCTTAAGTTAGAACTGTCCTCCAGATCTTTTTCTAAAAGGATGTATGGTATTCCTTTGTGGAGTAATTTAATTAACGTGGTGCAAGATGCAGTATTAAAATATGCCTTATCTGCCACCAGAACACAGGCCGAAGCGATGAGGATGTTAGGACTAAAAGAATCCAATATGCACGAGTTAAGAAAAAAATTCAATCCAGATGATTATTTTATTGACGAAGAAGGCAAATAAGGTTATAATTATATTATAGTTCATGAGGAAAGTGTTATGCTATAAACATTGGTGGTTCATTGTCTCTAACGAACCACGGGAATTAGAAGGGGGTGATTTTTATTCTTTTGTGCGATTTCACAAGCCTACATAGCAGCTATCGCACATTCCCAAAACTGCAGAGAGGCTGAGAAGCTGGCAATCTAAGTTAACCAGTACTTTTCTTTTTTATTTTTTAACTATCCAAAAGAAGAAAACAAATGACAGAAAAACAAATTGAAGAGATTATTGAGTTTGCATATGCTACAGTTGGCCCTCTGGTTGACATCTCATCTGAATTAGAGATAATGGTAAAAAGTGATGACGGGGGAAGACATCTTGAATTCACAGTGATCGATCACGAGACTGCAAAGTTTTTAAGAAAAGAAATCTCTCATACTTTCGAAGGCTACAGAACAATTATTAGATACTGGATTGAGCCATAAGAGGAGTAAGGATGAAAAGATTAATAGTCTCTGATACGCATATCGGATCACGATTCTGCAGAAAAGAAGAGCTATTATCCTTACTTAAGAGCACAAAATATGATCAATTAATTTTAAATGGAGACATAGTAGAATTTTTAAAAGTTCCCACATTCGCCCCCATAGTTATGGAAATTGTGAGAAATATTGATCTAACAAAAGAAATAATTTATATTATAGGAAATCACGACATTTCGCTTTCTGGATTTATTGGCGAGCAATTTAGAAATGTAAAATTTATGGACGAGTACTGCTTTGAAGAAGGTGGAAGAAAATTCCGAGTCGAGCATGGCGACAAATATGAAAAAGGTATTATACATCACAGAATACTTATGAAAATAATTTCTGCGTTTCAAGATGCTTTAGAATTAATTTTCGGCTGGAATTTATCAAAGTGGTATGCAAACTTAAAGTTTAATAAAAGAAAAATAGCAAGACTATGGGATATAATGGAATTGAATAACGATGTAGATGTCCTAATCGTTGGACATACTCATGTCCCAGAGGTCTTAATTTGGATTGATGAGGAAGAAGAGATAAAAACTTATGTCAATACGGGAGATTGGGTTTCTCATGCCACTTATGTTGAAATTGAAGATGGTGTAATAAGATTGAGAAATTTTTTAAAAAAAGACAAATTATAAAATAGTTATTATTGAAAAATGGAGTTTTTTCATGTTGTTTGTACTTCTTCTGGCGTCGGGATTTTTCTTTACTTCCCTCATATTTTATTTAAATCATCGATTTGTGGGCCATGGAAGATTAGGAAAATGGCCCATCTTGAAATATATAAGAAGAATGCATTTAATTCACCATAGAAACGATTATAATGAAAAAAGAAATCATCATTTAATGCTACCAACATGGGCCAAAGTTTTGTTTTTTGTTGTGTTTTTGTTGATATCGTTGATTTCGGTAGCCTTCGCCACTGGATACTTACTTTATGTAGTTTACTACGAATGGCTGCATTTTAAAATGCACAACGATGACCAAACAGGTTGGTGCTCAAATCACCACTTTATACATCACAGAAAATCAGCAAAACATAATTTTTCTGGCACGATGCCGTTCATAGATAAGCTATTTGGCACTTACTATGAAAAAGTGCTTGACAAATAGACCTACAGCTGTTATATTAATAGTATGTTACGGACCCTTAGCTCAGTTGGTCAGAGCACCCGGCTCATACCCGGATTGTCGTAGGTTCGAGTCCTACAGGGTCCACCACTTTGCGTCCATAGCTCAGCTGGATAGAGCATCGGCCTTCTAAGCCGAGGGTCTCAGGTTCGAATCCTGATGGACGTGCCACTTACCAATTAAAGGAAAAAAACAATGAAAGATATGTACTGGTCGCACTTGCCTCATCACGTAGCTGGGTCCGAGTTTCAAAATGCAAAACCAGAAGATAATAATAAGATCGAAACCAAAAGTAACCGAATTTATTATTATTGTGAGGTCTCTAGAGGCCGCAATCTTACTTTAAATATGAAATTAAAAGAACTAGCTGGTGATTTATTGGACCGAGGAAGGGCACTTCAAGTAGACCCCGGTAAAATTTATTTACACATTAATTCATACGGCGGATCGGTTTTCGCTGGCTTTTCATCCGTAGATTATATTTTAAATTCTGAAGTTCCAGTAACATCCATTATTGATGGCTGCGCTGCATCTGCTGCTACTATTATGAGTGTCACAGCAAAGCACAGACAAATCAATAAGCATGCATATATGCTAATTCACCAACTTTCTTCGGGAATGTGGGGCAAGTATCAAGAGCAAAAAGATACGATGGAAAATAATGACCGATTGATGAAAATGATCATTGATATTTATGAAGAACACACAAAGATTCCCAAAAAGGAATTGGATAAGTTATTAAAACATGATTTGTGGTGGGACGCAGAGACCTGCCTTAAGTACGGCCTAGTCGATGAGATTATTTAAAAAATTTTTAAAAAACTATTTATTCTTTGGAATCGGAGTTTTCTTCGGTTCCGTAATCTCGACATTTGTAACATATGCAGTATTTTCAATTAGTCATGGAACACCGACTGCAGCAAAGGTTTTACAAATTCAAGAATGTTTGGAGGAAAAAATAAATGAATAATACAGTTATGATATCTGGAGGTTTTGATCCTATTCATGTAGGCCACATTAGATTAATCAGAGAAGCAGCGCAATATGGAGATGTGATCGTTGCCATGAATTCTGATGAGTGGATATTTCGACAGAAGGGGTTTAATTCTATCGGATTCAACGAAAGAAAAGAATTTTTAATGTCTATAAAAGGGGTTCTTGATGTCTTTCCTGTCTGTGATGAGGATGATACTGTTTGTACTGCACTTATAGAGCACAAGCCCACCTATTTTGCAAATGGTGGTGATCGTAATGAACACAATACCCCCGAAAAGATTGTTTGTGAAGAATTAGGAATCAAGATGTTGTGGAACATAGGAAATCCTAAAGGGAGGAATAATGGTGGTAAGAATAACACTCAGGTTGGTTAAAAAAAGTTTTTTTATTAGCTGGTGGTCTTTAATAACTGCCATTATCTTGATGCATTTTGTTTATTATGGGGTTTTTCCTACTAGCAAAACATAGTTACTAAGATGAGTTGGTTTTTGTACATAATCACTGAAAGCTTTATAGACGAGGAAGGTCGAGAGGTTAAAAAAGGTGAAGCGGGCGTGGGACAATGTTCTATGTCGCCCGGAATAAGGGATGCATATAAAGGTATGATGTATGTAGTTCCGGAAAAATATGTCAGAGACGAAGTTAGGAAACTAGGGGCTAAACAACATCCTTCAGCCGGAACCATAAGAAAAATTATAGAAAATTATTATAATAATAAAGAAGTCATTGAAATTTCAAAAGATGATAAAGATTTTTTTGTAGATTAGAGGATAAAATAAAATGATTAAAAAGGGCACACCTTGTTTTCTCACACAGCTAGGCCACAACAATTTTCATTACCCCGTATATAACTCAGAGGGATTAACATATTTTGACGAAGATGTAGAAGATTTCCAATTGAAATCTTGGGTGTGTGGTCGTAATGATTTGGCAGCAGTAATTGTAAGTCCTCAAGGAATTAAAGACCTTTATGGATCCGGAAACACAGTCGTCTGGATTGAAAAGAAGCATTTAAAAGACACTTAAAAAAGGGTGTCTTTCTTGCTTTATTAACTAATTAAATACAGATGTCTGATAATATCTACGTCATCGACACCTCCGCGTGTCTAACAGATTCTTCTTGTATTTATCATTACGGTGAAAGCGATATATACATTCCAATGAAGGTCTTACAGGAGATCGACAATCATAAAAAACGTCAAGACTCTGTTGGGGCTAATGCAAGAAATATTATTAGAGAATTTGACTCCTTAAGAGAGCAAGGTAGCCTCCAAGAGGGGGTTTCTCTTGGCGAAGATAAAGGAATCTTAAGGGTTAAAAGGGTTGATGTATCTATGATACCTCCCGATTTTAGTTCATCCGATCCAGATCACATTATCATGAGTACGGCCATTCAGTTGGAAAAAGAATTTCCAGAAAAAAAAGTCATTATTGTATCTCGCGACATCAATATGAGAGTTATGACTGATGCTCTAGGAATGGAGTCTGAAGATTATGTGGAAAACAAAGTTATAACTTTTCAGTCTGACCTATATACTGGATTCAAAAATGTAGAGGTAGAAGACTTTGAAATTGATATGCTCTACTCGGATAACAAATTACCCGTAGCTGAAGAAGAGGTCGAAGAACATAATTTTCAAAACAACGATTCTGTCCTATTATCCTCTCAACTAAATGAGAAGAAAACAGCCCTGTGTCGCTATAAGAACGGAAATTATTATAAAATTAGAGATTTAAGCAAGAAAGGTGTATGGGGTGTAAAAGCGAGAAATAAGGAACAGGCCTTCGCGCTAGATATGTTGATGGACAAAAATCTTTCTCTTATCACTCTCGTTGGAAAAGCTGGATCCGGAAAAACTTTAATGGCTATCGCTGCAGGTATAGCACAAACAATATCAGACCCTTTTTCATCAGAATCTCCAGCATATAACAAAATAGTTATATCTAGGCCAGTGCAGCCTCTGGGTAAAGATATTGGATATCTTCCGGGAACAATGGAAGAAAAAATGCACCCTTGGTTAATGCCTTTGCAGGATAATTTACAATTTTTACTTGGAAATGA
>TARA_R100000697_G_scaffold77771_1_pt1 | contig 18017 bp, 15 predicted proteins | sample TARA_R100000697 | Tara Oceans TARA_R100000697 (sample SAMEA2622788) | marine metagenome | biome: marine biome (ENVO:00000447); feature: surface water layer (ENVO:00002042); material: "saline water (ENVO:00002010), including plankton (ENVO:xxxxxxxx)" | depth 5 m
CGTGCGATGGAAAAACTTCGTGCTATTATTGATAGGGATGGTTTGTCACCTTGGAGGAACGATGAAGAAAATGACTAAAGAAGAGAGGATGAAGCACGCAGCTCGTTCTCGTAACTACAAGACACGCTTGAAGCAAGCAGTCGATAAGGGCGACTTTGAAGATGTTGTCAAATCGATTATGCTTCTTGCAATCAAACATAATGATGAGACAGATTGGAAGGCCTCACCTCGTACATTTATGGAACTGTTGCAAGTGTTGCATAAGTTCAGAGTAGAGTTTGGTGCCACAGATGGTGACTTTGATGATATACTCAGAGTACTAGATGGTGGCAACGGTGAGTGATATTGACAAGATGATAACAGAACTGAGCAATGCTGAGTTGCTTCAACTCTTTGAGATGTTGCGGTTGAAGAACACACGCTTTGAAAAAGATCTGTATGATGTCCTAACACTGATAAGAGCAAACAAGCGTGCTAGAGGTAGAGGTTGAATAGAATAACAAAAGTCAATGGTCAAGTACTAAAAGCCTTTGAAGATCCACGAAACTTTTTTAAGTTTCTAAAAGTGTTCGACAAAGAGCAGAACAAACTTGTACCCTTTGTTATGCGTCCTCAGCAAGAAGAGTTGTTAGATGCCCTGATGCAACACAACAAGATTGTGGTTCTGAAGGCACGACAACTCGGTGTCAGTACACTACTCAGAGCTTATTTCTTGTGGAAGTCATATATGGCTGTAGAACCTACCCGTCACGCTATCATATCATATACCCGTGATAGTGCTGACCATCTACACAATATGGACAAAGGCTTCTATCTATCACTACCAAAACCACTACAGAGGAAACTATCAAAATCTTCTGCTCGTACATTACAGTTTGGAGATACCAATGCAGAACTCAGAGCATTTACAGCCGGTGGAAAGGCCGGAGCTACCCGATCATTTACATTTACAGATACTCATATCTCTGAGTTTGCTTTCTTTGACGATCAAGATGATGTGCTTGCCAACGTTATGGCCTCGGTTGGAGAAGGACAGATTGTCATAGAGACAACACCCAACTCACCAGGTGATAAATACCACGACCTGATAGAAAATGCACCAGAGAATGGTTGGCATCTCTGTTGGTTCCCTTGGTACGAACATCCACAATATACGAAGAAAAGCCAGTTCCATCAACCACAAGTACCAGATCCAACAGAAGAAGAGGTAGAAATACGAGAACAGTTTGATCTATCGCTTGGTCAGCTATACTGGCGAAGAACGATGATCAAGACAATGGGATTGGAGAAGTTTAGACGAGAGTTTCCAGCAACAGTGGATGAGGCATTCTTTGCAGCTAGCAACGAGTTCTTTCCGCTTGATATACTGGACGAACTAACAGTGCTTGATCTGGGTGGGCAGAAAGAGCGTTGGTATTGTGACCCTGTTCCGGGTGACAAGTTTGCTATGGGTGTGGATGTTGCAGCGGGAAGGGGCGGCGACTATAGTGTTATCACAGTGGTGAGCTGTACAACACATCTTCCAGTATATCACTTTCGTTCTAATCAGATCTTACCTCACGAGTTGGCTGATAAGATCTACGACTTGTACTGGGATTTTGATGAACCCTACACCATCATAGAACAGAACGGGCCAGGTGAAACAGTGCTTTACCGTATGAAGGAGTGGAAGGTCAAGAACCTCTACAAGGACAGTAAAGGACGAGATTGGCGTACTCGAAAGGAAAATAAAATCGCTATATTTGATTACCTACGCGATTGTATTTGCGAAGGTGTGATAGATGCCGTAGATAAAACTCTTTGGAATGAGATGCGAACAATACAGATAACAAAAGGTGCACCAGCATCTGCTGGACACGACGATATGGTTATGGCCACTGCTCTTGCACTGTGGGCTGTAAAACTAAAACCAGTACCTTCTTGGTATTCAGTCAAACAGACGATTATCGATGATATGATTAAAGGTAGACGTGCTGCAAGGATACTTAGAGATGGTGGGTACAGAAAACACATTAGAGGATATAACAAATGAAATACAAAATGACGCCAAAGATTGTGCAACAAATCTTAAAAAATCACGAAGTTTATTGGCACGATGAACGACCTGATCTGTTCAGATACAAACAAGCATATGAAACCAAGTTCTGGGACAGAGCTAGTGAAGGTCAGATGGCTACATATGTACAAACCTCAGACGCATACGGTTATATTGAAAGTTATATCGCTTCTCTGTTTGCAAGAAACCCTGGTGTCGTTGTAAAGAACGGTATCCGTGGTAGAGGTGATGCAAGAATAGCACAACACTTGGCCAACGATTTCTTGGCATATCAACGTGAACAGATAGAAAATGCTAGTCGTATGGCACTTATCTACCCTATGTCATTTATCAAGATGATGCCAACAGGCAACAAAGACATTCTACGAAAGGTTGATACTTGTGCAGTAGCACCTTGGGAGATAATCTTAGATCGTGATGCAAGACGATATGATGATATGAAGTTTATCGGTCATCACTACTATATGACACTTATCGAAGCACGACACAAGTTTGGTGATAAGAAATACAACACTGTCCGCAAAGAGGAGTACTTTGAGAAGTACGATATGCAAACAGACGAATATGGTGGTACAGGTGGTCAGATTGGTGACCAAAACTTTGACCATTACAAGTACATTGAGATTGTAGAACTCTACGATCTACACACAGGCATTATGTACTTCTGGTCACCTGATTGGAAACAAGGTGAAAAGTTTCTGATGGAAGAAGAAATACCTTTCAGAGATGTCAACAACGATCCAGTACCACCGATCGTACCCTTGTATTTCAACCGACTACCAGACAAACCAGTAGATGGGTACTCTGCAATGAGGAGAATATACGACCAGATCTTCGAAACCAATATGGTTAGAACATACCAAGCCAATGCAGTTAGAAAGGCTTCTCGTCAATATCTGGTAAAGAAAGGTGCACTAGACGAAGAACAAATGGCACAGATTACATCGGGTATCGATGGCCTTTTTGTTGAGGTAGATGAGGAAAGTTTGGCAGGTGTTATGACTGCAGTACCACAAAATCCAACACCACCAGAACTAGAGTTCTATGTCAATCAGGTACAACGTGACAAAGACAAAGGATCGATCCTAGCACCATTTACAAGAGGTGAAAGTAGTAGAACATCGGCAACAGAAGCCGCTGCACTTGCTGCCTATACATCATCAGAGATAGGTCGACTGGCTAGAGAACGTGACAATATGATTGAAGAACTAGCTGAGGTGTATCTCAATATGGTTGCACTATACATAGAAGAAGAAAACCAATCACAGATTATTTTACTGGATGGTAAAGCAACTGCAGTCAGAGCAGACAACTTAGAAGAAAACTTCCATATTTTTGCACAAGATCAGGCATCTACACCTCTTTCAGAAAGTGTAAAGAAACGTGAGTTCATACAGTCGATACCAACACTTGCAAATCTTGGTGTACCACAGAAGACATTGTTGGCAGAGCTGGTAAGAGCACTTAATCTACCAGAAGATTTTGTGACAGCAGCAGAAGAACAAAACAGACAAGTATCAGCAGCCAAAGCAAACTTAGCCGCAGAAGGTGTGGCACCAGATGCTGCTGAGCAAGCAGGAGGATTAGTTTCGACGCCACAAGGGCCAGCTAATCTACAAGGCATTCTACCCGGCGCAACAGGAGTAAGTTAAGATGGGATTTTACAAAGTACATTGCAAGAAGTGTCAAACACATTGGGAAGTAATGTGTTCTTTCGACAAGTTGGCAGAACTAACTTGTGGAGCAAAAGATTATTGGGGTCGACCAATGCTATTCAACTCAGATACAGATGAAAACCAAGAAGAAGGTTGTGGTAATCTAGTTGAAAGAATATGGAAACCATCAGAGGCTGTTTTCTCTATCGCAGGCAGCAGTTTGGATACACACGGTGTGCATAACTCAAATGGTTATTGGTCACAATCGTTTGGTCGATACTTCAAAAACAAAAATACAATGCATTCGTGGGCTGAAGAAAACGGATACAGATCAGTATCTCAAGCACAAGCAGATGAAGCGTTGGATGCACAGTATGAACAGTTGAAGAAGCAGGATGCTGTGGGACAAAAATGGACAGACAACCTTAAAAAGGCCGGAGGTGATAAAATCGAAGCGGCCGCCAAAACATTCGTATCGAAAGATATGCAAGACAAATAGGAGACATTATTATGGATGTTAAAGAAGTAGAAGAAATGGCAATGGTGGCAGATATGGCTGAGGCTGAAAAGCTGGCTGAGTTTGCACCTTCCGGATCTTTCAAGAAAGACAGTGTCAATCGTCTTATTCGTAGTTTGAATGAGATGTTGAAGCACTTTGCAGTACCAGCTATTGCAGAAGTGGATGAAGACATCGACGGGCCGATGCCTGTAGAAGTCACTCGTGCACTATTTATGATTGATGCAGCAGTAGAAGATGCCAAGATGGATGAGTATTCATACGATATTGGTGACATCAGATCTGATAGAGATATTATGATGCTTCGTGGTAAGATCGAAGCTGCTGCAAAAGACAGAGCCTTTGTTGCTTTCTTACGCAAACCGATGCCAGAGACAAACGTCACACAGGTAGAAGTTGAAGTAGATGCATCAGATGAGGTACCTCCAGGTTTTCATAGAATGCCTGATGGTAGCATTATGTCCGATGACGATCCATCAATGAAAGGTGGTGAAAGTTATGGAGATGATGACGAAGATATGGAAAAACTTATGATGTCCCGTATGGGATAAGCACACAACAATATCATTCAAGAACGTAGGAGAAGAAAATGAGTGAAGAAACAAGCAACACGGCAGATACAACTGCCACTGCTAACGCAGAAACCAACGTAGAAACGTCGACGTTAAACACAGAGACATCTTCTGGTGAAGCCAATGAAAACATAGGTGAAGTCAAAGAAAATGCAATACACAAGGTTAGGAAAGCTTTTGGCCGTACTAACGAGGTGAGACAAGCAGAAGCCTTACAAAGGGCAGAGCTTGAACAGATGAAGAAGCCGAAGAACATTGCATTGGAAGATTTGAACGATGTAGAGTTATCTGAAGGAAAAGGTGTAAACTACAAAGAAGTAGTAGCTGCTTTACCTGAAGATGCAAAAACTCTGCTTGGTAATCTTCGAGCTGACTACACCCGTAAAACACAAGAGTTGGCATCACAAAGAAAAGAGCTAGAAGCGCAGATGAAGGCTCTTACAGAAGGTGAGTTCTTTCAAAAGGTTAGAGAACGTGCAGGTCAAGAAGATGTGGCACTGGATCCGTATGACACAAAATCTTTTGAAAGTCGTATCGAGCAAGAAGTAGCAAGAAGATTGCAAGATATGTTTGAACCTGTGCGTCAGCAACAAGAGTTGCAGATGAGACAGATGAAACTACAAGAGTTCAAAACTGCACATCCTGATTTAGAAAGTATGAAGACAGAAGTAGCTGACTTACTAAAACAGAATACAAACCTTACACTCCAAGATGCATATTTCATTGCCAAAGGCAAAAAAAATACATCAGAACTCGCAGCATTACGAGACGAAGTTGCAGAACGTAAAGCAAAGATGCGAGAAGTTGGATTGAAGATCGGCCAAGGCACTTCTACCAATCCATCTAGGCCTCCAAAAGGCTTGAAAGGATATGAACTTTACCAATGGTTCGAGCGACAAAAAGCAAAAAAACTTGGAACATAGGAAAAAAACTGTGCTATTTATGAAAGCCCCACTTGATATGCATCAAAGAAGGTGGACACGCTACATACAGGATCCGTTTCGGACACCCTTAAAAGCTAAAGATGCAAAAACAAAGTAAATCAACAAACAAAGCCTTTCTTATTCGGAGGATTACATTATGGCTATATCGAATGACGTTTTATCATCGACGCTGCGTATTCTTTTAGATGAAGAAGTAGACAACTTATTTAAGGCTGTCCCTCTTCTCGAAGAAATGCGATCTAGTGGCGGTGTTGAAACTTATGACGGTGGACAAAAACTTGACGTTCCACTTATACTCGCGGAGCACAGCTCCATTACACAACTTTCTAACGGTTATGAACCCATCAATCTCGCAGTAAAAGATGCATTGAGAAATGCTACCTTCAACTGGTGTGACTTCGTGGCTCCTGTCGTTATCACAAAGAAAGAAGAACTTTCTAACAAAGGTGCAAAAGCAGTAGTATCTATTGCCGAAGCCCGTATGAAATCAGTTATGGGATTGCTACAACGTGAAGTTGAAAAGCAACTTATCGCTGGATCTTCAACAGTACTTACTGATCTTAACACCCTTCGTGCTTCTACTACAGCTCGTGCAAATGGTGGTTTCTTGGCTGGTGCAGCTTATGGAACTCAGTCAGGTACAGTTGGTGGTATTGATACGGCAGCGTTATCTACCTTTCAAAACCAGTACAAGCGATCAGGTACTCTTTCTATCGCTGATATGACTGACCTTTACATTCAGTGTCAAGCATATACACCTGGTGGTGGATCACCAAACCTTATCATCTCTTCTGCTGAAAACTACAGAGATTACAAGGCACTTCTTTTTGCTAATGAACGCTTTATGGCTGAAAGCCAGCTTGATGGTGGTCGTTTGGCATTGATGTTCCACGGCGCTCGTATGTACTACGATCCGTTCCTTGACAGTGTCACTGACGGTACTAATGACATTAGAGCTTACTTCTTAAACACAGATCACTTGAAACTTGCTTTTGACAGTGACGCACAGTTCGAAATGGAAGATTTTGAGCACATCTCAGGATTTGCTTCTAGATCAGCCAACATTTGCACTAGGCTTCAAATGTACATTCAGCATCTTGGTTCTCAAGGCTTACTTACTAAATAATAGGGGGATATTATGGCTACAAATAGAACATTACAAAAACTGGATATCCTCGACAGCGATGGTAACGCTTTTGGTGTTGACACCTCAAACAGACGTCAGATTGAAACATTTATCGCAGATGGGGCCATCGGCCTCGGAGATTGTGTGACATTCGATGTTGTTGATGGTGGCGGTGCTGAATGTGTCATCAAAGTTATCGAGAGCCCTGCAAACAAATCATCTATTGGAGTTGCTCTTAGTGCAGCTTCTGCTGGTGACAGTGTTAGAGTTTGCTTGTCAGGGATTTGTGAAGCACAGGTCGAAGGTAAAGATCAAGCAGGTGCTGCTGCTATCTCAGCTGGAGATTATCTCTGCGTAGGAGCCGTTGCTGGTACATTGTACAAGTTCGGACACCACGCAAATGATAAAGTACCTGTTGCTATTGCAATCGATGATGTCGGTTCTGGTGCTGCAGCTAGTCAGAAAACAGTTGTTTTCTTGAAGCAGTTCTAAGCACATAAACATATACCTTGCGCCCAGGGTTAAGGGCACTTTCTATGTGAATGATCTTACGATTTTCATTTAGATCTCCTTGAAATAAAACAGTTGGCCCTGCCTCTTCTGGGGCAGGGTTTTTTCAAATAAACTAGAGGAACAAATGAACTTAAAAGAAATGAGAACAATGGTTGCCAGCATTTTGGATTATGATCCTGATGTACAATCATATCGAGATGAGATCACACGCTTTCTGAACGAAAGTTATCGTAACTGGTTTGTTAGTCGACCATATGAGTTTTCACAAAAAACAGTCGACGTATACACAATGCCAGATGCTGACATACCAAATACTTCAACAATCCAAGGGTCAAACTCAGAGATTAGAAACTTTATAGAAGCCAATGCTGCACTATCTTCAACAGACAGTAGCAACGCTGGTTTTGTTCAGCGTTTTACGACAACAAACGAAGGGTCGATAATAGAAGTCACCAATGATGATGAAACATCAAACAACGGTACATACATTATTGACAAGATAGATTTTGGTGACAACAGATTTTATGTATCAAAGATGAGTTCTACACCACAAGTAGATTGGGTAGGAACATCATCATCAGTGGTCAGTGGATCTGTACAGCAAAGATATATTACACTACCAAATGACTGTGTCGATATACTTGGTGTTCAAATACGAAACATCAGTGAAACAGCAGATGGTACTAACGCGCTTGGAAAAGTATACAATCTCACTAGACGCAGAGATGAAGAACTAAATCTTCGTTTCGACCTTGTTGGTACGCCAACAGAATACATTGTATATGATGGCTATCCAGAACATACAATAGATATTGATCAGTTTGTACCAAGAGCAGGTAAAGATTTCAATGTCGATGAAAGTGCAAATACACCCGGTTGGCCAGAAGGAACCTATGAGTTCAAGATGTCATATGTTTGGCGTGGTGTAGAAAGTCAGTTATCTGATGCACAACAACTTAAAATATCGACAGCAAACAAGATACCACGCTTCAATGTAAATGATACAACCAAACAAGGCTTCAAAGGTTTACGAAAGAAGTTTTATGTTCGTGCTGTATCAATCGATGGTAAAGCTTCTGGTACTACACACGAAGAAAAGTTTTTCAGAGATCTGAGTACTGTATATTCTAAGGTGTCACCAAATGCAAGTGCTGGTGCAAACCAGTTTAAGTTTTTTATCATTGATGATGACGAAACACAAGTCAGCTGGCCACAAACACAACTTACAATCGATGGTGCAGATGACTTTTACAAGTACGAAAGAGAAGGTACAAACACAGGATACAGACAAAGAATACGTCTCTATCCTCGCGCAGCAGCAATAACACCAGTAGAGTTCAGGTATATCTATATGCCAACCGATCTAGCAGATGACTTTGATGTACCAAAAACACCTGCAGATACACATCGCTACTTAGTTTTCAAAACTTGTGCTGATGCATTTATGAAACATAACAATCCAGATATGGCAGCATTTTATGAGAAGAAGGCAGAAAAAGAACTACTCAAGATAGACAATAAATATCTGACACAAAGATCAGCACTTTACATCAAAGAGAACTTCATTGCCGGGCCGCTTCGTATTAAGCCGTATCAACAACTTACGAAACTACCGGATGCATAATGAAAACACCTGGCAAACTAGAAATAAAACCTATAGTTGGTATCGATGAAAGAATACCAGCACCAGACAACTCAGCAATACTAATCGATAACTGGACATACGACGCCCATACTAAGACGTGGAGCAACTATATCGGCTTCGAGGAGTATTTCCACAAAACAAACCGTCCGTATACTTCTAGTACATCTCAGATATACGACGATAAATCTATTGACAGTATATATGTTTATCAAAGACATAACTCAGCACAACAGTGGGTGTTGTATGAACAAGATGGTAAACTAAAATATCTAGTGCCAAGTGCAGGACAAGCAGCCAATCAGGTTGCACAAACATTACTATCAGATCGGCACGTTCCAACAATACAAGAAGCACATACAAACTACACACCGTATGGTCGATATGTGGTCATTACAAATGGTATTGATGGGCCGATCAAGTATCGTGGTGGTGACAGAACATATCCACTTGGCTGGGACAGACGACCTGGTCGACTAGATGTTGTGACACCAGACAACTTTGACCAAAACATACGACCACTCAACTATGTAGAAGCAACATCAAACTTTGAGTTGGGGCAAGACGAAATAGAAGGTGGTAGTATTTTTAAGTCAGAGTTCTTTGAAGGTGTAGGTTTTGTGACAGGATCTGACGGTACCAACGAATACAGATACAAAGTAAGTTTTCTGAATGAAGCAGGATCAGAAAGCCCCATATCAGAAGCAACAAGAAAAATAAAGTGGGATACACTAGACATTACAAAAGGCACAAACGAATATGCCAACCGTGCTTGTCCAGTTATGCAGCTACCAATCGGGCCAACAGGTACCGTTGCACGACGACTGTACAGAACAACAAACAAAGGTACAGTGTTTCAGTTCTTAGATCAAGTATCAAACAACACAGATACTGTTTATGTAGATTACAGAGAAGACAGTCAACTAGGTGCAACAGCACCAAATGATAGTGACAGTATCATCTTTCCTGCACCCGGTGGTAGGTTTACAGCAACATTCAAGAACTGTTTATTTATTGATGGAGGGATTGCTGATGGAAGTAGATTATATTATTCGCAACCAAATCAACCAGATACTTTCAAAGATACAAACTTTTTTGAGGTGGGTACTCGAGAAGGTGGTGACATAACAGGATTGGAAGTATACTACAACTCACTTCTAGTATTCAGAGAACAAGCAATCGATCTTGTACGAGGTGACGCTCTGAACGGCTTTGAACTCGTCCCCTTTATAACAGGCATTGGTACAAAATCACACCACTGTATCATCAACGTGCCAACTATAGGGATTATGTTTTTAGGACAAGACGGTATCTATGCAATCAATGGTGGATTGGATGGTGGTTCTTCTCTTGGTATACAAAAAATCAGCGATCCAATACAACAATATATTGAAAGAATATCGCTAGATGGTTTACCACACGCTGTTGGATTATACACATCACAGTGGAGAGAAGTACAGTTTTATGTGCCACTTGACGATGGTAATCAACTTACACACGCTTTGATATACCACATTGATAGTCAATCATTTAGTATCAGAAACAACAAAGATTATGGTGTAAACTGTATCACAACAGATCGTGATGCTAACTGTATCTTTGGTAGATATGTCGACACAGAAGATCTGAACCGTGTAATGCGTGGTATTTTTGTAATCAGTCGTAAAAGAAAAGCCGGTACAAAACAGGTTGGTAGTGGTGAAGGTGCGACATTTGAAGATGCAGATGCAATACCATCTAGGATCAGAACACAATGGCTAGATATGGGCCAGCCTTTCATAAAGAAACAAATCAAGTATGTGTACCTTTACATATTGACAACAGGTAATCAAGCACCACAAGTAAAAACATACAAAGACAGAGATTGGAACGAAGGTTTCGAAACAAACACAGCAATAATGCAGCGACCAGATCATTTCTTTCAAGCAGTATACACACCTGTAGAACCAGGTCAAGAAGATGCAGAAGCATTGTGGGATACAGCAGAATGGGAAGATCGACTACTGACAGAAGTCAGATATCCTGTAGATATGAAAGCAGTATCATCATTTGCACTAGAAATAGAAGCAAACGAAGCTATGAAAGTTATGGGATACGCTGTAGAGTTTACTGTCAAAGGTACAGAAACAATAAGAGGGAGAAACCCATAATGGCATACAGATGGAGATACAATAACATTACAGGATCAATGATCGTAAACGCAAGAGATTATGACAAAAACTACAATCAGTATGTGTCAATCTTGAATGGTGGTTTGGATCGTGACAACTTACCTGTAAACAGCATAACATTCGACGACTTTGAAGATAAGTCAGTTGGAAGGTTTGCACTACAAAACAACATAAATGCAAAAGACGACTATGGTACTTCAGCAGATAGTGTATACACAGGTGGTTCAGTAAATCCAAGAGGTAATCAAATCAGAGGTTTGCGATATGAAGAAGCACCAATCGAAGGTGGTGGTTTCTGGTTTCCTATCGGTACAACAACTGCACTAGAATGTGATGAAGGTATGGCAATCATTCGCTTTCATATCAACAGTTATGTGCCAAAGTATTATCACTACTACAAAAGAGGCACAACAACAGAAGTTGCAAGAAGATCTAGACAGTTCAAGATCGAAGTCGACGGTGTTGAGGTAGGCAGAACATCAGAAATCTTTCCACAGTTTCATACAACACAGATGTTTATTCAAGTACCAATCAGTAAAGGAAACCACGAGTTCGATGTATACTGTAAACTACCTGCTAGAAAACCTGGTAATGATGCAGGTCAGGTAGCATTACAATACTTTGGTGGACAACTTTCTATTCATAACAGGAGAAGATGATGGGCAGAATAAAACTAAAAAACTTTTATCCAGATAACGGTAAAACAGATGCAGCAGAAGCAAATGCAAACAATAGTGCGATCAATGGTCAATCAACAAAACTTGATGGCTTGAATGTAAAACTGCAAGGTATTGATATGGTCAACCTAGCAGATAATCCACACCACAGAGGTGTATACAGGCAAGATAATGGTGCATATGAAGCTCTTGGAACATCACCCAGTACTTACAATGGATGGATATACAATGCATTTACTAAGACAGGCGCGCCAGCAGGCCAGCATTTTAGTGCGACAGGCTCTGCAAGCGCTATTTTTGAGTATCCTATTAATCACGATAATACTTTTGCTATCAATACCGCACACTCCAAAGGAACGAAAGTACAAATCAACGGATCCTCAGGAACCGCACTAAAACACCACGATAAAATACAAGTGACTTGGAATGTAAATGTTTGGGACATCTTTCACAACGGTAATGTGGCTAGAACATCACCAGCAAGTTATATGTCATCATTGGTAGACACTTCAACAAGTGGTATTGGTGTTGGTGAATACTACTATCTTATCTATCCAAAGTTCAACACTGTATCGAACAGTTTGAATGATGATGACTTCAAATCAGCTGATGATGCAGGTTTCTACAATGTACTAGTTGGTGGCCCACCACAATACTTCGATCCATCAGATCTGACAAACGGCAACTCAGATGTTTTGTTTGACTTCAGTGCAAGAAGGTTTGACCACTGTACAATAGTACCAATGCACATTGTGACATCAACACAGACAGCAAGTGGTGGTGGTAGATTTGCAACATACTTTACACACGATGCTTTCACACAAGAGTATCAATCTGCAGGGCCAAGTGCACAAGTCAATGGTATGCATACATTTGACGTCAATGTCGCCAATGGTGGTGGAAAGACACTGTTTGGTGTACAAATGTATATTAGTGGCCCACACAGGATAAACTCTGAAGGTCAGTTTCTGGAAAGCCAGATAACAGATCCAGGAAACAGTAAGTTTGGCGTTGATGTAAGTATAGTTCTAGAAAGAGCAGCAATAGAAGTACAAATACTTAATCCTCAAACAGGGAGGCAATAATGTCGTTTACAGCACCAAATACATTTTCAGCAGGAGCAAAGATAGTTGGAGCAGATGTAGAACAAAACATCGATGTTCTTCAAGCATATCTAAATGGTGGCATCAGTGCAGGTGATATCAATCCATCAGCACTATCAAACGAGTTTGGATTACGACACGTGATGAAAGGTGAATATCTTGCAATCAACAACAGATATGAGTTTGCAACAGGTTTAGTACAAGGCACACTTGGATCCAATCCAACAGGTGGTTATGCTGGAAACATTATTGGTGATACAAGTGGACAGCAAGTATCAGCATCAGGTACAGGTATCGACTTTTATTTGGAAGAAGATGCAGATGTTTTCATACAAGTCACACTGTATCCTAGAACTTACAGTGGATTGAACCTAGCAGAAGTTGGCTTATCAGGTAAGACAACAACAATAGCAATCAAGAGAGTTGGTAATGCTGCATCATTTGCCACAACAACTGGTGCACTGATGACAGAGAGTGAGTTTGGTGTAAATAGTGTGGCATCAAATGAAGGCGGTATCTACGGATTGGAAAGACGCAAACCATTCTACGCAAACTACTACGAGTTTTTGACTGCTGGAGAACATAAGTATAATCTAAGGATAGGATCTAACGAAAGATCTGTACCTCTTTTCTTCGTTCAAGTAAATGTTTATGCATACTACCGCAGTGTGACATCATAGGAAAAATCGATAGCAATATATAGGAGACACATATGGAACCATTGACAACAGCAGCCCTGGTTTTAGGGGCAGGAAAACTAATCTCAGGAGTAGGTCAAGGTATAGCTGATATACAGAGAACAGCACCCAACCAAGCAATGTTGGATGAGATAGCAAGATTAGAAAGATTACAAGAAGCTGACGCGTTAGGTTTGACAGGTACAGAAAGAGCTGCATTTACAGATGCATTCGTAAATCCACAAAGAGCACTAGCTTCACAACAGATGCAGCAGTCACAAGCACTACAAGCAATGTCACAAGATAGTGGCGAACAGATGCGACGACTGAGAGCAGCAGAAGAACAAACACAACGAGCTGTGGCAGCATCAAATCAACAAGTCGAACTACTAAATCAACAACAAGCTGAAAGCCAAAGACAGGCACTCTTACAAATGCAGATCGCTGAAGAACAAAGACAAGCAGATCGACAAGCAGCAATCATAAGTACAGTATCTATGGGGCTCGGAGGCGCAGCATCATTGGCATCATCAGGTATCGCAATGAACGAACTCGCTTCTCAAGGATCTGGTGCATACAATGCAGCGGCTCTTCAACAACTTGGTACCCAGTACGGATACTCGTTCCCACAATATCAGCAACCGATCGGACAACCTTTTAACTTACCACCAGGTGCAGTACAACAAGGTATGTTTATGCTACCACCTGCATACTATGGAATGGCAACACAACCAGGGCAGATACAACAGACGAATATGGGTGTGACTGGAGGACAGCCACCAATCCAAGGAACAGGAGAAGAATAATGCCATCAATCGCAGATTTTTACACTAACACGTATTACAATACGCATATGCAGAGATATCAGCAAGCAATGCAGCTAGCAATGCAAGAACAACAAACTGCATTTGCTATTGCACAGTTATTGAATGCACAAGCAATAAACTTGGACAAGCAAATCAGACAAGTAAAACAAGCTGAAACAGAAGATGACTTCAACAAACTTATGAAAGCATACGGATTGCAAGAACAAGTAAGATCTAGTCGTGATAAAAGAAGAATACAAATCTACAACCAAGTAAATGACATCTTCGATATTCAGCGTTCTTTACCTACAATCAATAATGCAGGTGACGACTTTGCTAACTCTCTCGCATCCGCAGGAAGCGTTGCTAACAAAGCAAAGCGTTATGCAGGTACAGTTGGTGGATACAGTCGTGCTACAGATCAAGCAAAAGCAGTTGGATCTGCAATCTATGAAAGGTTCAAGGCAGATGCATACAGAAAAGGTTATCAAACAAAGTTTGATGCCAATGATGCTGCTATCAGACAAGAGATTGCAAACATTACAGGTATTCAAGTAAGTGATATCGATACAGTTGAAGCACAAAAACAACAGATGCTAAATGACAGATTATTAGAAGAAGGTGGTGAAAACGTCGATCTAGCAACAATCGATAATGTTATTGCAGAAATAGAAGCAGATATTGCAGCAGAACAGGCTGGTGGTGAAGCTTCTGTAGATCCTGCAACAAAACAAGACAGAATAGATGCGCTTCTTGCACAAAGAACAGCACTATCAACACAACAAAGACAAGCATTAGCAACAGCACAAAGAGCACCAGAAGAAACAATATCTCGTGCTAGAACAATATACAGATCTCAATATGCACCAAGAGATGTACAAAGACAAGAAGCATTCCAAAACTATCTTGCTCGACTAACTCCAGCACAACAAATGCTGACACTCGGTTATGAAAGTGTCAAACCCGGTGAAGCAAAGTTTATGTTCAAACCTTTCAAAAGGATCGAAGACGATCCAACAAAAGCAGCAGCATACACACTTTACTATGAAATGCAAAAGATCAGAGAAGAAGGTGGAACATTTCAGGGTAATGACCTACTACACAAACGTATCGCACAGTTGTTGCCAAATGACGCAGAAGCACAGGAAAAAGCGATTGGGTATATACTAAGGGCTACTGAGATGGAAGATCCAGATAGTATCGCCAACGCCATCAGAAGAAACGCACAACTACAGATGAAAGCTAAGGACATTGCAAACACAGATTTGACTGCAGTATTTGGTGGTGTAGAAGCACCAAGAGCACCAGCAGATCTTCCACCCGGTGGCCCAGGCGATCTATCAGAACCAGAAGCAGGTGAACAACCAGAAGAAGCGACAGAAACTGTAGAACAAGAAACTGTTGTTGAAGAACCAGCAGGGCCGACACCATATGCTATTGGTGATAGTTTCAAACTAGATCCGAGTTTCACTTACGGATACAAGTACACAGGTACAACATCAGGTGGTTTACCAATCTTCGAAGGTACAGGTAAAATCGCAGGCAAGACAATAACAGGTGCACCAGCTGATGCTGATAGTACTATTGCAGATCCGGATGCAAAGAATATGTACAACGAAGCATACAAAAAATACTTAGAAGGGAAATAATAATGGCAACACCAGATCAGGTAAATCAGCTCACATTTGATGACCAACAGTCATATCAGTTTATCTTGGAAAGCCAAGGTCAAGAACAGGCTGACTTCTTTCTTAACAGAAAACTAGAAGATTATGCTGTACAACAATCAGCACAGCAGATAGAACTACAACAACAAGCACAAGAAAGACAGCGTGCTGTTGGTAATCAACCTGCACCACCAATCCAAGGTTTGACGCTGACACCTGAACAACAAGAACAAGCAAGACAAAGTATACAAAACTATATGGACAGAGGTGTATCAGGTCGTGTGTTTCCAGGTATCAACTTAGTAGAAGATCTACCAGCAGAAGATCTAGAAGCAATGAGAGCTCTTGCTCAACAAGGTCAAAACCTACAAGCGCTAGGTATGCCAGTACCATTTGATGCACAACAAGCAATGGATCAGTTAGAACAGTATGAAACTATGGGTGGTGTACTGACACAAAACGTTCCAATGGCAGAGATTGAAACTACTAGAAGAGAAAGAATACCAACACCTGCACAGATACAAACACAAGCAGAACAGGTACAATCAGACATTGCAATACAAGCAGTTGCAGAAGGTCGACCATCTCGTCTTGGCCTTGAAAGAACTTTGTATGATGCCATTGTAAGAGATTATGAACAAAAGAACGGGCCTATATCAGACAAACCTGTACAAGATCAACGACTTATTATTCAAGACATACAAGCACTAGCAAAAGAAAGAGCAGCACAAGTACCAACTGCTGAAGGTAGAGCAGAAGAAATAGTCGGTGGTCAGTTTGGTGCAGCACGACCAAGACAAGCAGGATCTTTGTATGAAGCACCACCTACACCAAGAGTGATACCAAGAACAATCGATATTACAGATGGCACAGTTGGTGGTAATCTACTAGCAGATCCAGCAAGTGCACAAGATATGGAGTTTCGGGTAGATCTCAATCCATTTATGGAAGGTGACACAGATCTTGGTGGTTTGGCTGCCATTATGGAAAGTATCAAACCACAAACTATCGTCACTGCACCACAAAGACAAATGCAGATAGATGCATTGAAGGTAGAACAGAATGCTTTTGTAAATGAGATGGAAAGACAAGCAAGAGCAAGCACTGAAGCATATGATAGCCTGTCACCTCAGGACAAACAGTCAGCACTAGATAGAGAAATAAGAGAAGCATACAGAGATTTTTACAAATCTGAAGAAGAAAACTTGTACAATGAGATGGTCAATCGTGGTATCAGTGAAGAAGCAGCGAAACAAAGTGCTGCATACAATGCTGCTGTGCGAACAAGAGAACAACTATATCTACTACCAGATGACAATCCAATGTTCTTCATTATCAGAGATGAAATGCAAGATGAGTTTGGTTTTACAGGTGCACTCGGTAAATCAGGATATGCACCATTCGCTATCAAGTCAGAACTAGAAAGACAAGCATTGGACATCGGTGGTAGTTTACTACAAGATCTAGCGACAGAAGAAACACCATTTACAGGTGAGATTACAGAAAGTGTTGGTATGACGATACTAAGAAACATCAACTTGCCATTCAGATTAGTACTCAATCCTGTAGAAGAAGGTGTAGAAAATGTCATAATGGGTGGATCAGTACCGGCACCAGAAGATCAAAAGATACAAGGCTTCTATGATGTCAAGACATACGACTTTACAGAAGATGTGTCAGGTTTCATACCTTCAATCGATGCATATCTAAGAGAAGTTGCTGTTGAAAATGCAAGAGCATATGGTTTGGGTAACGCCTTCGCAAACTACACAAATGTAGAAGCCGGATCAGATGCTTTGTTTGCAGTTGGTACAGTAATGGAAATCATTGCACCTTGGGGTACACTTGCAAAAGGTGCACAAAAAGGTGTCAGTGCTGTAGCACCACTTAA
>TARA_R100000697_G_scaffold2127_4_pt1 | contig 17866 bp, 9 predicted proteins | sample TARA_R100000697 | Tara Oceans TARA_R100000697 (sample SAMEA2622788) | marine metagenome | biome: marine biome (ENVO:00000447); feature: surface water layer (ENVO:00002042); material: "saline water (ENVO:00002010), including plankton (ENVO:xxxxxxxx)" | depth 5 m
CAGTGGAGGATTAGTTCAAGGGTTCCAAATTGGACCCACATATACTACCAATGTAGCGAATTCTCAATATCTTTCAGGACTAGTTCCCATAGGTGATGTAGAAACTGAATTTTTAATTTCCACATTAGGTAGTTTTGAGGATTATGTAAGAAATCAAACAGGTAGTACGAGTAGTGGACTCACCATAAGTTTAAGTGGTATAAATACTAATTATTCTGGTTATACTAACCTAAGTGGTTACACTGATAACCAAGAACAAAATATAAGTCCAGATTTTGTATTTGACATTTCTTTGAAAGGTTCTTCTATGTCATTAGGTTCTAATATAGCTATGTCTGACCCTATAATGGGTGAATTCAGATTAATCGGTGACGATAGACAACTACATCCTTCAATACCCTTACCTTTAGTAGAAAGAGAACCAGTATTATTCAATCTAACAAGACAAGAAGTAAGTGAAGGTGGTGAATATTTTTATTATAAAATACCTAAAACTCAAAATTATCGATTACAGTATAAAAGTCATTTAAAGTTAGAATATTTTGATGAGGGGTGGTGTGAATATTTAAATGTGTATCGTAATTTAACTGAAAATACGTTCCCTAATAATGATTATGAATTTAAACAATTAATAAATTCTAGTATTTTATATAATGGTGGGTTTGCTTCCGCACCAGCAGAGTACCAAGAAGGTAATATCGCTAATAATTACACACAACCCTATGGATACCTAACACCGGTTTTTGGTTATAGTCCTAATCAAGGGTTTGGTAATTTTAATACTACGGTATACATACAAAGAATTATTTCAGGTACTACATCAGCTACAACTTTAGGTAAATATACAGTAGCGAGTAACTCAACCATAACACCTAGTGCGAATGAAACTTTAATTTTACCATATAACGACTCTGATAAATTTACAGATTTGTATCAATGTACAGGTACTACAGGTACAACTGCAATATTTACCAAAGAATGTGATTTTTACATCGATACTGGTTGTGTGACTTTAGATAAAGGTGATGAAATAAGGTTAAAGGTAGAAATAAATTGGGATTCCACAACTAAAGCTTTTACTGGTTCTACCACAGGAACTAGTGTTAATTTAACATTAGGTAGTAATTATACCACAAACCCAGAATCTAGACCATGGTTTAGAGTAATTAACAAAGAATGTAATGTGACCACATCTAACAATTATTTGTATTGGCAACCAAACGAAGATAGTGTATTAACTGAATCATTTATAAATGGAAAAAATGTTCCACCGTCACCTAATGATAAAAAAGGTAAATTAATTCTTTTAAATTCTATAGAAGAAGAAACAAACTATCTGGTTCCTAAAGTTAATAAAAATAATTTAAATAATTTAACTTATTTAGATATACCTACAGATAAAAATTACAAAGGACCTTTAAAATTAATTCCCACAACTGAAAAAACAAACAACTGGGTAAAAGCTATTGAAGAAGGCAGAATTACTGACTATAGGATAAACGATGTTAAACTTTTAAACATTGATAAAGGTAGTGAAGTAAAATGGAATATACCAGTTAATTTTAATAATGAAGTTGAAAGCATAAGTTTGGATGACTCATCTCACACTTTTGTAGTACAATCAACAGTAGGTGTAAAAGGTACTGATAAAAGTTTTGACATAATTAATACTCTAGAACCTAATGTTACAACTGAAAGTATAAAAGAACCAAATAACGAAAGTAAAACTCTATTAGATAGAGGCACCATATCCTATATTTCTTCAAGACCTTTAGAAGATAGAACTATAGATTTTAGAGAAAATCATACTATAATTAGAGATAAGGTAATAATAGTAGAAAGTGGTGTGTACGATAAAGACACTCCTACACCTACACCTAGTAGAGGAGAATATTGTAAATGTGGTAAAAATACTTATTTAGAAGTTCCTAAAACTAGTAATTATCCTTGTTCTAAATGGTGTTGTGCTACTGACTACAATGGTACTGAATATTATGGGTGTAAAGGTAAGACTCCAGCACAATGGATAGATGGATTATATAGGGATACTAATATTAGTACTAGACCATTAATAATAACTGAAGGGAAACCTCCAGGAGTAATAAGATTTTAAAAAATAGAAAATGCCGTTCGTAAGTAATTTTAGTTTAACTACCACAAGCCCACCCACAAATCCGTATATCTATAATTTTGATAAAACAAATCAGGTGAGTTCCATTTTAAATAATTGTAATGGTTCTATAACTAATGTGGGTATAACTGGTGGGACACCCCCTTACACTATAACTTGGATAGGACCAGATTCATTTACAGGTAATAGCCTTAACTTAACTAATTTATGTGCTGGAGTTTATACCGCCACTACCAGAGATATTAACTCCCTAACAAATACAGAATATATAGAAATATTAAATTTAAGTGCGGGTACCTTTTCTGCATCAACTATTGACGGTAGTTGTTTAAGTAATATTAACGAGTACTGTAAAATTAGAGTTCATAGTTTTAATCATGAACAAACCAATTTTACTTATAACTTATATAGAGATGGTAATTTACATGAAACATATAAAGGAACTACTGGCAATGAAATATATGATTTTGTAAATTTAGAGCCTGGAAATTATACTTTGACTGCCTATGATGGAATTAGTGTGGACTATAATAGTACAGTACCCTCAAATCCATGTTGTTTAGACGGATATAGTTTAAATTCAGAAAATTATGGACAAGTGATTAATACATACACTGGTCTTTCTGCTGTAAATATTTTAGATGAGTTTTACAAAATGAACCTAAATAACGATTTTACTATTGCATTTGGGAATGGATATGGGCCGAATGCCTTTTTTCCCACAACAGACACTATATTTTTCGAAACTGGTTTAAAACCTGATGGTAGTATAGAAACTGATAATCCTTATGTTTGGTTATTTACTGGAGCGACAGCAGACAGGAAAACGGATAATAATATAGATTGGTATTTAGGTGCTTTATATTATCCCATGTTAGACGGTCAACAATCTGGACCTCCGGGACTTACAGCTGTAGGGGACATAGGTAAGTTTTATTTTAATACAGCTATTAATAAGTTTGTTATTAGGGTACAAGGGATAAGTGTTACTCCAGATTCTTGGTCCACTGTTCACGCTTTTGGGGATAGAGGGAACACATATTCACCCATAGCTAATGACCTATTAACTGGTTTTACTTATTATAAAACTAATAATGCAACAGTCATCAATGAAGTTGGGTATACCGTTACTGGAACAACTAATGATTGTTGTGAATGGGTTGATTTGACCTCTACAAGTAATTCTTTATTTGTTTTAGATGGTAACACCAACTACATGAGTTATACCTATAGTGAATGTTCTTATCTTAATTACACTCATCAGTTTTCTATAGGGTCCTATAATACAGATGATGATACAATAGGGGTAATATTAGCAAAATTTGTAGATACATTAGGTGAGTATGGGCCAGTTAATTCTCCACAAATTCTAACTTTACAATTTAATAATGTTAATGATGAAAACAGTGTTGCTGTATATAATAATGGTGGTCGCAACTCTGCTTTTGCTTGGGTAGACCCTAATAGAAAAGTAGTTAATTGTGGTGAAGATACTATTGTTGGGTGTTCCTCTACTGATATTACTGGGTACACCGCTACTGTATTAACACGACCTAGAGCTAACTCTCCTTTCGCTAATGGAAATTATGCTAATCAAGGTACTACATTTATCAAGATAGAAAGAAAAGGACCACTAGGTGAACAATTTAGGATACAAATGACTGACTTAGCTAAATCTACTGTTGTAGGTACCCAGTTACCATTTAATCCAGATTATGAAATAAACTTTAATTTACTAGATAAAAATACTTGGGAAGGAGAAAGTTTATCAGCTAAAGATGTTTATTATGTACCAGAAGATGGACTATATAAATACCTAGGGTCACAACAAATAGGATATATACAACAATCTCAAAGACAAACTTCTATGTATAACATAGGGTTTACGGGTACCCAGTCTAATTTTATTTCAACAATGACTAATTTTGGTGGTAGTCAAACACAACTGTTTCCTTTGTATAACTCTGCATTACAAGGAGTACAAATGTCTTTAAATACAGAGTTAGAATTTTACTCGTCTATAGGTGGGGGTGCAGAAGTAGGTAAACCTACGGTACCTAAAGTACAACCTAAACCTAGTGTTTTAATGCAGACAACAGAAATACCTTTAGCTAGTTTTACTGGTGGTACAAAAATAAGTGCTGATACATCAACTTATAAAATTTATACTGATAAAGATTACATAGCTCAACCAGAAGGTGTTGATGAGGAATTGATAGACCCTTGTATTGAATTAACTTTTAGATGGGATAAAAACAGCACCAACCTTATAGATGGTAATATGATACCCTACTATTCAATACATCCTTATTCACCAGAAAATAAAAGATTTTTACCTCAGGCCACTAATTTAAGAATTTTTGATAATTCTAAAAATGTAAAATATATAATGGATAACAGTAATCAAGTTATAGGTGAGGGATTGCAAGTTACTGATTGTGTGAATTTTAAAGGGACGTTAACTAATTCAGAATTTTTAGTTAAACCTAATTATATTTTTAAAAATAAATTAGATAATTTAAAAACTAATAGTTGTGGGGCAATACCACCAGTTAGTGGATATACTAGTGGTTATACAGAATCTGAAAGATGGTATGATACTTTTGAAAATAATCCAGATTTGATATTAAAGGGCGGTTTTGATTCCACAGGAAGTTTTTCTTGGGATGAAGATGGTATACAAACAGCTAGACAGTATGGGTTATATGACGCTGAAACAGATTTTTATTTTATTACAACACCAAAAGTAGAAGAATTAAATTTGGATACTTCAGATATTGAATATGGTAAACCTAATGAATGTGGTAGATTATTAACTGAACAACATGTAGTAATGTCAGCATATACTAGTGGCAGTACTACAATGCCTTTATTAGTTTCAGGAAGCCCGTATAATGTTGTTTTAAATTTTCCAGCGGGAGGAACACCACAAGTTACATTAAATGGTTTAACTTTATTCGCGTCCCAAGACGAAGATTTTGACGATAATGGAGATTATTACTTTAATGGTACACAAGTCATAACATTTCAAAGTGATACCCTACAACCAGAAGATTTAATAAACGTCATATATGTGCCAGGTACCTTTGAAAAGTCATACTATTTTGATAACTACATTGTACCCTCAGTAGTTCCCAACCTAAGTGCGGATACTTCTGTTAGTGGAAACACTTTATATACAGATGGGTATTATTATTATTTTAAAATGACTTATGACCCAATAGGTGATATAGGGTTGGTTTTAAATGGGAGTATTCTCACACAAGATAGTGATTTTAAATTAATTAGTAGTGATACTGTACAATTTACTGGTATCGTATACCCTACAGGTTTACAAGAAAATGATGTAATATCACAATTTTACTTTACTAAACTTACATTACAAGGTACTTCAGGAGTTAAAAATCCTAATGTTGTGGTTGGACTTACTAGTCAGTATGGCTATACGGATGAATTGATGTTACTAGTAAGGGATAGTGAAGGGACTATTGTTTACACAGAAACACAAATATGTGACTTAGAGCAATTTGGTTCTTTACGTAAAGTATTTACAATTACGGTACCAGAACCAGGAGATTATTCATATAGTGTAATTAGGACTGTTAAGTATACATTAATAAACGGAGATGAAGTTAGTAATTCTGATACGTCACCATCCTATAAATTTAAAATACCAGCATCAATATTTTATGGTGTCACATAATAAAATTAAAATAAAAATAAGAAACACTGGATTGTAAATTAAAAGTTCCAGTATTAATATTTATAAAATAAACTAAAAGATGAGTTATATATTAAAAAAACCCAGTAGTGGTCTTATAAGTGTTCGATTGACAGACGCGGGAAGGAAAAAACTTTCTCAAGGGCAACTTTCAGTAACCCAATTTCAATTAGGTGATAGTGAATTTTGTTATAATTGTTATAATGATGTTTTGTCTAAATCTAATGGAGTATTTGTAACAGAACCAAAATGGAACGCACAGAATATTTCTAACGTTTCGTATGAATTAAATAAAATGAATGTTATGTACCCTATTCCTTTGTCAGATGTTAATTCTGGACAAACTTATGGGGTAGTACAACCTAACCCTACAGAACACACAGTATACAATACTGCCAGGACCCGTGGATTTTTTACGGGAGATACCACTAATGGATTTTCCGCAATTACTAACTCTTCTTACGTTTACTCATCTAATTGGTGTGCACCTTTCAGTGGATTAACAGGTAGTAGTTTAATGTACTTAATGAGTGGAACTTGTAATTCAATTAATTATACCCCCACTGTAGGTGATATAATAATGGTTCAATATAATGGGCCTTATCAAAGTCAAACACCTCCATGTGGTAATAATACTTTAAGTGTGCCATTAAACAATCCAAGTCCTTATTTGTTTTACAATGTTGTTGCGGCAACTACGGATTTAACTGGGGGTACTATAGTTACAAGTGCAAATACAGGAAATACTGAAATAATAGTTCATTTGGATAGAGATATACCAGACTTTAGTATGTTTACTGATAATGGATTATGTGCTCACGTAACCGTTTACCCACATGGGGACATGCTTAATTTTTACGGGCAAGACACACCGATACCATATTGGTCCCCAGGTTCACTATCTTTTGATAATAATTGTGACGTTTCAGTAGCTGATGTGGATGTTTGGAACATGAATATAAATTGGACTCAGTATTATGATAGTACATTAAACTGGGCTACTGTAGCTGGAACACAGTCATCATATGAAGATGTTAATGGATATGGCTCAAGTGGGTATTGTAGTAGTAAAGAATATTTAGGTTATAATAACTATGAAGGTCAGTTTGATAGTACTAATGTAGAAGATTACTATGGGTCTATTCCAGTACCAGGTTATTCTCCTGAATATTCTGGAACTTTTGTTAGAGATTCGTTTGGTAGAATAAGAACTATTGTACCAGAAGACCAGAGATGTGTAGCTATACTTCATTATAGTAATCTCACAATTTCTAATTTTTATGGTGAAAAATTTGCCTTAATGGAAACAGGTCAAGGGGGTGCTAATGGTGTGGGTGAAATGCAAAACTTTAAAATAGAAATGCCAACTTTAATGTGGCATAAGAAAAAAGCTGGTAACTATTCAAACGGGACTGGAACTGGTCTTGGTGATGAATGTGTTATAGGACAAACTTTTTATGTTAAACCTCCAGGTTATGATAATGTAGCACAAGTACAATATATTGCCTCTAACCTTAACAGCGATATGAACGAACCAGGTTTAAGATACTATCATTTATGGGACGACAATTTAGCTTCTACATCTGGAAGTACATCAGTACCTAACAGAGTGGGTAAAGTTTTTCCAGACTTACAAATAATAACTATAGATGACCAAGAACTAATAGCTGCGATGAGCTATAAATCTAACAGAAACTGGACACTACCAATGCCTAAGTTAGAACTTTTACCTGAAGGTACTTGTGCATGTCCATCACCAGCTACTTGTACTGACGGATTCTTCAATAATAATGGTATTACTATCCCTAATAGTGAAAAAGTTTGGGTAAGTTACTTATTAGAAAGTACTTCCGGTTACACAACAGGGTTACATTGTAATTACTACCCCTCAATTGTTGGGGACACCAGCACGGGAGCACAAGATGTACAGATACAATTCGGTAAAGAATTCCCTTATATCAGACCATACGATAACACACTATGTGTACCATATTCTGGGTCTGGAGTACAAATAGATAAATTTTCAGTACTCTACCAAAAAACAGCTAATGGAGCTGCACCAGACCCTACTTTATGGCAAAAAATAGACATGACTTCAGAAATAAATGGTCACACAGTGGGACAACCTATTCAGGCGAGTGGATTAACTACTAGTACATTTACGTTGACATGTGACACGTTATTAAGTGCTACAACATATAATTTACATGATTACATTAATATATCATTAAATAATGAGCAAGAACCCAATAATTTACAGTTTGGTGATGAGTATTTCTTTTATGGTAATTTAAATACAGATATTATGGCTACTATATATGAAATGAGATATGGGGTTACCTTAGCTCCTGGACAATTTAATACTTCACTTAATCCTAGTTGGGATAGTAATAATTTAGTTAGGATAACTGAAATAGGATTATATGACAATACAAATGATTTAATGGCAATAGCAAAACTTAAAAACCCAACCAAAAGACTGGGGGCACAGACATTTCAGATAAAAATTGACTTTTAATAATTACTAGATGGGATATTTAGGTAATTTAGATAAAATCAAGACTCTTGAACTTTTCCTCACGGACAAAGGAAAGGAGTTAATGCTTAAAGAAAATGGTTTAGGATTATTTGACTTAATTACACAATTTTCTTTAGATGATAGAGATTATGATTACCGAAGAACAAGTAATGTGTGGGTAGATGGGATATCTCCTATACCAGACGGTAGTTTATTACCTTATGGTACAACGCAGTCCTTAAGTAATAATAGTGGAGGTCCAGTTTGGTTTGATAATTTAAGTAATAATAATCCTTGTAGGTCATGTTATGGAACTAATTGTGCACCTCTTTCTGGAGATTGTTGGTATGACATGCCTGATGTTAGAGGAGATAGGGGACGAATAATTGAGAATTGTTATAGTGATACAGGACAAACTCAAGGAATTAGAGCGTGTACCAATATTTATGCTTTTTATGACGTTACATCAGTATCTATAGCTAATGCAACTGCCGCTAAAATAGGTTTAAACTCTTGGTTCAATACTTTAACTGCCACCACACCTAATTACATTGGTAAATTATTTCATATAGCTGTCTTTGGTGAAAGATGGGTAAATACTAGTTGGTACCCATGGAATGGTAAGTTAGATACTTGGGATTGGACACCGTGTGGTAACGGTTATGTTGGAGCACCTTGTGCCGGTAATAGTTCTACCTTTTTAGGAGATGTTTCAGGGCCCACTACAATAGATACCAGTACTGACATCCCAACAACAGTTCCAGTTTATCCTGACCCAGTTACTGGATTATATTTACAAAACTCTGATGGCAGTGTTAGTGGACTTCCTCTTCCAGGTGATTGGACCGGATTTAATGTTTTACCACCAAACGCAATTTCCACAGGTACTGGTGGGAGAGCCGAATTCTGGACTACTGGATGTACACTAGTAAACCCAAAGTCTCCTCACTATGATTATAACGAAACTGATGGAGGAACTGTTGAATCTATTCCTTTTACAACAACAGATGGGGTAAATTTTGTATTTGCTACAACTGCTTTTACAGGTACTATTTTTAGTGCATATACACCCAACGATTTTATTATTACCACACCTACTGGTATGCCTCAGGAAGGTACTAGTTTTACTTTATTTGGAAATCTAGTACTAAATGCTTGTGAAGATAATTGTTGTCCTTCTAATTATCCTGATTTGGATTATAGGGGACCAGGTTTATTTGCGTGTCAAGAATGTAATCCATTTGATAATACTATAACCAACGGTTTTATTTATAAATTTATTAATAAACAAACCACTTACACCTCGGTTAGTAGAACGGGTGTTAGTGGAGGAACTATGGATTTAATGTTACGGGAAAGTGTAGCGGACTGTGTTAAATATAGAGGTATGGACCGTAATGTGTTGGTAGTGGATGTATTCGACGAAACTGCAGGAGGACAAGACCAAGACCCCGCTGGAGGAGTAAACCCAAGAAGTGCGGGGGTATTACCATTAGGTAGAAAAAATTTTTATAATGGTACGGATGGTATCCCTGGAAATTTTGTTTCAGCTACATTAGGGGACCCTGATGGGGAAGCATCCCCAAATTGGCAGGTATTGGACTATACAGGATATCATGGTAGGCTTGATATAGGTGAACCACCAACCCTAACTGATAACTGGGGTATATACCTTCCAGGTAGTCAAATTCAAGCAAGACAACAACAACCAACTCTAGATTGGAAATACTCACAAGACCTTTTCTTAAAGACTCATGGGTTATATGAAAATTTTCAAGGATTTGTGTATCCAGTAGTTCCTTTAGATGACCCAGTTGAGGATACCAATAGTGCTAGAATGGTTTTCCCACTTCACTTATATGGTGCTTTATATGGTGATGTTGTACCACTAAATGAATTTCAAGACAACCCTACAGTTGTAGCTAGGGGTGGAACATTATCCGCTTGTACTATTACCAACGCTTATAGTGGATTAACTCCTATAACATATAACCCCAACGGGGTTAGTCAAATGAACTACAATAGTAATTTGGATTGGGAACCATTTGATTCTTCTCAATTTGGACCTCTAGATGCAATTAGTCCACTAGGTGGTCCAGTTAAAGGATTGAGGAACTGGGGATGGCAATTTAATCCAACCGTAGGTTGTTCATCATTACCTTGTAACGTAGCTGACATATTTAGTGGAGGGACCTTCCAATCCGACTTAGATAGTTTTGTGACAGGTTCTAGTTATTTTATAACTGTAACAACTACAGCGTGTACAGAATGTCAATGTTTACCTGCGGTTTTTATAAATAAACAAGGCCCTATTATTGTAATAGACGATGATGATGAGGGTTGTTTATGTCCAGATGGTACGTATGACCCCAAATGTTGTGAAGGTGACCCACCAGAACCTGATGACCCAATATACGGTATATGTGGACCTTTACCTGAAAGAGAACCTACTTCAAGACCTGGTGGTAGTATAAATGCAAACGGTTCTATTGTACGACCAGAAAGATTACCTGACTTTAGTAGTCCAGGTGAGGTAGTTCCTAGACCATCCCCACCACTAAGTAGAAGAAGTACACAGTTTGATAGGAATGTTAAAACTACCGAACCACCATTAAATACAAAATCAATTTCTGGTGAATATTCATCTAAATATAGTATAGATTTTAATATTACATTAAATCAATTCTTAGAAGATGATGGTAAAGTTAATTGGGACGTTAAATTTACTAGTACCTCTCAGTACGGCAGTAAAATATTAGAAGAGGGTGATGGTGTGGAATTTTATTGGGTACTAACACCAGGGTACGTTATAACTCAAAGAAACCCTAAAATGACACAAGCGTGTAAAAGTCCTTCTTATTCCTTAATTAAGGAGAATAAAAGGTCTTACAAAGGTGTTAACATATCATTCTTAAAAGGTTATTGGGACGAAAATAGTAAAAACGCTTTAAATTATAAAAGTGAATATAGAGGAGAAACTAGTTACGAGTTTTGTGTGACCATGGCTTACAAATATTTAGGTAAGGTATTGAAGAAAACTAAAAGATTCGGAATAACAGGAACAGAGGCGGGATACCGCATAAATATAAAGTCTTAATGGTTTACATTCAAGAAATAAAAATTAAGATAATTATATAATAACAACAAACTAAAAATGGGATATATAACAAGTGCAACTACTACATACATTGACCTCCACATGACCGCAAGAGGGAGAAAATTCCTCCTACAAGGAAGTTTGGCAGACCAAATTACACAGTTTGCTTTAAGTGATGTAGATAAAGATTATAGAAATGGACAAAATTTACCATCAGGTTTTGTACCTGATGTGACTGGTAGTCACTTAAATTGTATTTTTGGTGTTAATGATGGGTATGAGTTAAGGGATAAAATTACCTGGGTAGAAGGTGGTGGACAAGTATTAAAATCACAAAAAGATAGTGCACAGATGTATATAGGTTATACAAATCCAGGAAGTGGAGACGAAGATTGGACAACTAATCTAACATCTAATATTTACTTGCACGATATATTAACTCTGTTTAGAGTTTCAGCTTTCGATAACATACGTCACCACAATTGGACGGACTTGGTACAAACCACATTTACAGACTATTTTAATAGTATAACTGATAATAATGGAAAAGCAGTTTCTTTAAATATTCCAGGATTTTTTGAAAAACTAGAAGCACAAGGTAAAACAGTAGGTATTAAAATATTTGATAATTTATTTGTAAAAGAAAAAAACTCTTATAATGGTGCACCTACTCAAATAAAACTAGTTGGTGATACAGCAAGAATTTTCCCACATATTTTTGGGGGTGCTTATGTTACTTCAGAAAATAAAGAAGTTACCGACGAAGGAGTCACTAGAGGTTTAAAAAGAAAAGCTAATAAAGTAGTCTCTCCATTTACTTTTGCTAATAATACATATGTTGACGATACTGGAAGAACTTATCCTGGAGCTGGTAAAGGAACAATAAGTTTGTGGCCAGTGGTGGATTTCGGATACATGGTAGGTTCATTAATTGAAAATGTACCTTATTACCAAGAGTACGGTTTTTATAATGAAGTTGGTGGAATGTATAATCAGATAGACATTCAAAATTCTAGTTTTTCCTCCCAACTCAAAGAGGGTAAAGGTTCCAAATTAGAATCATTGATACCTATGGCTAGAGCGGAGTTTATTAACAATCCTAAAACCAATGGGTACATGACATTATCAACAACTCAAATAAATAGTAATGATACCACTAATTTCGTTTCTGAAACAGGTAATGCTGTGGGTAGTAACTTGACACAAGGTACAGCACCATTATCCACTTGGTCTCAGTTTATGAGTGGAACTGCATTAGCTACAATTAGAGATGATGGAAGAACTTTTGATAAAACATTTACGCCAGTAAGACCAGCGGGTGAATTAAGAGAACCACAGACTGGTTTAGCTTGGTTAATACAAGAGATAATTAATTTCTTTGAAGCTCTTACTGTAGACCCATTAACTAGTAATGTTGTAAGTAAAACTGGAAGCGGTTTAAGTGCTAATTACAATTTACCATTAACTTTTCAAGTATGTCATGCTTCTAGAACAGACGTTAAATCTGCTAATATTACATTGAATTTAAATTTAAACTTAAGTTCACTATTTGAAAATTATACATACGTTACAGCTACAGGACAAAATAAAGCACAAATATTGGTTTGGGATTCAGATAAACCTACTAATAAATTTTACGGTGATGGTTCAGCTGGATTTACTACTAATCCATTAGATAATAAAACGTCCAGTACTGGAGTAGAAACATTTATTAAAAACATAGCAACATAATGGCAATTCAAAATATTGATAAAATAGATTTAGTTAACGATTTTAAATCTAAATTTGGTAACACTTTCGGTGGAGTGACACCACCCAAATACGGTGCAGGCACATCCTATACTGATAACTCTAATAGTATTGAAGCTAAATCGGCTCCTCAAAATAACCACACAGCGGGTGAAAAAAGTGCGAGTAACTTAGTTAAGACTTATTATATTTCTGTAATTAACAAACCTTTAGATGAGTTACCTAGTGGTGGCGGAGTAACTTGGGTAACATATAGTCCTAAGGCTATTAATTATGAAACTACTCAGAATGGAATAACAGACGCTAGAGCTTTTTCAAAGTTTGATTATCCAGATTTACAATTTCTAACATATAATAAAACTAAAAATTCTTTAACTCCTTTACAAAGTTCTAGTACCACAAGACAAGCTCCTAGTACTTTAATGGGTGGAGGTAGCACAGGATATTAAACATAAAAATAAAACAAAATGGATTTCAAACCAATTTTAGGACCAGATAAGACAGTAGAAAGTGAAATAGTACCCTTTGGTACATTAAATCCCGCATTTAACGGGTATAACGAAGTTACCAACAGTAATTTATTATTTACTGTTGCTCAACGTAACCCAAATAACGGAAGACCATATTCAAATCTATATTCCTCATTTAATTTACCAGCAGCTAATTTTATTGTAAATTCTTGGGATATAGAGTGGAGTAGTAACGCATTACAAGATTTAGAAAATGATAGTGATGTTGTAGTAATAGAGATACCTAAAAATTCATATGGTGAACTAATAGATGGTAGAACTATCAAATTAACTTTACCACACGTTACGGGTGGAACTTTTGATTGTTATAGTTCATATTATTCATCTTATAATGCTTCTAGTGACCCTAGCGTAGAAGCTGAATATTTTGGACATACTTCAGCTTTGAATTTAGGTACTGTACCTGATGTTGAAACACCTAGTACTAACGTATCTTTCTTATTCTCGGACCAGTTCGGTGCCCCAGTTAATGGAGGTAGTTGGTCTAATGGATTTACGACTTCTAATCCACCTGCTGGTTATCCTGATGGTACAACTGATTTTAGTTTTTCTAATACTAAAGTAGCTGCACAATCATCTTCTGGAGCAACTACAGGATTAGACGAACCTATAGGGATATGTTACTTAGATAAAGGTTTTATAGTGTTAACAAATACTGGAGTAACACAAAGTATAAATTGGTCTGCTTCAACGGCAGGTAGTGCTTACACATACAGTGCTCTAACCCAAGTAAGTTTTGCCAGTGATTCTTCAGTGACTTTTTATAGTTTTGAAAAACAATGGTGTTTAAATGTTATGTGTAGAGCAGAAAGTGACGAATTTTATTTTACTAAAAACCCAACAGCAGCAGATTTAAATCCAACGGTTAATGCTGCTGGTGAATATAATTTAGATAGTGTTAATAAACCTGTTTACATTAGTGAAGTCGGGTTGTATGATTCTAGTGGAAATATGTTGGCAATAGCTAAACCTGATAGACCAGTAGAGAAATATAGAAGTTCCCCAACGTATTTTAATCTTAAATTTAAATTTTAATGGAATTAAAAAATGAACCCAAAGTATTGGGATTAGACATATCAACTAAAACTATAGGTTGGGCTTTATTTGGAATTAAATCTAAAAAGTTATTAGAGTTAACACATTTTTCACCTAGAGTTACTCCTAGACCTGAAGACAAAACAGAAGAACATCTTAAAAAAGCTAGTGCTTTTGAAGAAAAACTAAAAGGAGTTAAAGATTTGGGAATTGTTAAAGTAATAATTGAAGAACCCTTACTAACTTCTAATAATATTTATACAGTTGGTAGCTTATTGAGATATAACTCTATGATAGTTAAAACTGTATACGATACATTAGGTGTAGTGCCACAATTCATCTCAACATATAATTCTAGAAAATTTGCACATGAGTCTTTATACAATTATAATGATAAAGGAAAAAAAGTTTTATTTGGAGGAGAACCCAAAGGATGTGATAAAAAACATTTAGTATGGGAACAAGTAAAAATATTAGAACCTCACATTGTTTGGCCGTTAGGTAGGACAGGTAAATTAAAAAAAGAATGTTACGATATGTCTGACGCTTATACATGTGTTAGGGGTTTGATGAAACAAGAATCTATTTGGTAATTGACATTTCCCCATTAACTTCTTATACTTAGGGGATGGAAGACCACAATCTTATTATTGAAATTTTAGAGGATATTCTAGGTGATTCTTATAGACATCATCCAGGAAAAGGCCAAATTGCTTTTGATTGTCCTGTATGTTCCTATGACCTTAAAGGTTTAGATTGTGGGGACGGAAAAGGTAATTTAGAGGTAAATTATAAAATGGGTGTCTACAAATGTTGGGCATGTTCAGAAACTCACTACACTAAAGGTAGAGTGGGTAAGTTAGTCAAAAAATGGGGAAACCCAACACAATTCAAAAATTTTCAGTTAGTTAATCCAGACGAATTTGAATATACTAATAAAAAATATAATAAAGATATTAAACTACCTTATGGGTACACTAAACTAATAGATTGTTCTGAATACGATTTAAATGCGAGACAAGCGTGGAGTTATCTTAAAAAAAGAAATATAAATAGAGATATCGTAGAGAAATATGAAATAGGATTTACCACTGAAGGTGAATATAAATTTCGTCTAATAGTACCATCTTATAATGTAAATGGAGATTTACAATTTTTTATAGCTAGAAGTTATGTTAATACTAAATTAAAATATAAAAATCCCGAACAACAAAAAAGTGAAATAATATTTAATGAACCTCACCTAGATTGGAATGAAGATGTTTATTTAGTAGAGGGTGTGTTTGATATGTTTTTTTTACCTAATAGTATACCTTTGTTAGGTAAAGTCATTAGTGATAATTTATGGCAACGGTTATACGAAGAATGTAAAAAAGATATCATAATTTGTTTAGATGGTGACGCGTGGGAAGATTCTGTTAGATTGTATGAAAAAATAAATGGTGGTAAATTACGTGGTAGGATTAAAGTTGTTAAATTACCTTATGGTAAAGATATTGCCGATTTAAAAGGGGAAATAAAAAAAGAAAATATATTAGAATTACATAAATGATATGGATATAAGTGTAGAATTAAGTGTGTTTAACAATATAAAATATTTTGACGAACCACACAAATATTATATAGATGGTGAGGAAATGAATTCTGTGACAAGAGTCATAGGAATGTTTAAACAAAAATTTGACAGTGATTATTGGTCAGAAAAAAAAGCAAAAGAAAGAGGTATAGGTAAAGATGAAATTCTAGCTGAATGGAAATACAAAGCTGATTATTCCTGTGAAAAAGGTACTTTATTTCATGAATATGCGGAGAACTACCTAAACAACAAAATATTCCCTTACGATAATACAAGAATTAAAAAATTATTAGGAGAAGGGGAAGAAGATGTTAAAAAAGATTTTGATAAAATTAGAGATATGTTCCATAAGTTTTATGACGATTCTTACGGAAAACTTATACCTATTAAGTCAGAGGTTATTGTTGGAGACGAAGGATTTAAAATATGTGGAATGGTTGACCAGTTATTTTGGAATAATAAAGCGGATGAATTACAGATTTGGGATTGGAAAACTAATAAAGAGATTAAAAGAAATAACCGATGGCAACAATTTAAAGACCCTATATCACATTTAGATGTTTGTGAATTTAATACATATTCATTACAATTATCTTTATACAAGTATTTGATAGAAAAAAATACTAATTTGAAACTAGGAGACTCCTATATAGTGTGGTTTAACGAAAATAATGAAAAATACGAACCTATAAAGTGTAGAGATTATAGAGAAGAAGTTGTATCATTAATAGAAGAATTTAATAAAAAATTATGATTGAAAAAATAATACATTTTTCTGATTTACATATAAAACTATATAAAGACCACCAACAGTATCAAGAGATATTATTTAGGTGTTTTAAAGAGTGGGCAGAGTTAAAACCCGACAGAATAGTTTTTACAGGTGACCTGGTACATTCTAAAAATCAAATGACTCCAGAGTTAATTAATATGGTCACTTGGGTCCTTTCTCAGTGTAGTGTGATATGCCCCACGATAATATTAATAGGTAATCACGATTTTCTTGAAAATAATTTAGATAGGGTAGATGCGATTTCACCTATCATTAACACTATGGATAATCCAGATATTATGTATTTTAAGTCACCAGGGGTAGAAGAAGATGAGAATGTAAATTGGATTATATACTCCCTTATGGACCACAACAAAAGACCTGATTTTAATCCAGACCCAGATAAAGTAAATATAGGTTTATTTCATGGACCCATACAAGGATTAGTAACTGATATGGGATTTGCTTTTGATGATGGTTATAACACTAACGAATTTAGAGGTTGTGACTTAGTACTAGCGGGTGATATACACAAACACCAAGTGTTGGATATCCCTAATGGTAAAAAAGCATATATGGTTGGGTCTTTAATCCAACAAAATTTCGGGGAAAACGTACGTAAACACGGATATGGAATTTATGACGTTAAAGAAGATGAATATAAATTTATTGAAGTAAATAACTCCTCACCCTATTTAAATTTTAAAATAAAAGATATAACTGACATTGAGAATGGA
>TARA_R100000697_G_scaffold74886_1_pt1 | contig 17701 bp, 18 predicted proteins | sample TARA_R100000697 | Tara Oceans TARA_R100000697 (sample SAMEA2622788) | marine metagenome | biome: marine biome (ENVO:00000447); feature: surface water layer (ENVO:00002042); material: "saline water (ENVO:00002010), including plankton (ENVO:xxxxxxxx)" | depth 5 m
TCTTGCAAAGTTACTGACAAGAAAACATGGGCTAGTATATTTAATCTTGGTCATGAGATGCGTGGTGCAACGAAGAAACCCAAGATGCGTAAGCGCATGTCCCGCGCAGAGTTTAAGGGGTATGTCATACGAGAGACCGATGTAGTTTACAAAACTATAGGGTCACAATGTTCAAACTGTAATGGAAAAGGTAGATACAACCCACTAAAGAAGGATGGAAGCATTGGAAAAGCTGTTAGGATATGTCGAACGTGTTCGGGTAAAGGTGTGGTTTATGAGAGTACGAATGAGGTTGCAGGTTTTAAGATGGTTCCTCGTGACGCATTTGATGTTGCGGCGGGTGGTTTTAAGACTGACAAGGAGACCTTAGAAGACATATCGCTTTCTTTACGGGGGGATGCTCGTGAATTTGCACAGTCTTATATACGATACTCTGCCCTGCGAACCTATCTGCGTTCCTTCGTTGAGGGTATGGAGAATAATATGGATGGCAACGGCTTCATCCACACAGAGTTTATGCAGTGTGTTACAGCGACAGGTCGTTTGTCTTCTCGTAATCCTAACTTTCAAAACATGCCCAGAGGTTCTACCTTTGCTATACGTAAGGCGGTAGAAAGCAGGTTTGAAGGGGGGTCTATCCTAGAGGGGGATTATAGCCAGCTAGAGTTTAGGGTTGCTGGATACCTCGCTAAAGATGATGGTATCTTAACTGACGTAGAAGCTGGTACGGATGTGCATAGCTATACTGCTAGTGTGATTGGCTGTACAAGACAGGAAGCCAAGGCACACACCTTCAAACCTCTATATGGTGGTGTTAGTGGCACAGATGACCAGCAACGCTACTATAGAGCATTCAAGGAAAAGTATCGTGGCGTTACAGACTGGCACAAGTCTTTACAAAAAGATGCGGTAACTAAGAAAGAGATTACTTTACCATCGGGCAGACAATACGCTTTTCCAGATGCTAGATGGACTGAGTGGGGTACAGCCACCAATCGCACAGCCATCTGTAATTATCCTGTGCAGGGATTCGCCACTGCAGATTTGTTACCTATGGCTCTTATCAAACTACACCATAGTATGAGAGACATGAAGTCGGTTATATGTAACACAGTACACGATTCGATTGTTATTGATGTATATCCCGGTGAAGAAGACCAGTGTGTTCAGGTTATGTCTAAGGCGATGTTGTGTTTGCCGCAAGAAACAAAACGTAGATATAACAAAGAGTACAACATGCCTGTGGGAATAGAATTAAAAATAGGAAAAAACTGGCTTGACTTGCAAGCTGTGTTTGAAGTATAATCAATTTACGTTAACTTATCCCAATGGAGAATGACATGGGTAATGATTTAGAAATGGTAGAAAATGAATTTGCTGTAAGTGTTTCGGATGATAAAGCTGCTTTGTTAGCTGCTCTAGGACAAGACGGTGTGTCTGAAAATAGGCAGTCTGGCCCTGCGACTTTACGAATTAATTATGATGCCGATACGGAAGATGGGCATACGTTAAAACGTGGGACGTGGAAGATTTGGAACGGCTCAGAAAACGTATACTCTGATTCTGTAGTAATTAATCCGATGGCTCGTACTTATCAGTATTCTATCTTCGACCAAGAAGAAGGGCAGATTATCTGCCGCTCTATGCAACGTAGAAAAATGACTGACCGCTTCGAAGATGATAGAGGTGGGGTAAAATGTGGCAGGCTAACCCGTAAGGAAGAAGAGGAGCTTGATGAGGATGACCCTCGTTTGCTACTTAGTAAGTCTGTTACCTGTAACTTGATAATTTACGGTCAACTTGATATGCCTGACTCTGTAAATGCTGCAGGTGAAGCCTCTCCGGTAAAAGACCTACCTTTTGTAGGGTACTTTAAACGTTCAGGCTTTCGTCCCATGAATGACTTTATTAAGCAAAAATTAGGTAACTCTATTCCTTTACCAACTGCGCTTATAGAAATTAAAACTAAGCGTATGGCTAATGGTGGGGTAACCTATTGGATTCCTCAACCTTCGTTAGTTAAAGAGGTTTCTTTGACTCCAGAGCGTAAGGAGTTGTGTCAGAAATTCTTAGATACTATCGCAGCATCTAATAGTATGCTAATGAGTGACCATAAAGAATCCCTCAAGCAAATAATGCCTAGTGAGGATATTGACCTAGCTAATCGGCTAGCGGGATGATAGCCCTTCTGGAAGTACAGGACTTCCTAAAAAAAGCAGGACGGGGAGAGATTGACTCTTCCCGTTTTGACGACCTAATAGAACAGTTTGGAGAAGACTGTAAAAATTCTTTGCGAAAGCAATTATCATCTCGTGGTGGTTATCGTATTCGCATGTCGGGTCTGGGCCGTCCTTTGTGTCAGCAGAAGATGGAACAGCAAGGCCACTCTCAAGATATTGCATACAATGACATCATGCGTTTCCTTATGGGAGACCTTGTTGAGGCCATAGCTGTATTTGTTATGAAAGCAGCAGGAGTAAACGTTGTTGATACCCAGCGTGAGTGTAATCTAAAATTAGGTGACACAAATGTTAAGGGTACTTTAGATATCATTTTAAATGACGGTCAAGATAAGGTCTGGGATGTTAAGTCAACTAGTCCGTGGTCTTTTGATAACAAGTTTTCAAACCGTGGTGGCTATGAGGTAATTAAAGAGGATGACCCTTTTGGTTACATCATGCAAGGGTTTTTATATTCAGAGTCACAAGACATGCCGTTTGGTGGCTGGATAGCAATTAATAAGTCATCTGGCGAGTGGGATTTTGTTGAAGCACCCGACGACCAAGAAGAGGACCGTGAAGCATACATTGCTGACGCTAGGAGCCGCGTAGAGAGCCTTCTTAAAGATAATAAGTTTAAGATACCCTTTGAAGCAGTTGACGAATCCTACACCGTTAAAGGGGAGAAAATTTACACAGGTAATAAACTGATGCCAAAGACCTGCACCTTCTGTTCGTTTAAAGAGAACTGTTGGAAGAAAGCAGAGTATCATGATAAAGTAACATCTAAGGCTAAGTTTCCGCCGAAGGCTTGGTATACTAAAATAGTCAATCGGAGCATTTAATGCCCTTGTTGTATACAGAGACGTATCCACGAAAGCTGATAGCTATGAATCCAGCCCTTCGGTGTATTTATGTGGAATCACACGAGGAAAGGGGTGGTGACCCAGCAACCGTGCATGTTCGTGGGTTAGAAACATCATTGCCCCTTACACTACGCAATAACTATAGCGACACTGGCTATCTTATTTCCGACACGGAAGCTAGAGATGTAGTTCGTATAGAAGAACAATTTCAACAAATAAATTACAATTTAAGGATGGGCGTTACTGTATGTCTACCGACAATGCCGTTAAGCAAAGAACTAAACTACCTAGAAAAGCATACACCAAAAGTAGAACAGTATCTCTTAAAAAGGCTAAGTCTGATAAAAGCATCGTATCCCCTGCTAGAATTATGAGAAATACCAGATATAGGTCTATGTTCGAGATTAACATAGCAAAGGCTCTTGCAGAAAATAACGTTATATTCGAATACGAATCTAAGAAATTAACGTATATACCAAAGCCTCGTAATTACACACCTGACTTCTACATCCCTCATAAAGAGTTGTACATAGAAACTAAGGGTCACTTAGATAAGGGAGACCGTGTTAAGATGTTGCTTGTCAAGCAGCAACACCCAGACCTTGATATTAGGTTTGTGTTCCTCAACGCGAAAAACAAAATTTACAGAGGCAGCAAAACCACCTATGCTGCTTGGGCAACTAAGCACGGATTTGTGTGGGCAGAGAAAGCAATCCCAGAGGAGTGGCTAAGAGATGAGTGATGATACGATTGGAAATGTAGAAAAAGCTAGTTTGTTACCTAATAGATATTACTTAATTCTTAATTATGAAGATGAAGATTCGTTTTCTATGACAGCATACGATACAACAAAAGGTAATGTTGTTGATATGGAAAGTGTTCCTGCAGGAATGGTTATTTTGTCAGGTATGATAGAGATGATGGAAAACGATTTTGACCGCATCTGGGACGCAGGTATGGCTAGATTAAGTTTTGTAGCTATGGCACATTCTTTTAAACCCGATACTAAAGAAGCAGAAAATGCTATTGATAAAGTTATCAAACGAGAAGACAATATTGTAAAGGTTAACTTTGGAGAAACGCAGTGACAAGCTACATGAACATAATGAAAAAAATAGAAGAAAACGAACAGGCGGGGAAGGAAGCATACGGAAATGTTAACATGGTCGACAATCCACCACACTATAATCAGGCAGGTATCGAGTGCCTCGATGCAATCGAAGCGGCGACGGGTTCAGGCTATGAGTTCTACCTCCAAGGAAACATACTCAAATACCTCTGGCGGTACAGATACAAGAACGGACTCGAAGACCTTAAAAAAGCAGAGTTCTACCTTAAAAGACTAATAAAAATAGAAAAGGAAAAATAACAATGAAATGCTGGCATTGTAGAACAGAATTAATATGGGGTGGAGACCATGATATATCAGAAGAAGATACGATATATAGTATGGTTACTAATTTACACTGCCCAAATTGTAATAGTCATGTAGACGTATATTATCCAAAGGAAGGTATGAATGATGAATAATATGTTACCCACCCCGTATCAACAATTTATCCACAAGTCACGGTATGCCCGTTGGATTGAAGATGAAGGGCGTAGAGAAGATTGGCATGAGACTGTGTATCGTTACACAAACTTTATGACAAATCACGTTAAAGACAAGCATAATTTTAATATACCAAAGAAAGACCTCTCTGAGATACACGATGCTATTTTAGGTTTAGAAATTATGCCAAGCATGAGGGCAATGATGACATGCGGCCCTGCGTTAGAACGAGACAATGTTTGTGGATACAACTGTTCATACATTCCTGTAGATAGCCCCCGTTCATTTGATGAGTGTATGTATATTCTTATGTGTGGCACAGGTGTTGGGTTTTCTGTCGAGCGTAATAACGTTGATAAGATGCCTATTATTAGTGATGCAATGAATGAGTCTGAGACTGTCATTAAAGTTGCAGATAGTAAACCGGGATGGGCGAAGGCATATAGAGAGTTAATTGCACTGTTATATGCAGGACAAGTTCCCGCATGGGATGTATCAGAAGTTCGTGCATCTGGCGAACGTTTGAAGATTATGGGGGGAAGAGCCTCTGGTCCGCAGCCTCTTGTAGACCTGTTTACATTCACTGTAGGGGTATTTAAGAAGGCAGCAGGACGTAGACTATTTCCAATTGAGTGTCATGATTTAATGTGTAAGATTGGGGAGATTGTTGTCGTGGGTGGGGTAAGACGCTCTGCTCTTATCAGCCTCAGTAACCTGAACGATGACCAGATGCGCCACGCCAAGGCAGGACAGTGGTGGGAAAATGAAGGACAGAGAGCCTTGGCTAATAACTCTGTCGCATATAAAGGCAAGCCTGAGATGGGTACATTCATGCGTGAGTGGCTTGCATTATATGATAGTAAGTCTGGTGAGCGTGGTATCTTTAATCGTGAAGCTGCAGATAAACAAGTAGCACGTAACGACAGACGAGAAACAGGACATCAGTGGGGTACGAACCCGTGTAGTGAGATTATCTTACGTCCATACCAGTTTTGTAATCTCTCTGAGGTTGTTGTGAGGGCTAGTGATACTCTCGATGATTTACTTAGGAAGACAAGACTAGCTACTATTGTAGGCACAATACAATCCACATTAACTGATTTCAAATACTTGAGGAGTGTATGGAAAAAGAACACAGAGGAAGAGAGATTATTAGGCGTGTCCTTAACTGGTATCATGGACCATGCAGTTTTGTCAAAAAACGTAGACAGCAAGCGGTGGTTAGAAAAGATGAAAGAAGAGGCAGTCAAAACGAACGAGAAATATGCAAAGATGCTTGGAATCCCTCAGTCCGCTGCAATCACTTGTGTAAAGCCGTCGGGTACTGTGTCACAACTCGTGGACGCAGCTAGTGGTATTCATGCTCGTCACAATGATTACTACATTCGAACTGTTCGTGGTGGTAACTCTGACCCTCTTACTCAGTTTATGAAAGAGTCAGGAGTATATAACGAACCTGACGTTATGAAGCCTGATACAACCACCGTGTTTAGCTTTGCTATGCAGTCGCCTTTAGGTGCAGTGCTGCGTACAGATATGTCTGCTATAGAGCAGTTAGAGTTGTGGAAAACGTACGCTTTGTATTGGTGTGAACACAAGCCATCTGTAACTATTTCTGTTAAGGAAGAAGAGTGGATGGATGTAGGTGCTTGGGTGTACGAAAACTTCGACGTTGCATCCGGTGTTTCGTTCCTGCCTCACAGTGAGCATACTTATCAGCAGGCTCCGTATCAAGACATAGAACGTGAAGATTACTTAGAATGGCAGCAAGCATATGACTATGTTACCCTCGATTGGAACAAACTAACTGAGTTCGAAAAAGAAGATACCACAACAGGTTCGCGGGAACTAGCTTGCACAGCAGACACTTGTGAAGTTGTAGATTTGAGTGCTGCATAATGAGTAAGTTTATATACGATAGTTGGAACGGGATTATGAACAGCGAACATAATCCTTTGCGAAATATACCTGACATGAATACGAGGCATCTTGTTATGCAACTTCTCGCGTGGATGTGGTGTATTATCTTTTCTATGTACGTAGGGTCTATTACTGTTTTTGGTGTGAGTGCGCTATTGCATAGTATTTTTATAGCTGGTATAGTAATAACTGTAGCCACTTTTGAGGTTGCACGTAAAAGACCCCAGTATTTTGGGGGTCTTGGTAGAGGGGCTGGGGGAGAACATGAGTAAGCCAGAATGGGAACGCATGTCAGATGATGGCATGAACAAGTTTTTAAAGGTGTGTGTCACTGCACTGTTTTTGTATGGTGCGTATGAGGTAGTTCTTGCTTTAATAGGCAGGTTCTCATGACCATAGAACCATGTGTTGCTGACCGTAAAAAGTTTGACCTAGACCTCAAGTACGGAAAGGTACGTGAGAAACGTGTTGCTGACATGCTGCAAGATAAGAAGATAGAGGTCAAGTCAGAGCGAGACATGTGGGTTCGAACTGGTAACATAGCCATTGAATACGAGTGCTATGGCAAGCCTAGTGGTATCAACGCAACCAAGTCCGACTACTGGTTTCACAACCTCTGCATTGGTGACGAGACTTTTGCAACGCTCGTGTTCGATGTTCCTTCTCTTAAACGTATCATAGACAACCTAGACGAAAAACGCACCGTATCCGGGGGGGATAACGGTGCGGCTCGTATGTATTTACTCAGCCTTCAGAAACTGTTTTCCACCGATGTATTTAAGGCTTACAAAGATGGCAAAGAAAGCTAAAGCTGAGTTATTTAATTTGACATGTGTAATGAACACTGATGGGCATATCGAACTAGACTATCAGGCGATAGACCCAGAAGAGTTTGTAAAGACAATGGAGCGTGGGTTTCCAGAGTATGAGGGAACGTTTAAGGTTGCTAGTCTCGTTCGTTACTTACGAGAGATAGGAGATGACGTGATGGCAAACTCTAGCCGCTACGTTTAGTTGCCCCAGCAATCTTATCAGCGTATGTAATTTTGTCACGAGGTGGGGCTAGTGCTGCGAACTCTTTGTTCTTGCCGCCCATAGCCATCTTCGGCATACCCATAGCAGGTTCAACGTTTTTAGACTTACGTTCTTCACGGGGCATCTGTTGACCAGATACTCTTTTTGCAGACATCTGATTTGCAGTGCCGCCATACATCATTGGTTTACGAACCATAGACCCGTAGGCATATGCCTTACGAATCTTGTTGTTCTTCTTCATCGTCCTGTTCCTCTTCTTCTTGAAGTGTTTCATTAAGCACTCGTGCTTTTTCTTGTTCTTCTTTTTCCTTGACAAGTTGTTTAACACCCAGAGTTCCAACTCCGTTAACGATGGTGTCTAACGAGTCCATTCTTTCGTTTGCTTTAAGTAATTCTAAAGTAATATGACTTCTAATTTCTAAAGCAAGTATTCGCATATCGGCGCGGGTCATTCTCTGAGGAAACTGCAATGCTTTAGATAAGACCAGAGCAGCGTTCTTATTGTTCATCACAAACTGTATCATGCTCTGTTGTTTCTGCATCATAAGTCTAAAGCCAACCTCTGCAGTAACGTAGTCAAGACCAACCATTCCTCGTGCCAAGTTAAACACACGAGCAATCTTGCTTTCCATACGCATGTCACCTACATCTAAATAAGTTCGAACTCCTGCACCGTTTCCACTAGCATTATCCATCCAATCAGCTATATCTTCTAAATGCTTTACATGCTCTTCACCTAGCACAGCAACCATAGCAGGACGAGAAGCCTCATCGCGCATGTGATTTACAAGAACATCGATATCTGAAATATCTTGTACAGTGTCTCTTCCAAAACCTGTTCCCGCAGCTTTATTTTGAAGCCCTGTTTTTTCTAACAAACCTCTTATGTACAACTCTTTAAGTGCAAGGTTCGCTTCTTCAGCAGTCATCTCACCGTTAGTGGTCAGGTCTTTTTTAAGACGTTCTACAGACTGTGGGGTTGCTGTTTCAAAGTAAGTTTCAAAAAACTGTCTAGGTCTTTTAGCTAAACTGGTGTAATCTTTTATCCTATCTAAACTAACATTAACTTTTTCTAACGTACGGTCTCCAGCAACACGCAGTTGAGAAGTGGTGCTATTAACCTCTTCTATCAAATCTTCAGCAACATCTCTATACTGTTGATTTTCTTCTAACATGTCGTCGATGGGCGCAAGTTGTTCACGAAGTTCAGTGCTAAAAGGGCGACGTGTTTCTAGTTTGCCATCTGCTTTTCGAACTGTGATGGCTAATTCTTCTTCTGCTTTTCTTAAACGCTCTGCTCTTTCAAAATTAAACTCAGGCAGGTTTTTCTGTGCCTTCTTCAACTTTTGTGACGCACGGCGAACTTTTGGCTGTAACTCTTTTGGTAACTTAGATATCTCTGTTTCTTTTGCAAGGGGTCCTAAATCTGCAGATAGAGCATAACCAACTTTCTTATTTGTAATCATCTGAAGAAGCTTTGTAACTCCATCTGCTATCATAGCTTCGTCAGGGTCAGTCATGTCTAGTATGTAAGTACCAGCCTTATCACGAGATACACCATAAAAAGACATCAGGTCTTGCTTAAGAGATACTAATTTTTCTTGCAAATCCTGCGACCTTTTTATATCTACAGTGGTTGCTATTTCAGATATAGTGCCACCAATTTCTAAGAAGATGCCTTCGGGTGTATTCCTATTTCCATAGACATACTTTCGCTGGTCATCTGCAATTTGAGTAACCTGCCTAGACCTTGCACGTCTAACCTTACCACCATACGCAGCATCATCCATAGGGTCACCTACATCTATCTTGTAACCGATACGAGCATCTTCTACTAATTTTAAAAGTTCACCAGACGGGTCTGCTTCTGTATAGAGTTCATCAACACTATCACGAAACTCTTTACTTATCTGAGTTGCAGTGCGAACTATATTATCTTTACTGGTTTGTTTTATTCTTGCTTGATATGCTAAATGTCGACGTATATGTTCTGCTTCTTCTACGTTAGCATTGAAGAACTTTGACGCAGCCTCTCCTTCAGGAACCTTTTCTCTATCCATCATATAAAAAGCAACGTCAGCGTATCGTGTCTTAGAGTTTTCTTTTAACTCACCGCCACTATCAGCTATCATCTTCTCTACTATCTTATCAGTATCATTTCCAAACTGTTCCCGTAGACCTCTTTCTGCCATGCTGTTCAAAGACTCTTGAACTTCCCTACCACCAGCAATCATAAACTTCTTGTTTATACCTGTAGGTATGCTGGGGTCTAGACTACGTAACTTATCGAACAACCTCTCCATAGGTACAAGTATATTATTTTCTTCGCCATAAGCTTTTACCTTTGCATATCGTGCAGAACCCTTTGCTTGACGCAAGCCTACAACAGTATCAAACAGACTGTCTGCTTGCAACGCCACTTCTTTATTAAACTCTGTTGGAGATAATTTTCCCGCTAACTTCATAAGGTCAGATTGTCTCTGATTAAAGTTGGTTAAGATTGTCCCGGCAACCTCTTCCGCTAACCTAGCACGAGATGCTGTGTCCGTAGCTAACTCAGGATTCAACATCAGCTTAAGGTCTACGATTTCGTTTACCGTGTTTTCGTCTACTGAGGCAGGGTCTTTTAAGTATATATCTATAAGTTGATTTAATTGTTGTTTTCTTTTTACAAGGTCATCAACCCCGTTGTCATACGCTGATGTTAACTTTCTAAACACTTCATCTAACGGGTCATTTGAACTGAGGTTAACGCCCTCTGCGGAAAGAGTCTGGCGAAGGACTTTAAGCTGTGTTGACATACCATTCAAGACTTCTTCTTGAGTTCGTATGCTTCTAAACAGAGTTTCTGCTCCTTTGCCTTCGAATATCTTACTTATAGACTCACCTTTGCTGGCTAACTGTTGTATCTGTATAAACGGTGCAAACCCAGAAGCATAGGCCAAACTTAGGTGAATAGCCTTCATGTTTTCCTGTACTTGTTCATCACTAAAGATGCGATTTCCATTACCGTCTACTGCTTTTTCCATACGCAACTGCATACGATTCATATTATCGCCGTACGCAACCAAAGAATCGTAAACCCTATCACGAACAGTTATCATACGCCCGTCTGGACCTTTAAACTTTTCATTGCCCATCTTGTTCAAAGCACGGCTAAAAGCTCTAAAAGATAATATGTCAGCGTCTGTAAGGTCAAGACCTTCCATCTCTGCTATGCTGCGTAATTCAGCAACATCGCCCCGTATAACTGCCTCCACCCCAACTTTACTTAACCATCCAGAGTTTTGAAGACTGATACCTAATTCTTCTATTGCACCTACGCCTATATTAAGTAAAGGTGTTCTACGGGCAACACCCAAGGCTAAATTAGTGGTAACACGACCTGCAGCAGGGGCTACAAGAGGTGCAACCAACATAGTTAGAACTTCAGCAACTTGGTCGTTCATACCTGTTAAATCAGCTATAGGATTGTAAGTAGAAGCAAGACCGACAGCTCCCGATATTAAAGCTTCATCATATAGAGTTTGCTTACTATATGGATTAAATATACGTCCAGTGCCACCGCTGCCATCAATATACTTCTGGCGACTTTGAGTTGTAAACTCTAACCGTGATGTTAGGTTTTTTAAATCAGCTTCTTCAGTAGCGTCTAGTTTTCCTTTGTTTCTTAAATCGTATATTTTAGCATCTAAATCTTTTATTGTTTCGTCGTAGTTTCGTATAGCCTTTGCGTGGTCACTAAGAACTCTTCCTGCTTCAAGGTCACTTTTCCATCCGTTCAATGTCAAAGCGTCCCATGTTCTTCTCCACGCTTTTGACGCTGCATTAACATCTTCTCTGTATAATTTTCTATACAGTTCAACATCGGTTAAACCTTCGTAATCCTTCTTGTATCTAGAATGAGATGGGTCTGTTCTCATCTTTTCAAACTCATCTACGAACTGCTTACCCCGACCAGCTTTTCTAGCAACATTCAAAACAACAAGGGGACCACCACCAACAAAAAATTTAGCTGCTTTTTCAAAGCTATTCAACTCATCTTCAGAAGCCTTAAGCAAAGTTTGCATAATTTGTGGGTCTAATGTCTCATCATATACAGGGTTACTCTCTCCATCTGTAACAAGCTGCAAAGACATTTGACCATCTTCACCTGTCACTATCTCTGTTTTTTGAGAAAACATATGGTCTCTAATGAAGGCATCACGACCATGTTGCTCTATGTACTTTCGCTTATACCATCCTTCCATACGCTGTCGCGCACTTCCTAACAACTCATTGTCTTCGGTTATCTGCTCTGCAAAGCCCAAACCATTTCTGTGAGCCGCAGCCATCATGCCACCAAAGTTTCTTTCAAGAGCCTCAAAATAAGTCTCGTTGTAATCCCCCTTTTGATACAAAGCCATAGGTGCAGAATATATAGCTGAACCAGCCATAGAAGCTAGTGTAGGAATATCTTGCGTGAAGGTTGTAGGGATGTTCATAAACTCTTGTGTGATTTCTGCATATGAATTGCCAAAATAAGAGTTCGCATAGTCTTTTAAAATTATTCGTTGACCGCGTAAGGGTAGGCCAGATTCGGAAAGAACTTTAGCAACAGCCTGTTCGTTTTTAACATATTGCTGTATGTCCTCGTCATCACGAAACTGAGGTGGCAACCGCATTTCTGTATAGTCAGGCGAACTAAATCCAACAGCAAGCTGACCGGGTTCCTGTTTGGGTACAGTATACTCTTTTAAAAATTGTTGACGTAGTTCGTTTTGTTTTGTAGGGGTTTTCCTTAAGAACTCTAGACTACTAGGATTGATTGGGAAGTTGCCAATGTTAGTGTATCCTAATTGTTGTATTTCATCAGTAGTTGTGCTGTTTATAATACTGGTAAATACATCATTAGGATTAGGTGCTTGTGCGTCACCTCGTTGACGTGCAGCATCTTCAGCGGCTGCTCTTTTAAACTCGTCTGGAACGCCAGAGCGTCGCTCACTTGTTTGGTCAAGCAAACGAGAGTCTATTTCTAACGGCTGAAAATCTTGATTATTATCATTATCTAGAATAACAGGACGCATCAATTTACCTTTTTGTATATGTTTGCTTACCGTTAACTACAGAACCTATATCGTAGGTAACCCCGTCTACAGTAATACTTCCATCAGCGTTTCGTGTCTTTGTTTTACCTACAAAGTCTAGTTCTGTGACGACAGGAGCCGTTCCCTGCGTTTCATCTCCAGCAAATTCATCTGGAGCAGCAGGGTTAGGAGTAGGCTGATTGTTACTTTGCTCTTGCTGTTCGCCACCACCTACAAACTTAAGACGTTTATCATTTGCCTTTATTTCAATCAACTTATTGCTATCAGGAATCTGAGTAAACAGTCTGAATTGATTGTCCGTGTAAACAGGCTTACCATCTATGGGAGCGTAAGATTTTTCTACTGCAATCTTTCCGTCTTCAAGGTCAGACGGACTACCTGTAGCTTGTACTATGGCATCCATAGTCATAGTAAGCATCCCTGCACCTGCGCTCACCATGTCTCCCGCTTGCTTTTGTCTGCGAAACTTGCGAACACCTTCCACAATACCTATAGACATAAGTTGACGAACTTCTGTGTCCGTTAATGGTTGTGCTTTTTTAGATGCTTTAGCATAGGGTTCTAAGTCTGTTGCCATTCGTGTGAATTTTGTTTGTAGTCGTTCTAACTTTGCGAGTGTTGTTACTTTGTTATCAAAGAAGTCTGAACCCTGTAATAAGTCAAGTTGAATTTTAAGGTCAGCATCTGATAATCTTCCGTTGCTATCTTCTGCTCGTGCCATAGAGTACGCAAGGGCAATCATTATAGCCTGATTCTGACCGATGGCCTCAGATTGGTCTATACCTAAACTATCAGAAACTACTTTAGCTAAAGATTCTGCCGTGGTTCCCTTTTCAAACTGTGTTGCTGGGTCAAATCCGCCAAACATTTGGTCTGCTTGACCCCCTTCACCGAACATAGCTAGATTTGCTCTTTGTAGTATTCCCGCGAGACCTGTTCTTAAATTATTCTCCCGCATGTTTGTTAGAATTTCGGTTATGTTCTGCCCTGCTTGTTGAGCAAAACCATACTTAGAACTTACATCCGCAATCTTGTTGCCCATAGCTTTGACCATCTGAGGACCAGTTAAATTTTGACCCTCTAGTCCGAAACGTTCTTCTATTTTTTCTGGCAACTTCATTAAGGGAACTAAAGCATTTACCATCTCTGCTGTGTTGTCAGTTGGGCTTACATTATACATCAATTCAGATACCTCGGCAGTTTCGCCGGGAAATGGCCCTGTTATATTTGAAAGGTTTAAAGCTCCTGCTTGCTGTAGAGGCACGGTATGCTGTAGAAGGTCCATATATTCTTCTGCAGCGTCACCCGTTGGTGATATGCCCAAAGAACCAGCTTTAGCTGCAAGAACATGTCTGTTTGCAAAGCCGTAGTTTTTAGCAATCTCATCCATGATTGCACCTTGACCTTCATCTAACTTGACAAATTTACCGGAAGCACCTTCTGTCTTATTTATGTTTGTAATAACAAGTAATTCATCTGCTTCTACATTACCATCAGTTCTTATTTGATTTATGGCAATCTTAACTGCTGTTGCTTCAGGAGACATTTGTTCTGCTATGTTAAGTTCTTCGCCTAAACGAGAGTGAAACTGTAATAGAGGTTTGTACTCTGAAAAAGTAGATACGGCTGGTTGTTTAATTATCCCCGTCTCTTCATCTTTAATACTGTCTTTTAAGTATACCTTTTGACCCCTCTTTATCATCTCTTGTTCTATAAACCTGTAGAGTTGTTGTCCTCCAGCTTTGTCGTTTCTAAACTTTTCAAAGTATTTCTCTGCATCTTCTGGATTTGAAAGAATCATGTTTAAATTAGATAGATTCGTTTGATGGTTACTATCGTCAAAATCAATTTTCAACGGCATAAGCACACTACCAAAGGGAGTGTTATTCTCTGCATCGTTTACCTGATTTAATAAACTGTAAACACTAGCTTGGTCTATCTTACCTAACGTATTTTGTCTGCTTAACATCGCCGCATTTGAAGGGTCTAACTTATCTGCTTGAACAAACGTCTGAATAAGCCCTCCGATATCTTCTATCTGCTTTGCCTTTCTGTCTTGCTCTTTAAGACGTGCATCTATTTTGGCATCCTCAATCTCATTCAGCCCTTGAAAAACACCCGATGCAAATGCTACGAAACTCATTCTTCATCTCCTGTCTCAGGTTTTTTCATGCTGATAAATGTTTCTTCCATCGGACGTTGACCAGCCCGTATCGTCTCGTTTAGACTTTCACGTAAGTATTCGAACGCACGAGGATTATTCTCACGCATCATACGTATAAACGTTGCATCGTCCATCTTACCCTTATCAAGCTCGTTATCATTCTCAAAAAATCTGTATGGTATGCCTTCTTCCTCTGCCATATCTGCTATAACTAATGCAAGAGGATTCTTCATCATCAGGCCAACATCTGGAGTGTACTTACCCTCTTGAAAACCTACGAATATCATACCTTCTACAAGAACCTCTACTGATATACCAACCATAAGCAGTTTAAACATTTCCTGCTTGTTTTCTTCATTCATTAAACTTTTTATAGAAGCGTCTAAAGCCTCTTCAGGGTCAACGTATTGAGAAGGTTTTCCCCAAGGCCATTTAGTATTGTCCTCTGTTAAAGAATGACCAGCAGGAGCCGAAGCAAACGGGTCAAAGTAATTTTGAGTTCCGAGAGTTTCTTCTGCCATTAGCTTGTTACCTTAGTTTCTTTTGCACGAGCAACTGTTGGTGTCTTTTTAGTTACTGATGTCATAGCTGTCATACCAACAGCACGACGTGGTTTGTTTGGTCTAACAGTGTACTGAGCAGTTAATCTTTGGATACTTGGTTCCCTGTTTACACGAACAGCAAGATTTCTCATGGCGTTTTGCACTGTTGGATTACGATATCCTAAACGAAAAACAGGGGATGATAAAGCTCCTGAACCTGCCCTTCCTCGATAACGCTGTATATTAGGTCTTAAATCTCGTTGGACGGATTGAAACGACTTGTCTTTATCTGCGCGACTTTGCAAATACATTGATGCACCCTTACTTACAAAGTTAAGAAAACTACTGCCTTCACTTCCACCAGTATCAAACTCGTCAAACATAATATTAGGGTCGTCACTATCTTCCCCATCAAAGAAGTCTACAATGTACCCGCCTACGTTTGCAGCTAATTTAAAAATATCCATTCTATTTACCTAAGTTTGCTGTCCACTTAACTAGCCAATTTCCAATACCATTGACTAAGTTATCTTTCTGCTGCTTACTATATAATGATTCAGAGTTTGCAAACTGCATTGCCATAGTGCCTAAGTCATGTTGACGAGCCAGTGCTGACTCACTCTTTTGAAAGTTCCAAGATGCGTTGTCACGGTACATCTGCCACATATTGTTTAGGGCGTTCTGGTTTGCATTGTATTCGTTCTGCACGTTGATACGGTTCGTTTCGTTTTGCAGGGCTGTGTTCGCTGTGTTAACTTCTCGTCTCCAAACGGCGTTTGATTGGTCGACTGCAAACTGCATTTGTGCGTTGAACTTATCCCGCGAATCTCTCATAGATTGATTGAATTGAACCATCGAGTTTGCTTCTGAGGTATTGAATTGACGCATAGAAGCTGTGCGATTTGCATTAGCCGTATCTACCTGCGAACCTAGTTCAGCAAAAAACTCGTCTACTTGCAACTCATTCTTTGCGTTAAACTGTTGACGGGCGTTTTCTTCGGCTGCATCTTTAAATAAACCTTGCATAAGATACTGATAACTTAATGTATCACTTTTTTGTTGGTTTTCAAGATTCTTCAGGTCGATGGCTAAAAAAGACTGTGCGTTAGTTACCCGCGCTTGTAAACGTGCAGACAGATTTGCTTTGTCCATAGCCGCAAACGTAGCGGCATTTTGCAAGGCAGACTGCTGTTTATTGTTTAAATTTTGTAGTTGAATAGCCGCGTACTTGTTAGCATCCTGTGCGGCAATCTGAACCCCCGACTCCATCAGGGCTGTAGTGATAGCTGCTGCAGCCATTGACGATGCGCCAAGGCCGCGCTGCTGCATTACTGCGTTTACTTTGCGAACTGCGGGGGATGCCCACGGTGGCATTGGACCCCCCGACTGAAGTGAACTCATCAGTTGCCCAAGCTGGTACTGGACGGTTGCTTGAGGGTCTAAAACATCAGTTTGAGCAGTGGCTAGAGAGCCTGTAGATACTTGTCCTTGCACAGTTGTTGGGTCTATGTAATCAACCGCTGGTGCGAATTGTGCAGCTTGAGCAGGACCTTCCTGTTTAACAGTTTGTGTTACGTCAGCTATACCTGCTATTTGACCTACGGTAGCAGGTGGAGCAGTTGGTGTTGTAACGTTTGTACCTGTCTGACTTGCTTGAAACGTAGTGCTGGTAGGCATCGCACCAAGTTGACCAGCTTGAGTTCCCAGCAACTCCGCTTGTTGAACCTGTTGTGTGGTTGCTTGTGCAGCAGGAAGACCAGCACCTGCAAAAGTCCCAACTTCGGTTTCTAGCTGCTGGTCAGTCGTAATCGTTGCCATTTAATCTGCATCCTGTATTTTGTTACCTTCAGCTACCCACTCAAGAATGGCTGCGTAGTGGCGATTGGCTGGGTCAAGAGGAACTTGCATTTCTATACCATCAATAGTAGCAAATACCCTTGTGTTACCACGTTCTGGGTATAACTCTGCTTTTCCATATTTTGCTGATGTAATCTTCATTTATAACTCCGCATCTGCCGTAGATGTTCCAATGTACGGATTAGTAACACTCATATAAACACCAATTCGTTCTTGTGAATTGTATGAACTTGTATCTGCGCCAGATACACGAGTGCTAGAAACGGCTACTGTTGGAACTGTTCTCATTCTTACTGGGCAATCTAACCATACAAAACCAGTAGTAGTACCGTACGCACCGCCATAATAAACACTGCTATGCGTCCACGCTGTAAAGTATCTCTGACACCTAGCCAACTCATCTTCAAATGGCCGATGCTCAAATGGTGTGGCCTGTTCGCCTACCTCAAGTTGTACGCC
>TARA_R100000697_G_scaffold26886_1_pt1 | contig 17565 bp, 25 predicted proteins | sample TARA_R100000697 | Tara Oceans TARA_R100000697 (sample SAMEA2622788) | marine metagenome | biome: marine biome (ENVO:00000447); feature: surface water layer (ENVO:00002042); material: "saline water (ENVO:00002010), including plankton (ENVO:xxxxxxxx)" | depth 5 m
ACAGCATTGTTTGCTATCGTTACTGCACCATTTGATGCCATTGATATATCGCCTGATATTGCAACTGGATTATAGTTTGTACCATCACCTACAAGCATATGACCTGATGTATTTGTACCCATTACAAGGTCATCCCCTGTAATTGTTAAATCGCCTGTTACAACAACATCACCATTAAATGTAGCTTTACCTGCTAATGCCATATCAATATCTAGAGCAGTGATTGCACTAGAACCATCTGTGCCTTTAATCTTAAAGTTTTTATCTGCTGTACTAACTGTTAGTTCAACGTCTGTGCTATTGTTTGCAATATCTAAAATAGATGTTCCATCATCTTTAAATGTGATGTTTCCACCATTTGCATCTAGTATGATATCATCAGCAGTATCGAGTATTAAATCGCCTGTATCATTTACAATGTAAGAATTAGTGCCGCCATGATACAAGTTTAAATCTTCTCCTGCACCAATCGTTAATCTACCTGTTGCACTATCTCCTGTTAAATCATCTGCATCTGCATCAACATCTAGTTTAACTAATCCGCCTGATGTTATGTTAGATGTACCATTATCAATGTTTCCAAAACCACTTGTTATAGAACCACTGTTTAATGCACCTGTTGTTACGAGGTTAGACATCTCTGTAATTTCAGAACCAAAATATGTAGCAAATGTTTGTACAGTGGTCTGTCGCATAGTACCACCATCATTGGTTACAATGCCATCTCCATCTGCAACTGCTGTTGTTCCTACTGTTGCACCACCATCCATCAAGTTTAGTTCAGCACCAGTAGCTGTTACATTTGTACCACCTATATCTAAAGTTGTTACAGATATTTCACCTGCTACTGTAACGATACCATCTGCAACTGTAATTAAATCTGTATCATCTGTATGCCCAATAGTGCTACCATTAACTACAACATCATCTATATCTAAAGAACCACCTGTAATTAATCCTGTAGTTGTTATAGTACCTGCAAAAGTTGCATTAGCACCACTACCTGTTAGCATAGTAGTAGAACCTGATTTAACGATTAAGTCACCACTGGAGTTTGTAAATGAAGCATACTGTGTGCCATCATCTTTTAATACTACATCTGCACCGCCTGCATCTAGTGTGATATCTGCTGCTGCATCAACTGTAAGATTGTTTGCAGATATAGTCATATCTGTGCCATCACCTTCAATCTTTTCACTATCGCCACCAAATACAATACCTACATTGTTTGGTATGTGTACATCTGATGTTGCAGTTAAATTAATCTTTGCACCTGATGTAATCGTTAGGTCAGTATTATCGCCTTCAATCTTTTCACCACTACCAAATGTGATACCTACATCTGCAGGAATAACTACGTCAGCAGTAGCAGTTAGGTTAATATTGTTACCTGTGATTGTTAGGTCAGTTCCATCACCCTCTATCTTCTCTCCATCATCACCGAATGTTAATCCGATATTTGCGGGTATATTTATGTCTCCGTTTGATCCAACTGTAATACTTAAATCTGTTCCATCTGATTCTATCTTTTCTGCTGTAGCAAAAGTTAGTCCTACACCTGATGGTATGTTTACATCTGCTGTTGCTGTGAGATTAATATTGTTACCGGTAATTGTTAGGTCTGTTCCATCACCTTCTATCTTTTCTCCATCATCACCGAATGTCAATCCAATGTTCGCAGGGATATTAATATCTGCACCTGATACTAAATTAAGGTCAGTGCCATCACCATGTATGTATTCTCCACCCTCGTCATTAAAGTATAATCTTTTTGTACCATCAATAACTATATCATCACTAAATTTAAAATGGTCTTCATCTTCCATCCAAGTAATGACACCATCATTAGTTTCACCGTCGAATGTTACTGCGATATCTGTACCGGCTGTTGCATCACCAATCGTAATTGCAGTTCCCAATAGTTTTGTAATTGGGCCACCTTCGTTTGCTGTGCCGTCGTGAGTATGTCCAGAACTCGCTTGAAATGCTGCTAGTAACTGGTTAAATTCATCATTAGTATGTGCGGCGGTAATAACGTCGCCATCACTATATGAAGATTGCCTTGTATATGTTGCTCCCATATTATCTTCTTCCTCCCGGAGTAAACTCTAATTGGTATCCTTTTAAGGATATTGGTTGTGATCCGTTTTCGTCATCTAGTCTAACAGCAACAGTAAAACCTCCACCCTCTATACTCTGTCGAACGAGAGGTGTGCCGGATGAACCATACACTGCCGTATTATATTTAGATACAGCGTTACTATAGATAGCAATCGCTGATCCTGAAGTTAAACTATATGCTGCAGGCTGTGGTACATCTGATGAACTAAAATCATACCGGATACGAAATGTAGAATCTACCGTACTTTCATTATCGTAGTTCCATATGATACGTTGCATCATCTTTCTGATACCTGCATCTCCCATTGTATAATCTGGTGAACGATATATTGCTTTTATGTTTGTACCGTCAAAGTTTGCACCAGACTCCTGTTTAAATATATAACCGTCATGCCCGCCGTGAAGTATTGTTTCTACACCAGAAATAAACCCAGATGTAGCACAGGCAGGTTTTATACCTTTTAAGTCAGCATATTCCCAACCGACACCACCATCAATACCTGCTTTTATCACACCGATCAATCCTGCAGAAGAAGCAACGGATCCTGCATCTGTAGGAAAGAACAATCTGTATTGACTCTTGGATCGAATAACTAAACTGGAGATTCTGTCCGTTGACACTCCATCCAATCGAGGCTGTATCTGTTTTGAGATAGTGCCCAATTCCACGTCGCCAATTCTTTCAGTACCGGCGATGGTACGTAAACCATCAGGGGCAAGATAAACAATATCACCAGATATTTCTTGAATACTAAATCCATCGACACATCCTATTCTTCTTGTTACTGGTACAACTGCAAAATCAGACGAACTCGAACCTGTTATTTTAAATATAGAGTCTTCGCAAAAAACAAACAAACTTTCACGAAAAACTTTTAAACCGTTAATTACACCATCTACTTTTATCGAACCTGCACCACTAGCTGATGCAAAATTATCTTCATCGAAAGGAACACTAAATATTAGTTCCTGTGGTGTTGAAGACATACCCGCATAAAACACATGACTCTTAAACACTTCTACAAATGCAGCATCCGCAGGTCTGCCACTTGCACTCACATCAGTAATGCTACTGTTGTCGAATACCGAAGCGAGATTTGTCCCATCTACAAATACAACTTTATCTGTACCATTAAAGTTGAAGTTAGCGAAGTTATACCTTCCGGCACTAGTTCTTCCGGTATCTATCTCTGTCCATGAACCTGTTGCACCACCTTTAAATACTTTTGTACCTCGTGCTGCAATCACTTGGTTTTTATAGATGTGCACCCCTAAAACTTTTTCTGTTGATGCACTTGTTTGTGGTACAATGTTAGAATTAAATTTTGCTATTCCATTTATTCTTCTATATCCACCATTTATATCCGGTTCAAAGTTTTCTAAGGTTGTTGCTGAACCGGGGGGTATAGAAAAAGTATCTTTATCTAGAACCAAACCACCACCTAATCGAACAACTAATGGGCTGATGATAGAGGTATCTGCCATCTACACTGCCCTCATATAATCTTTTTTATTGATGAGTTCGATACGCATACGCTGTAAACCTTCGACATAATCCTTCAGAGCAAACTGTGCAAACTGTGGATCAGATCGTAAATTGTGTGCGTAGTATCTAGCACGGTTTACAATTACATCGTGAAATCGATCAGGAATGATAGGTGTATCGCTATCGGAAGATAAATCTGTGTGTGTTTTATAGTAGTAGTATGCTACTGTGTATGTTGATTTATCAGGAACAGGTGATAGTCCTATCTTTAAATCAGGAGTTTGATATACGAATGTTGGTAGTGCTTCAGAATCACCGGTGGGATTTGTATCTGCCTCGTTATATAGTTCCAAGTATTCTTCGTATGAAAGATACCGTAGTGTTTTCTCAGAGGTACTAGCAGATTCTTTTACAGTGAAACTATCGTAGTCGATTGTTTTGGTATCAGACTCTCTAGAGTATTCTGCAGTTCCATCTGTAGTTGTGAATGTATCTGATTGCACTGTGAATGGCCATTCAACTTCAGAGTTAATAATATCTCTAATTGCTTTGTTTATAAAGTCTTTGGTTGCGGTTTGAATACCACGAGTTGAACTCACAGTTGTGATTTCAACTTCGTTAATTTCTCTCAAGACAGAATTTATTAGTTGTAAGAATGTCATTTTCTATTTAGTATCCCCATGACTTTAAATAATTTATAAGGGCTCTTAGTTTTCGTAGCTCTCCGTAATTTTTCTCGTGATATCATACGTGCTTCTGTACCATCTTTAATTGGTTTTTTATAATACTTACTCAACACCATCGTTTAATGCTATTTTCTTTAAAGATACTAGTTTGTCTTCTGCCGTAGCATATCTGTCAAGTGCTTTATCCATTTCTTCCAACAGACCCGGATGTTCACCGATAGCAATAGGATTTCTAAGGTAATTCGTGAGTACATATTCCGCATCTTTCTTTTCAGATTCATACTTGTAAATAAGAGCATCGATTGCAAGTTGTTTCATATCCTTTTCCATCGGTTAAATACTCTATTATACAGTTGTTTACGTTTTTATGTCAATACGCAGGTTTACTTAGGTACACAATAATACCCACAATTAATGCGAATATTATGAAGACACCCCCAAAGATAGCCCCTGCCATTTGTAATGTTTCTCTCAATTCTTTTTGTTGTTGTCTACGTTCTTTCTCTTGTTCTGCTAACATCTTCTTGTGTTCATCTATTCTTTTCTTTCGTTCTGCCAGTATATTCGACCATGTTTGTGGGCCAAAGCGAAGATTAACTAGGGTAGATATCTCCTGAATTTTCTCTTGGGCTAACTTACTATCTATAATTTCTTGGGCCACTGACTGAACTCCAAATTGATCTCCGATACCAAACTTCGATTTTTTTGCCCGTGCTTTTTGTGTTTGGGACTCTCCTCTAAGTAAATCATCTATTTGACCGGCAATATCTCCTATATTTTTAGCTGTGTTTATGTTACTCTTTATAAAATCGGTTGCCTGTTTTACGAGAGCTATCCCAGTTAAAACTTCTGCTACAACCATTACTTTCTTGCCCTTCTCAACGCCTCTTTTGCTCTTTTAAATATTGCTACGACTTGCGTCTTTTTCATTACTTTTGCACGTTGCTCTGCTACTGTTAATATCTGTATCTTTCGTGCGTACGGCTTATTAATTCTTTTGACTTTTGCGACTGTTGCTCTCGCATCTGCTGGCGTAGCAAATTTAATTTTGACCGTATCTTTTGGATTTTCGTCAGTATATAATCTTCTTCCACTACCTTTAGGTTTCTTTCCTGTTCCAACCTTTGGGTCACTAACTTTTTTTCTTTTTTGTACCATCTTTGTTATATCTAACTCTCTGGTCTACTTCTATTTTTTTTAATATTTTAGCTTGAGCTGCATGTAACTTTGATGCTTTTTTTAATCCAGCTATAACCTTATTTAAATCTTTAGTATAATGTGACATTTGTAATTACTCCTATTTAAATATTATACCTAATTTTTTACCTGCGTCTTTTAATGTTTTCATTACAGATCCTGTAAATTCTGCTAAACCCTCTGTGTTTGTTTTTCTACTAGAATTATCTTTAGAGTATTTTTTTCCTCCAAAGTTAATTTTGCTTCTTATTGTTTTATCATTTTTTTTAACTGTTGGATACAGTGTTTTAGTTTTTCCTTTAGTAAAACCATCTTTAAGATCTTTTGCTTCTTCGTCATAATATGTTTTACCTGCCATAATCAAACTCTCCCTTTCGCATGGCTTCAGATAAAGTGATGGATCTCGATTTTACTTGTTTTGCCCACCTCGAATCTAACATCTGAACAGATGCTTCATCAAAATTAGATTTGTGAATAGCGTCCCACATCTTAACAAACTTACATAATCTAGGGACACCCATATTAAATGCCATATCCAATAATACTCGTGTCCTAACATCTCCTAATGTATCGATACATTTATGTGCGTTCCACAATTCTTTTTCTACGATATCAATATCATTTTGTAACAAGAACCTAGCATTTTCTTCGGTGATACCTACTTCGTGTATGTCTTCCCGTATCATGTTCATGTGCATGAGTTCGCCGTCAGTGATACCTCTATCTTCTAAGTTTCTTCCGATACCGATTGTATCTATGCCGAGACTATCTTTGTATACCTGTAAGACCATACCCTCATGTTTTATGAGTTGATCAATTAGTTTTTCTTTATTGTACCAGTCCATTAGTCTTTATTTCCCATAGCAGGTCTTCCTCTGTGCACTTTTCCCCCGCTTTGTTTCTTTTTAGGTTTTACTAATTCTATCATAGGAGCTTTTGGCGTAATATCACTCATGCCGCTACCCCCCATACTCTTAATAACTTTTAATTTTTTTCTTGTTTTTTTTTGGGATTTTCTTTTTCGTTCTTGAGATTTTTTTTCTTGTTCTTGTTTATAAAGTTCTCTTCTTTCTGCTGCTAATTTATTTACCACCTTATCGGAAGGTTCTTTAGTGAGTATATCTCTTTTTCCTTCTCTATCGGAAAGAGCAAATCGTATAGGTTGTCCTTCTGTTAAAGAAAAAGGAACTTTACCCGTTGCTCTATAATTTAATCGTGCCATATCTGCAGAGGTAAAATAATGTAGACCTTTAATATCTACTCCTGTGCTTTTTGCAGATACAGTTTTTCCATCAGGGGTTTTTGCATACCTAGTTATTCTTTTTTCCTGATATATTTTCATTTTTTACTTCCACTAAAACCAAAATACGCCGCAACTAATGCAGACAAACTACCGTACATCATCATTAGGATTGCTTCGGCACTTGCAAACCTCTGGGGACTCACAATCACAGCCACAGTTGCTACCATCATCATCACAAGTGCAGCCCATGCCATGTACCTTCTGTTCTTTTGATACGTTGCTTTGTCCGGTATTAAGTCCGAAGTTTCTTTTTCCATCACTTCTTCCCAAAGAACTTAGTAGCACTCCGAACGCCAAAGGAAGCAGCCACAATGACCCCAAGACTATACTGATACCATTCTGGCATCTTTTCCAACTGTTCAAATCCATTTTGTACAATTCCTTCCATACCGGGGATAAAGGCTAAAATTAAAGGTATCGAAAAAAGTACAACTAACCATTCGTCTTTCCACGAGTTATGAGAACCTTTAGCCATTTCCAGATCCCAATCAATTTCTCCTGTAGCTTTTTTTTGCATAACGATAGCTTCTGCTTCAGCTTTTGCCACGTCTGCTTTAACTTTTGCTTTACTCTTTTCAACTTTACCCTCCAACCATGTTGATGCTAAACTTGATATAGGGCCTATCAATGCTTGTATCATGCCCGTTTCCTAGTTGTTTTTTTTCTTCTTCTACCTGATGCTGTTACTGACCACTTCACAGCTCTTGGCCCTGTCTTTTTTCTTGCTTCTGCTTTCGATATTTTACCTGCTACTTTTGCAGGTCTACACGCAGGATACGGTCTGGTTTTCTTTTCTTTTCCAGATCGTCCACATTTCTTTCCGGTCTTTACATCACGCCAGTCTTCCTTAAACCATTTAGTTAGACCACCTTGAGGCTTGCCCATTAGTAAGTCCCGCCCCTCTTCTTGTATGTTCTAACGAGCCAAGCATTTGCGTATGCTGATGGATATACCTTGAACTTACGCTTTGCTTCTGCTTTTACTCTTGCATACAATGAGGGATTTTTTGGTTTACTACCAGATTTTTTCTTTGTCTTTGGTTTAACTATTCTTTTACCTGCTGCTGCTTTTGTTTTTTTTGTTGCACCTGCTATTTTATCTGCATAAGTTATTTTATTTCTAGGTTCTGCTAAAGCAGCGAATTTTTTTTGTTTTGCGGTCATAACCATTTTAACACTTCCATCTCTTTCTTGCTTGTCGTAAACGACTATTAGGATTTTTTGCTGCTTTAGGAAACTTCTTCATCTGCCCTGCACTTCTAGCACAGAATGATTTACGTCGTTTTGCAGCTTTACTTCCCGGTTTAACTTTACCCGTAACAGCAGTCTGTAACTTAGAACCGGGATTGGCACGTCGATACGCAGCAACCCCGGCTTTAGTCATTCCTGCACCGGCTTTGGTAGGACGAAAGTTTTTCTTATTTCGTGCCGGCATCTTGTCTCTTTTACGAGTCACTATGCTACGCCTTTACTAACTTGTAACCTTTTGCTTTTGCCATAGAACGAAGTTGTGTTACAGTCATCATTTTTTTCTTTGATGCACCTTTAGATACTTTTCTACCTGCAGCATAACCACCTCTAGCCATGCCTTTAGACATTTTCTTGTTTTTCTTAACTGCAGTACCCATAGCGTATCTACCACCTCTAGCCATGCCTTTAGACATTTTCTTGTTTTTCTTAACTGCAGTACCCATAGCGTATCTACCACCTCTAGCCATGCCCTTTGTTTTTTTACCACCTTTTGCCATACCTTTAGCTTTTCTTCCGCCTTTAGCAGAACCTTTAGACTTCATTGTTTTTCTCATTTATCTACTCCCTTAGAATATAAATTGTTAAATACACGTTCCGGATCACCTACATAATTAGGATCCTGTTTAGAATGATGTGTCCACTGACTCGGTGTAAAGTCTGGTGGGCCTTCGCCAGTTACAAACCACGCAGGGTTAGTAACTCTGACACGATTGTTAGGTAACGCAACTATGTTACCTGTCCATTTTCCTGCATCCATCAATTCTAAAACGTGACTCTGCTTATGTTGTGCCGGATCATCTGCAACTTCAGTATCCGTGTAGTCAACCGTAAAGTAATACTTCGCAGGAAAAAACTCTCCATCTATCTTTGCATACCACGGGCAAGGTGTGGCTCGATTCAATACAAAGACCGAATGAAAATGTGATTGGCAATCCCACGGTTGTGCTAGGTATGTTGGTAGAGGTTCAGGCCATTCATCATATGGTGTATCCCCTACTAAACCTGTGATGGGCATCCGTGCCCACATCGCACCGCCATGTACATTTTCTTCTTCTTCACATCCAGTAAATAGTATCTGGAAACTAATTGTTTTCATCGGTAGAGTTGTTACGGCTATTGCCATGCCATGTAAAAACTCTCCTTGATATCGTTGAAAGTTAGTGGTGTACTCTCGACGAACCCATACCTTAAAGTACGGTATGTTACTTGTAATGTATCCCATAGCTAAACTGAAAATGGTTTATGTAGATTATAACACGTTGCTCTTATGTGTTTAACTGATCTGGGTGGCATTAATCGTATGAGATCTTCTGTCATCTCTTTCAATCGTGCTTTACACTCTTCAACTGTTTCGTATGGGCCATATTCATCCGTGCCTTCGACACATTGTGGATTACTCAAGGTAACAAAACAAAAAAATAGAACTGCTTGAAACATTATTTACCCCACTGTTTTTTCAAATAATTCTGAACTAGGGTAGATTTTAAAACCATAGCTTCTTGCTTTTCTTTGATTGCGTTCATATTAACTTCAAATAAATTACGCAATATAAAACTCTGTTCATAAGAAACATTCGTAGATAACCATCCTATGATTGCTTTACGTGTTCCTTTTTTTATGGGGGAAACCCCGTGTGGATATATAATTGGAAATAAAATAACCTGTCCCTTTTTTACGGTGTATCCTATTTCTCCTAATTCATTCTCTACGATAAACTCTCCACCTTCGTAATCGTCAGATAAACACACTGAAAATCCATAATCAAAGAATACATTGGTATGTTTTGGTGATGCTTTGAATGAATCAATGTGCTTGTTGTAGTATCCGTCTTTTTCATATTCGTTAAAAAAATTTACAGATATTAATTTAGGGCAGATTACTGAGTCTATGTAAGCATTTGCATACATCTTAGCACTGATTAAAGCCCTAATTTCTTTGTCCATTTCAGCAGGTTTGGACTGTTTATTTTTTTTAATGTCGTATACAGATTGTAATGGTTGTGTTTCTGAACCGTCTTCTGTTCCTTGCCATTTATCTAAGCAAAGTTTTACTTCATCGTCATTTAAAAGTTGTATTATATTCATGTGTAACTCCCGGTTGGTTATTGCTTAGATAGCATAAAAATCCGGGTTTGTCAAGGGGCAAAGCTATCCCTTGCCCCAAAACAATATAAATTAAGTTCCAGTTGAAACTGTAGCAGATTCGACAGGGTTTTTAGAAATGTCAACTAAGACAACGTGAACACGAAATCTAGCGGCACTTTCACCTGTTGATCCACCATCGAGGATTAGAGCATCGATAGTGTCTGCTGAAGTTAAAACTCTAGCATTAGCACCTGAAGCTCCTGTTGCAGCCTCTAGGAATGGTGTAAAACCTGCGGAAAGATCAGAACCGTCAACAAAACAGTCTACATCACCACCTGTAATACCAACATCTAGAGTAATCTGCGAGTTGCCTCTTGCTTCTAGAACTTCAAGAGCACCTGCAACGATCATAGTATCGGCAGGAACGTCGATTAATTGAACAACATCCCCTCCTGTACCACCGTCGGCAGTGTCGTGAACTTGTGAGGTCATTACGTAAGGTCTGTTAACATTACCCGGATGACCTGCAGTTCCTCCGTTAGGAGTTCTATCAATAGTAGCCATATTTTATTCTCCTATGATTAAGCGAAGTCAATGATGCCACGTACGAGAGCTTCTGGTCTGAGGACTTTTCTTCCAAAGACGTGCAATCCACGAATAACATCTGAGAATGACTCGGTTGAACGGACAACTTCAGTTTTTGCGATATGTGAAGCTGTGGCTGCGGCAGACATATGTCCTGCAAGAACGATGTTCTCACTTGCATCTGTAGCAACACCTGTGAGTGTTACCTGATCAGTTCCACCTGTACTATTCAACGCTGTTGATTTGTAACAGGAAAACCCTGCTAGAGTACCCGGTGTTGCAAGTCCGTTTCTTAGGTTAGAAGATGCGTCACCAGTTACCTGTACTTCTGCAATCTTGTTCCCTGCTTGAAACATTTTTTCATAGAAAATTGGAGGTGCAACGAACCATCTGTTCTCTTCTGGCACGGACTGATCATCTAATACTCTAGCCATTAAGAGCATTAAGTTGATACCTGCATCATCTGCCTCCACGTTAATTGGAGAAGATGCTGTACCTAGAGTTGATAGAGTAGTTGTTAAACCACCTGATAAACTTGCATCATCTGCACCGGCTAATCCTGCACCATCTGATAATGCCTGAAGTATATTAGCATCGTACTTTCTCTTCAAAGAGTAAGCTCCTGAAGATGTTGCCAATGCTTCAAAGTTGACATGGGAGTGTCTCTCTTCAATGTCGTCAATCTTAAATGCAAAAGCATTTGCTTGATCAACAGTCATTGTAATTTGATCGTCTGCCAAGTCTTGTGGGTTTACCACAGAACCTCTTTGGTAAGCGGATACTGTGATTGTTGGTTCTTTAATGATACGAACCGTATCGCCAAAGTTTTCAATTTCACCTGCGTAGTCGGTATTAGTAATATCTTCTGCAACCGAAGCTCTACGGAAGAACTTGAGAACTTTTTGGCTAAATATTTCCGGTGCAAAATTACCGGAAGGCAGGTTTCCATAACCTGCAGCACTTGTAAATGCCATTTTCTCTCTCCCTATTTAGTTGAGGTTAGTTAGTTATTAAAGTCTACTCGGCCCTCTGAACGTGCTTGATCGATTTCTTTTTCAAGTTTTTCAAACTCCCACGGTTTCAGTTTGCCGATTTCTGAAGCCTTCCAAACCTTTCCAGATTTACCTTGTGTTGATACTTCTTTTGGTTGTTGTTTTGTAATAACCGCAGCAGCATCGGTATTTCTATCACGCCTAGTTGACTTCTTAGTGCTGATATTCATGTCAGCTTTGTAAAGATCCAAAACTCTACCGGCTAATTTTGCGTCGGTATTGTTCTTATAGATACCATCACTCAATGATACGGGTTGGGTATCCAACCAATCGAAGAACTTTTGATCTTGTTTGATGTCTTCAAAGTCAGGGTGTAATCGTAAGAGTTCTTCGTAAGCCTTCTGCTTAGTCAACTCTTTCTCACGTCCCTTTATTTCATCCATCTCTTTTCGTAGTTTTGCTACCTGTGTTTCAGCTTGTAATCCGGAAACAGTTTCAACCACTTCAAAAACATCAGGATATCGTTCTTTAAACTCTTGTAGCTCTTCTACAGTTTTTGGTGGTTGTACTCCTCTCGGAAGTTCGTACGCACGTTCTTTAACTGAATTGAGTTGTGCTTTTAAGTCTTCAGTTGTATCCTTAAATTCTTGGACTTTTTCATCGTAATGACGTTTTAAATCATCATAACGTTTTTTAAAGTCGTGTTTTTCTTCTGTTTCTTTCTTTTGAGCCGGTGCAAAACTATCACCTGCATTTTGTTTAGGAGTGGCCGTTTGTTCGGTGTCCTGTTCTTGTGCTTGTTGTTCTTCTTGTTTATCTTCTTCATCTTTGTAAACATCGTCTCGATACTTACCTCGATATAAAGATTTTTCGTTGGTTGTTCCAAAGGAATCATTAGGTTTGTTGGCTCTACGGCCCTTTACTTCTTTTGCCATTTGTTTTTACCTCATATTGTGGGGCTACTTGGCTTGTAGGTAGCCACTTCGGTTATATACTGGGGCCGCTTTCGCAGGTAGCCAGTGAATCTCTATTTATGCTTGAATTGGTTGAGGCCCCGCAAATCCCTCTCTTGCCTTTTTACGTTGGGATTGTCTGCGAGAAACTTCTTGTTTACCACGATTGTTTATTTTCTCCAATCGCTTATAACCAATAATTTTTGCTATTTCTGGGGGAACCACGACTTCTCCTCGTGATACCAATATACTGATTTCTTCCTTACTAGGTATTTTAGTGGTTTTACCTTGATTGTCAACCCCTCCGCCTAATTTATTGTATGCTTTGATTAACATTTCTTCGATATCGCTACTTCCTGCCATCTCTACGGCGGCTGCATTTATAATAAATGTGCCATCTTCAGCTTCCATCGGTACGTCATCTGCAACTGTTTGTTCTTCAGGAACTTGCTCTGGTGGACGACCACCTACAAATCCCATGTCTTCTGTAACTCGACTTGCCATGCCACCGGCTTGCATACCAACTGTGCCACCACGTTTATAATCAGCAGCAAATCCGCTAGTAGGATCTACATCTGGAGGTGTACCAAAATCACCACCAGTATCAAAAGCCGCAGCGTCAGAATCATTTACTGTACCTGCCGTGAAGTCTGATGTTTGGTCTTCAGGCCCTATAGTTCTCAACTCAGGATCTCCTGTAAATGGAAGGTCTGGTGACTTAGACCCTATAGTTCCCAACTCAGGATCTCCTGTAAATGGAAGGTCTGGTGACTTTTTCCCCTCACCACTAATGCTATTCTTAAAATCTTCTATATGTTGATTATGTTTTGTAGGATCGTTACGTTTAAATACGCCGGTAAAAACATTTAATGTTGATTGTTTTAAACGCCTATTGTCTCTGTATTCATCGATAGACATACCACCAAATGCTTCTTTAAATGCACTTCTAACCGCTTGAGGATTTCTAAAATCTTTACCTATATACCCTGATTTAAATTCATGCCAGTTACCATGTGCATCAAAATTACCACCTAGATCTTGTGCTGTTTTAGCGTCGAACATACCATCAAAGCCAATAATCTCCGGATTGTCTTTATCATCAGACACTGTTAAACTTCCCGGTAGTTTTCCCATACGCATAGCATCTATACGAGCAACGTCTTGTTGGGACATACCCGTAGGCAAAGTACCCGTGTATGTTAAACTATCTGGTCTACGAGATACATTTTGCCCCTGTATTTTAAACATTGTTCCTTCTGCATTTAAATTAGAAAAATGTTGTTTATTATTTAGATATGACATACCCGCAGCAACTATAGGTGTGGGTAATCCCATAACATTCATACCTGTTACCACTCCTAAACCACCAACTAATTTACCTGTTGGGCTTTCACCTTTTTGTTTAGCAAATTTTTTAAATTCAGCAGTTAGTTGAGTAGGGTCATCTATAATTTCTTTAAAACTTGTATCCGATAAATCTATACTTTTTTCTTTATCGAGTTGATAATTTTTTAAATAGTCTTCTCTGATACTATCTGAAAAATCAAAATCAGCTTGACTAAAATCCTGTATAGCAGGATCTTTTCCTTCCATCATGCCCGATTGTATATTAACAGTAGGTTTTTTTTCTTTCTCGTCCTCATCAATCGGCACAGTTGTTTGAATACCTGTGCCCAATGTTTGATTATAGAAATCAACCATCTGTGATTGGTATTGATCAGGTGTAACAGTTCCTCTAAGTATGTTTGGTTCTTCAGCCATTTTTTATCACTGCCTCATAGTTATTCTTGAGTTTGAGTAGGCTCTCCAGTAAAACCAGTTTCCCCTGCACTTGGCGAAGTTCCGACTCCGATTGTGCCATTACCACGCCCTGAATCATCAGTTCCTTGAGTTCCTTCAGGTATTCCTCCAGTAGGGGCCATTCCTTGTTGTTGATTAGGGGGGCTAGTTTGCGGGCTTGATCCTTGTTGAGCATTTGCCATTAATCCTTGTAACATTTTTGCGTATAGTTGTGCTTCGTTAGCATCGTTCACCAAACTATCGGGATCGATATCTTGTGCGATTGCCAACTCCTTCATTAAATTAGGTATCTTTATAAACGGTGCTAACATCGGATTAGATACCGTTTGTAATAGAGATATCAAACGTTGTGTTCGTACTTCTTTTTGCATCACAGCAGAAACACCTCGTGGTTTAATTTCTAAGTCTCCGGTTACATCTTCTACTTTTTCATTGAATTGCATATTCCATTGAAAGTAAGATTCACCGAGTGGTTTTAATAGGTGGTCATCTATATTTTTTATGACCGTTTTCATAGCTAAACCTGCTGATCCCATCAACATAGATAGTCCTGCAGCAGTTCGTCCCGTGCCTGTAACACCGGTTTGTCCGTGCATAATCGATGGAATACCTGTATCTTCATCTGCTAGTTGTCTAGCGAGTTGGTACATCTGTATGTTTTCTGGTGCTGTATTCGGAAACTTTAGTCCGTTGATTGCCGTACCAGTTACACCAGATTGTCTCCTAAATATTTTACCCGGAAAGATATCCATGTTTTGTCCGGGAACTAAACTCGCTTCATCCACGTCAAATACCAAGTTACCTGCTAGGGCTAAGTTATCGATAGCCATACGATAGTGGCCATTCATTAATTTCTGTGAGTATTCCATATTCTCTGCAACACCTACACCCCATAATTGGTATGGATTGATTTCAAATGGAAACGCTTGGTATGGTATTCGTGCAGGAACAAATGGATTTAGGACACAACGTAAAACTTCATTTCCACATACCCACGCATTTATCTGTACCTGATCAAAGCCTGACATTTCTCCGTTGAGTTCTAAACCAACTTCTTTTGCAAACTTTGTATCGAGGATACCCCAATACTCTAGGACTTCATATCGACTCTCTTGGTAGTATGCTTCTGTTTCATCTTCACGAATAGTATCTTCGTAATATTTATCTGTGTAGTTAGGCCCAGTTGCAATGATATTTTCGATTGCTATCCTATTGAAATGCGGACGCATAATTAACGAACGCAACTGTTGTCTGTTCATCCTATGTCGTTCGATGACATACTCACAGTCTTCTATCTTTGCTGCAGCAGGATCGGGATGAAAATCCCACACAGAAACAGACTCGATACGTGGAACCATCTTTTCATACGGATCGTATGTTCGTTCTCCGTTATCATCTTTCTTCCAGTTGTGGATACGCTTGTAAAAATTAAACGGCCCTTTTACAATTCCCGTACCAACCAACGCAGATTCAAAGATGGATTTTCTGAGTACATTGACAGCATTGGTATCTAGGAGTTGATCGTGAATACACTCCTCCATTCGTCGAGCCATTTCTTTTGCCGGTTCGACTTGAGGTTCACCAATTTTTGCTTTTCCCTCTTTTAGAACATCTCCGAACTCTTTTCCGTATGTACCTAAGTTTGGTTGTTCTGCTGACATTGCACCGGGCATCAACTCTCTACCATCACCCGGAAATCCATACGGGTCTTGTTTCATTTGGTCGAGAGGTGTTTCCATGTGGGCAAATTCAGCGATACCTTCTGGCATCGGAGTTGATTCTACTACCAATGGAAATTTCTTATTGGCAAACAAGATATCTGTTATCTGTCCGTATGCAGCCAAAACCTTTGTTTTTGTTGTGCGTATAAAAACTTTGGATCGTTCAGAACTACGGTATTCTGTCGTGGAATCTGTAACTCCACGAAAGTTTTTGTAGGCTTGTAGCCAACGCTGTTCATAGATGTATCTTCCCTTTTCAGCACTATCGAACTTCTCCTTTATGTATCCGGGAAGTCCGGGCATATCGCCTTTAGGGTCAACTACCGGAACAGCATCTTCTGAATCCGGCTGCAAAAAATCGTCGGACATTTTTAGTAATCTCTTTGTTCAGCCAATGTATTGAATGATGCTTCTACAGTTGGTTTGGTTTGTTTTTTAGGCATATCTTCTGTATACACATTACTCTTCATTCGTGTATCAAATTCTAAACCTTCACGGTATAGTTTATCTGCACCCATCTGATCATCTATTGATGTCTTGTCTGAGTTCATAATATATCCCGCACCAAAGTTGTAGTTACTACCTTGTGGCATTTTCTTCTCCTGTTAGTGGTTGTTGATTTATTTGCAGATCCATGTCTGCATCCTCTGTAGCTACTCTTTCCATAATATCAAATTCGTTAGCTACTCTTTGCTTTCGCAAATCCATTTTACTTGCAAAACCTGTCGGATTTTCTCCCTCTTTAACTAATTCACTATCTCCCATTCGTTTAGGCTGTAGAACAAATCCTAGAGTGGTTCCTTTACCGACTCCTAAAGCACGTTCTAAAGTTAATTCTTTTGCGAGTTCTGCTGATGTTGCAACAGGATCTTGTAGAAATGTTCGTCCTGTTTCTAATATGGTAGCCGCCGCAATAGCTTTTGCTCCTTTCTTAGCAATTTCTTTAGTTACATCGTATCCTTTGTATCCCATATTTTTTAATTTTTCAAATACACTTCGATTATCTTCTGCATCTAAATTAAAAGTTCCATCGAAACTTCTTGTATATTTGTTTTCAGATTCAATATTTGCTAATTCTTTTTTCTTTTCCTCTATTCTTTTCCTTTGATCTAGTTGGCCTTCTGCCAAATATAATCGTGCAGAATCCTTGTTTACTTCTATAGGATCATCTAACTCAAGTGATGTCAGGCTATCAAAAGTAATATTTCTTTTATTTTTTATAAAAACAGACTGTTCTGCTTGTGGAAGTGTCGTGTAGGCATCTTTAGGAACCCTATATGTTTTTGTGTAATCTGATGTCGAGATTCCCATCTCTTCTAAAAATTGTGCCTGTGTCATAATCAACTTGTCGTTCTGCATCAGTTGATTGCCTTTAGATAGCATAACA
>TARA_R100000697_G_scaffold113613_1_pt1 | contig 17558 bp, 22 predicted proteins | sample TARA_R100000697 | Tara Oceans TARA_R100000697 (sample SAMEA2622788) | marine metagenome | biome: marine biome (ENVO:00000447); feature: surface water layer (ENVO:00002042); material: "saline water (ENVO:00002010), including plankton (ENVO:xxxxxxxx)" | depth 5 m
ATACATCTGTAAATAAAACTGAAAATTTGGCATTTTATTGTCCTCTTTCTAGTAACCTTGTTTCGTTAAATCTTTTAATATATCTGCACTAAATGGAGGGAAAAGTGCTCTACCAACAGTCTTTCCACCTTTAGTCCATTGGATTTGATTGGGGCTTCCTGTTGCTGGATCAACACTCATAACCTGCCATCCATATTGATCTTCTGGTTTTGCTGTTGGATTTAATGGTTTAAAGATTGGGTTGGTTACTGTTGGTATTTGTACTGCTCTAAATCCTGTATTAATACTTTCAAGCATTTCTCTTGATGGTACAAACTGAGCAGAAGAAGGATCAACAAAAACTCCAGGAGTAGGACCAGGAGGAGCTATAATTGTTCCAAAGCCGGAATCAGTAAAAGAAGGTATAGGAGGAATCATTTGTGTATTTGGTGTGTTTTTAAACTGAGAAGTCATCACTTCTATTAACTCATCACCAAACGCTTTATCTTTTGGTGGACCTATCTTTTCTAGTGCTCTTCTTTGAGCATCTTTTGTTTCTCCACGAAGAGAGTCTTCATAGATTTGTCGTTGTTTTCCAACATCAATAGCTGCAGAAACATCACCAGCACCACCAAGAAGACTAGAAACAATATCGGTAGCACCTTGTATATTTTGTTGCCGTTGTTGTTTGTATCCTCGTAACTCGGCTAGTTGTTCTGCTCTGGCAAGACGATCCATCTCTGATATCTGGTCTTGTGCTGCTTGTGTTGCTCTAATCGTTGCATCCTGTAAAGCACCCTGTTGTGCTGCTTGTTGCCGGAAGGCTGCCCCTTGTCCAACGTCACCGATGGATTGAGCCTGTTGTGTCTCTCGTAACAGTTGTCGTCCTGCTGTTTGTACAGGTTGCAGTTGTTGAGACAAGATCTGTTGCTCTTGAGCCTTGTCAAGACCAAGCAATCCCAATGCTTGTTGACGTTCAAGCTCTTTCATTTTGTTCTTTTGCTCTGCACTTAAAAAGTCAATCTTAGATATACCTGCACCAATACCCGGTGCAGCTTCTCCTGCTGCTTTTAAAATCATTGCTATTGTTGCCGGATCCATAGATCACCTCATAAATAAAAACATTCAATCGATATTGTCCATGCAACTTGCTGACATTTCCCAGCATTGCTCCATGCAGACAACCCTATACCATAATTTAATACAATGGCATCTCCTTCAATAAACAAATGCCCATTTGTATTAAATGTACCATCTAATAATACTGGCGAGTTTGCTGGAGAAAACCCATGAGTAATTTGTTCTGGAACTCGATGGTTCATTCCTGTTGGTACTAAAGGACTTCCTTTGTATGCAAAAAAATGAGTTGAGCCATCAGTTCCATCTCCATCACGAGGAGATTGATGATTAATCCACCATTGAAAAAAGATGGTATGAGGACGAGTAATATCAATCTGAAGGCAGGTTAAAGGAACAAATTGGACAGCATCACTACTGAAAGATGCTGGCATCATCCAGCGTGTTACATAAGATGTATTTTGCCAAGTACCACCATTGTTTCTACCACCAAAAACACCAGAAACATTATTGGTAATATTAGTAGTGACATCATATCTTGGTTGCATAATATGAGCAGTTGTTATCCAAGGATTAGCTTTTTCAACATTAGCAGTATCTAACTTTTGAGCTTCATTTTTCATTGCGTCAAGGTTACCCAGAGTATCAGCACTCTTAAGAGCTTCGCCTGTTGACCAAGTCTTTGGAAAAGTAATTGGCATTATTCATTCCTCATCAAAAGAAAAGATAAATCAGCACGATAAATTATTAATTTATGAACAGTTCCAGAGGCAGCAACAGATTTAATTGCATTAGATGTTGTTGCATACACAGGCTCATACAATCCACGGGCCATTAATCGTAATGCATACAATGCTGTATCAGAAGGAAATTTATAATAATACTGGCCATATCCTCCTCTTCTTCCTGGATACACAGTTTGATTAGCTGCGCTTTCTCTAAACTGAATACAGTGCATATCCAATGATGTTGCTCTCATATCAGCAGAAACACCCCCATATTTTGTAGCACTGCTAACAGTTATGGCATTGTCTAAATCAGATTGTCCTGCTACTGGAGTGTAAGAACCACTTGGACTTGTTTTCCATTCTAACCAAATAGCCCAGCATAACCTTCGGTCAATGTTAATTGGTGCAGCAGAATTATTTCCTTCTGTATTGTAATCATATTGCCAATATACACGAAGTATATCATTAGCTTTAGCTACAATTGGAACAGTCTGTGATCCTATTTCTGTTGCTGCTGCTGGTGGAGAAGTATCTGCTACTGTGTTTGATGCAACGTTTAATGTACCACTAAACAATGTATATGTAGCAGCATCTTTTAAAATAATACCAGCTTGTCCACTGGCTCCTACTCCTTTTAACGATGGTGAATCAATAGCTTCGTTACGGAAATTCTCAGCATCCATTTTAAATGCTGAATTAACAGATGTAAACTCAGCATTTAAATCTGTTGCTGTAAGTTTATCTCCTCGTTTTATACCTGTATTTTTAATAATACTCATCGCCATCGTCCTATAAATAAATGAGATGGACTAACAATATTAACAATGTTTACATCAACAGGGTCATTACTGTTTTGTTGCATTTGTCTAATTTCAACAGTAGCAGTATGTGTTCCTCCTGTTGTTGGAAAGTCAGCTATTAATCGTGCTGTACCAATTGGTTGAGGTATTTTGTAACTTTCAAAAACAACAACACCATCCCATTTCATTCGAATTTGTAATCCTTTTTGATCTTCATTTGGAAGTGCACTAGACCAACTATATTTAATATAGTTGTAATAAAAAAATGTATATTCCCAGTGACACATACCATCTTTAAACTTGCTAAGATTAACACTATCAATCTCCATCCAACCACCATTATAAGTGGTGTATGATGCACCTCTCCATTCTCCTGCTGACCCCGTAGCAACATCTATTCTTCTATCCATGTTATTTGAGTTTACAACCTGAACTTGATGAAAGGCTCCACTAGATACAGCATCTTCATCTAAGAAGTTATCTTTTAATGTTGTTCTATCCAAGTCTCCATTAAAGGAACTCTTGTAAGCATTGTATCCAGCATTAAATTCCTTTAGGTCTACAATTGCATCTTTACGAGGATAGGCTTCTGTCCACTTCTTACTCATAGCTTTTTCCCTGCAATAATGCGTGTGCCTGAAACAGTAAAATCAATAGCATAACCAACAACAACAATATCTTCTGTTGTCTCTACAAACCATTGGAACCAACTACAACTGGCATTATGCACATCAAAACGAATAGGAGTAAGCACTGGTTCTTCCCAATAGTCCCCTTTATCAAGCTCTACTAAATCATAAATCTTTTGATTGGTAAAATCTGGACGTTGTAGTATTCCCTTTGTAGAATTTTTTTGTAGATTGTAATCAAAATCTTTAAGATAGGTTAGTTCGATTTTTTGTGAACCACCCGTCCGAACATATAAAAAGACTGAATGGACTTTTTTCTTGAGAGCCGGATCTCCCATATCCAACCACGCACTCGCAATTTTACTCGATGGCGGCGGCTCATTGACCATTTCTTCTCCATCAATCTTTTCTCCTTTTGCTCTTTTTTTAGATATAACAAACAATCCTGCTGGGTCATCACTAGTAGCAGCTGCAGTATTTAATCCAAAAATTAAATCTGCATCTGAATTTTTAACTATATTGTTAACCGGAAACTCTTTTCGTATAGACCAAACCTTTTTATCAGTATGATATACAATCCCAATATTGTTGATAGGGGAACCATCAACAGCAAAATAACAATGCCATTCTCTATGCTTCTCAGAATAACAAGCTGTTGCTTGAGCAATGGTAGCTACATTCATCGTTGAAATAGTATCTTGTAACTCATGAGATATCTTTACAACGCTCGTTGTATCTGAGTATTCTAAGTTGGCTCCCACTGCATAGACACCATCTGTTGTAAGGAAGACAACACCTAGTCCTGGAACTGACGTAATTGTATCTACGGCTTTGGTACCAATATGTTCTTGGAACGGTGTGGCTACAAAGTTTGGATAGTCTCCTTGAATAACATCAATAGAGTTTTCTCGAAAGACCAACATATATCCAAAGTATCCATAAAAACCAGTGATGCCTCCTCCCTGACGATTGCCAACAGAGATAAAATCTAAGGCTGAAAACTGATCTGGTCTGGATGGATTGGAATAATAAATAACTGTATCATTGCTCTTTCCACCATCAATGAAAAGACAGTCTTTGTACAGACCAGTAAAGCGACAATTAAACGATGGAAAAACAATACTCTCTGTTGGTCCAGGAGCAAGAGTTCCCAATCCCAAATCAGGTGTACTGTCAATGTACAATGTTTCATTGTTGTTTGGTATGTCTGTTACATAATAATACAGACTTCCATCATTACCACCATCAGTAGAAAAGTTCTTGGTCCGATACAAGCGACGAGCTACCACATCATTTTCACCAACTGGTATTTCAATTGCACAAGCATATCGAAATTCAGAAGCATTCGTTGTCCAGTTTACCTGTTCAGATGCAGAACTCAATGGAGACTCTGCACCGGCATTGTTAATAAATGATACCTTCCATCGATAGCTATTCTTTTTAGTATCTTCATCAATTCCCAAACCTAATTCGGGAACTGCTTTAAATTGCACAGAAATACTGTTGGTGTTGGTGGTGGTAGCTACGGCTGGGTTAGGTTCTACTCCTCGTGCAACAGGAGTACCTGGAACTCGATGAAAACCCAATGGATAAATTGCTGGACTAAATGTACCTGTAATTCTTACGATTGGCCATGCCAGATATTTGATTGGCCGATCATATCCATTAACAATAGTTAAAAACTTTCCAACAGGTAGATACTGAGTTGATGGCTCAACACTTCTTGGTATTGTTCGATTATCAACCAATGTTTTTATAGATGCTGAACCATGCTCAAACAAGTGATAGAGTTTTCCACCAGCTTCAAAAATAATACTGTCTTGTGCGCCTTGATGACGATGGAAGTAAAATAAACTGTCTACTTTTTTCAATGACGTGAACGGTGCCCAATTGGTTTTATACGAAAAATATTTTTCATATCCTAGTTTATTGGACCAACCACCACTTAAATCATCAGTATGCCAATTAACAAGCTCTGATAATTGACTTGGTTGCTGTGGTTGTAACTCATTGATACCACTCAAAGCATTAACAATTGCTTGTTGATTTTTCATGCTACGTTCGTGTCAAGGGTGTATAAAGAGGAACAGGATCAGTTCTTCCACTAGTCATCATTCGTTTTATGTATCTCTTTGCTATCTGATTGAGATACCTCTGATCGATTTTCAAAATCTCTTGAACAACTTTTCGATCATATAGTTGAGCTTGCGCTGTATTATCATGCTTAACGAATATGTCTCGCAGAGTCATATAAGCTAATATCTGATGACTGATTGAGGGAATTTCAGGAGTATCGGTATCATCAATCAATTTTTTGGGACGATACATGTAACGAACTGTTAGTTCAAAGTCCTGATCCTGCCGGGGATAAAGGCGTATTCTTTGAGTGTTTCCATCAACCTCACTATATCGTGTATTGATTGTTTCAAAAGCATCAGTAAATCCAGAAACAGGCAATGTAAATGTAAATGTACCACCACCAGAAGGAGCAAACTCTATTGTTCCTGCATCATCAGCTACGTGATAAAACTTGTTCATTCCAATTTCTGTACAGCGAACATACACTTTGTAGTGTAGCCCAGTTGAGTTTGCAAGATTGGTATATGTAAACTGCACCTTCTCTGTATCAATCAAAGAAAGTGTAGTTACTTTGGACAATGCACTTTCTCTTCCTGCAAAGGACCAGGTAGCAGCTAACTCTAGTGTTCGTATACCATGCCCAGAGCCACTTGTTGTTTTAGAAAAGGTCATAAACTTTGGAGCACCAATACTGTAATCATCGTACGGAACCCAATAGTTTGGAAGGTTAACTTCATTTAATGGAAGATTGTAAAACTCATCTTCATATCTAGTAACAGCAACCATCCGTCCGGGTTCTTGTGGCGTAAGAGTCATAGCACGTTTCATGACCTGCATAATCTCTACACAATCATTTGGCATATCAATGTAGCGAAACTTAACTGTTGCTGTAATTGTTGCTGTTGCTCCAGTATATACCTTGGTTAAATATGCACGTATAAGTGTGTCAACCCATGCAATCTCATATTCAACACCATCTAAATCTATTACCATACCTTCCATTTCATTGGAAAAACCGGCAGTTGGTATTGTAATAACATTACTACCATTAGTAACAATTAGATTGGCTAGATTAATATCTTTTTTTGCTGTTACTAAAATTTCTTTTTGAGCAAATGTATATGGCTTGGCATTGAAAAGCCGAAAGTATTGCTCATTAATTACATTATCAAGTTGTTTTTGATAGGTTGTAATCTCAGGCTGATAATCTAATATGTTACCAATGTATTCCCGTATCTCTGCAAGATTCATATCAGCCTCTTAAAATAAAAGGAAACTCCCCTGAAGCGGGGCCAGGGGAGAACCAAAAGGTTTTTAGAATTGTTTAATAACAAAAACGTCTGCTTTGTTAGCTGCAGCAGCAGCCATTTGATATCCAAGAATAGCTTGAGTAGAACCCGCAGTATATTGTGTAGCTCTTCCAGCAGTACCGGAACCAACAATGCGGTCACCAACACCACCACCAGTAGCAACATTAGCGTCTTTTACAAGACCTCTAATAACAACATTAAGTTCAGCTTTAGCTTCAGCAGCTTCAAGAGCAACACCAATTGTTAAAGTAGTGTCTCCTGAACTTGTATCTGCTTTTACAACATACAAAGATTTTTCTCCATCGGCTGTTCTAGTAATATCAAGAGCAACAATATCGCCAGCAGCAATAGCAGAACTAGCAATAAAACGTTCAACTTGTCTACGATTAGAAGGAGTTATGCCAAGAGCATTACCATCACCATCAGTAGATTGTAAGTATTGTAATAAAGTATTTGTAGCCATGATTATTCCTCCCCATTGACAAGTACACCGTGACCAGCAAGATGACTTGTAGCAAGTTGTGTACGAACAAGAATGTTAGCAGATGCAGCAGCGTATCCAGAGATACGTTCCATATCACCCATTTCAAAGAAAGCATCTTGATCAAAGTAGCAAGTAAACAAAGAAGAGTTCAAGAAGAACATACTGATTTTGTCAGTACTTCCGTTAACTTGATATCCCAAGTTTGGATCAATATACATCATTGCACCGTTGTACATCAATGCCATTTTTCCAACTAGGTCTTTCATTTGTTCCGCAGACGTGTATCGCTCTTGAGCTTCCAACTCATTACGATACAATTCGTATGAAGTTGGAGATGCCAAAATCAAATCAACCTCTCCTTCTGGAGCATAGATTTGAGTATTGATCATCAAGTTGCTCATAGACTTCAGTCCATTTGTAGCAAACTTTTTAGCTGGATCTACATCTGCCACTTGATTTTGCCAAGACTCTTTGAAAGAACTTTTGGAAATACCACCAACAGTATTAACTTGACTTCCAAACGTATCGATTTCAAAAAAACCAGTTGGATCTGCTGGAGTTGTTCCTGTTACACCTTCACCATTAAAAGTGTTCAAGTCAGTCAAAACTGAAGAGTCACCTTTAACAACTTGCTTACACCATTCACGTTTCAGCATTCCCATAACGGACTTCAAGCGAGCTTCAGCAATACGAATGATTGCTCGTTCACCTTTGTTACTTAGTTGTTCTTTTTCAGTAATAACAACAGGAGCAGCAAAGTCGCACCAATCAAAACTAGCTGTACGAAGAGCGTCTTTAACAGCAAGGTTAATTGATTCATAACCAGTGGCAAGTTGTGTAATATTACTGTGTTCTGCAAGAATTACAGGATGGTCTACTTTTTGACCACCATTTACTTTCTCGACATTTCCCAATCGTTGAACAGCTTCAAGAAGGGGAATAGTGCGAAAAGTATTGTCAACCTCTCGATCGCGAAGGATACGTAGGGTCGACGCTAGAATATCATATTGGATACCCATGAGTTCACCTATTCAATAAAATTATTATTTCGTATTTCGCGTGTCCATTTTTGGGGCGGTACTGTTGGAGTATCCAATCGGGTCCTAAAGTACTCTCTTACTTTACCAAAATTATTTCTTTTGTGCAAGTAGATAGTTATAGATGTCAGCGCCAGACATCTTCTCTGCATTTGGAGGAGCGGTCATTCCAGACTTTCTTCCGCTTCCAATACGGTCAGCAACCTGTTTGTTAATCTGCTTCTTCTGCTGTTCTTTTTGAGCAAGTAAAGCATTCTGTTTTTCAGAGCGTTGTCCTTTAACAATCCAATATCCTTGTTGGAGAGTCATCGATTCATTTTTTTGCAGCAACGATGCAACCTCTTGACGTAATTGCTCATCTGTTCTTAGTTCGGGATGCTCATCCATGAAATCATTTAACCTTCTCATATTGGCATTTTTTTGTTGTTCAATGGCCAATGGCTGCATAATTTCCTGTACTCGTTGGGCTACCAATCCATTGATGTAGTTGCTCATCGATTGATTGTCGAACGGATCAAAGTCTTCTCCTGCTTCTCTGGCAGCTTGAGCCGTTGCTTGCAATGACTGATAGGCTTCACTGGTTGTCAAGTTGGATTGCAACTCCTTTAACTCTCGACGTTGTTTTGCCAACTCTTGCATCTTTCTGGTATAGTCACCTCGAAGAGAACCCATTGCGCGTTGTACATTTTCAGGCATTGATTGAAAAATTTTGTCCCAACTTTCGCCTTCTTCCAACTTCATTGATGCATAATCAATATCTTGTTGTTGTTGATCTTGCTGTTGTTGTTGTTCTTGTAAAGATTGTTTTTTCTCATGTTGTTGTAATAGTTGTTCAACACGTTGATCATAATCATCTTGTGGAAAAGGAGCACCGGAACTAGGTTGTTCAACTTGCTCAGTTGTTTCAGGTTGTGTAGTTGTCTCTGTTGATTCTACATTTCCGCTATTTGTAGTTTCTTCTGACATTTACATTCTCCTTGCAAAGATAGCTTCAACATCTGTTGTTGGTGTTGGTTCTTCCTGAACCATTGTTTCTTCAACTACTTCTTCTTCGGGAATCAAAGTATTGTCCTCAAGAAACTTCTTGAATGTTTTCTCTTTTCCCAGCTTCTTTAAACGTCCTGAAAGGATAGCCAAATCTCTATCATCTTCAATTTCAGCAGGATTAAAATTAAAATTAACACCAGCATCAGCAGCAGCACTACCAACCATTTGTAATTTTACTACAAACTCCTCTGGAAAAATAGTGATATCTTCTTCGAACTCCGGATAGCTGTCTTGAAATAAACCTAACACAACATTCAATTCTTTCACCAAACGGTTGAGTGCGCCCTTGCTAAACTTGCCTTCTGGCAAAATCATCTCGGATGCAATCTCGTTGTCCATCATATCTATCTCTTGTGCTTCAAGCATTAAATCTGTTGGGATGCTCATGTTATTCTTCCTCATCTTTGGTTATAACTTTTAAATTTTCTTTCCATGGTTTCTCGAACTCAAATCGTTCATTGCGATGAGTTAAGTCTGGATCAAAGGTATGTGCAGCTGCAGTTGCAAAATCTTTTGTTTCTTTGTACTTCTGAGTAAATGTAGCTACATCTTTCTCGTGTTTATCGTGCGTTACTTTCTCTTCGTGTTGTAGGTCATCCAACTCTTCTTGAGAGACGGGACGAAGGTTTTTTTCCTTCATGATTCGTTCTCGTTCCATCGAGTTTGCAACCCAACAACCAAGGCCCCTATCAAAATAACCATTAGAGTCACCCCATCGATTAGGTGTCTTTGCAAACATAGACACCATTTTTTGTAAAGGAGAGTTACAGTTCTCGCATTTCTGGTCATACATTTCGTCAATCTCGCACCAAATTTGTAAATGAAGATTGCAAGGTGTACAAGAATAATCATAAATAGGCATATGGCTTCTCTAATCATTGAGGCAGGAATTGTTGTATATCTTCTGGCGATGGTTGTCCTTGCATTCCAGCAGATTGATCGACCGCTTCTTCAGCAAAAACAGCTTGCTCTTGTTGTGGTTCTTCAGAGGCTCCTTCAATTGCAGAGATAAAAGATTGTGGCAGATCCAATATCCGAACCAAATGATTTAGCAAATCTGTAACTGGTACACCGAGTTCCAGGAGAGTAGGCATTACTGCTAGGTACTCTTGTTTTTTAACAGCCTCGCTAACTGGTGTTGCTCCAGTATCATTGGCAAAAAATGTAAAGTCTCCGGTTAAATCTTTGACTGTAATAATCTCTGGTGCTCCATCAATAAGGATAACATCTCCCTCATCTTTCAAATAGAGCTTCATCATCGAAATGTAAACCATTGCAATGTTTTCAATGGCTGCATCTCTTTCCCGAGCAAGTCTACCAATCTCAGAAGAACTATAAGCGGCAAGTGCCGTGATCTCAGTTGCAGTAGCCCGGCTGCTTTCACCCCGCGTAAAAGGAGCCAACACAGAGCCGCGTTCGAAATCATCTTGCACTTGCTGTACGTACCGTTCAAGTTCCGCTGGCACAGGAGTATGTGGAACGGATAGGATTGAATTTGATAATTGTTGACCTTGAGAAAGCTCAACTTCGATGAATTCTCCATCATTCCCTTGTGCCAACTTAGACATAGCTTCCGCATCAAAGACACCGCTTTCAACAACCCATTGTCTTGCAGCACGTCTAACCATTGATGCTTGGTATGTTCGAAGAATGTTTACCTCTTGAACTTGGTCGTACACACGCCTTAAGGCAGAATAGCCGCGCATTGGTATGTCTGGCTGTCTGCTATAAAAGAGCGGGACTATCGGAGTAATTGGATTATCCGAAGAGTCCCTGAATGGAATGGCCGCATACTTAACCTCTTGAATATCATCCTCCCCTCCCTCGGGTATCAATACTCCGTCATATAAGTATTTCTCACCATTCCGATAGTCTGGTGACCAGACATATAGTTTGTCGTTAACCAAATCATAGAACTCAACAATTTCAACATATTCAAACTCTGGATGAGAGTCCTTGGCATGTTCGTTGTTGTATCCTTGGTCTTCAGTTACTCGATCTAAAAAACGTATTAGTGGATGTGCGCTGTATTTTTTTGGTCCATATTTATCTTGTGCTTCTTTCAGAGTGATGTAATATCGATGCGCAACAAATTTTTGATCGGACCAAGACCCAGCATCAGTATCGACGATTACATTCCATGGTGGTATAGCTACCACCGATACACGTTTAAATGGATCAGCATGATTGTTTGGAAGCAACTTAATAAAAGCACATGGGTTGATCAATGCCAACCGGGAAGCATCTTCCAATTGTGACCGGATGTCACCAAGGAAATTATTACAAAGAGCCTGTACTTTGCGAGACTCACCACGGCCTCTCACATCTCCTTTAACGATGACACTAGGAGAGCGAGCAAACAACGACGCAATATATCCCTCGATAAATTCATATCCCCGTGAAGTCTCCACTGTAATTTGCTGTGGTGCACGACCCTGAGCCGACCAATATCGAGTCATATAAGCATTGCGCAACTCACGCAATTCCGTACGTTTTTCTTCCCAATACTTTGTATGGTCATGGTAGTGTGCTCTTACAATTGCAGGCTTCATGAATTCTTTTTCCATGGTACAGGTTGTTGTTTTATTTTGCTAGCTCTCACTTCTGACAATAGCATATCCATGAGGTTGCGTCTAGCAAGTTGTAGCTTCCTTCTTGGGATGTCCCGTAAACATCGGTATGCTAGAGCAATGCTCATTGCCAAGTCATCGTGCATCCCTGCTGGTGCTTCTGGTGTTACGCGTAAAACGACTAGGCATCTAAGCTCTGCTAAGACCTGAGCATCCATCTTCATAATCATTCCCTGTGTGATGTATTCCCGGAGTGTTTCATAGGCATCAAGTTTACTTTTGGTGGTGGTGGTCCAATCTTTTCCTTCTGGAGAATACCACAGATTTTTGTATCCAAAATGCCGAAGACGATACAACACCACATGTCCGTGGTTATTGCTCTCACACAAAACTCTGGCATCGTTAAACCACTGTGCAGTTTCCATTACTTTGTCAGCAAAAGCAGACGGGCTTATGGTGTTGCAGCGGTAGTGAAACACAGGCTGTAATGTTGCCATAGAAATGACAGATATAGTAGAGTAATCACCACCAACACCAGCAGCAACATCCACACCCATTGCATAAACGTCATCATCTCTTGGTTCTTCATAGAGTCTATCCTCTCCGTCGAATTGGATGGCTTCAATCTCACGTATGTCATCCAAGCTAAAATAAGAAGCAGAAGCATAATGGAACGCATCATCCAAACAAGCAGGGTATTCTCGTCTAAACTTTTCCAATCCAAGAGTAGAAACTTGATTACGTCTCCAGTAAAGTTGATCATTGTCTACACCATATTGTTTTATGAGATGCCGTTCTAGTTCTGTTGGTTCAAAATCTTTTGGAGCTTCTTGCCGATAATGGCTATGCTCCCACCACCAATAGGTAACCAAGTGCCATCCATTTTCCGGAGCACCCATAATCAATCGGTGAAAGGTATCTGCTGGTTGATTTGGTGTACTTTCGATGATAATCTGTCCCGTTCCAACCGTGGCCACAATCTGAGCCAACATCTCTTGTGGGTCATCGTAGAATGCAAACTCTGAAAGGTGTACACTACTAAGCATAAAGGACCTAGTTCCACCTTTCGAACCAGCAGTAAACGAGGAAAGTTCTGCGCCGCTTTCTTCAAAACTCATTGTTGTTGCGTTGTCCAAGGCCAATGGTTTGTGCAAAATATAAGGCAAGCTATCATGCATCACCTTGTCCATTCGTCTCAAGTTCTTTGCAGACCGTTGATGAAAGGAGATAACACCAAACTTCAAAGGGTCTTTGGTAATGTATGTCTTCCACAATGCGTAAGCTCTCAGCAAAGTAGAAACACCAATCTGTCGAGGCTTCAAGATAATTATCTTTTTGTGCTTCTCTAACTTTTTTAACAGTTGTTTCTGCTCTCCATTCGGACTAAAGTTGACCAGTTTTCCAGAGTATTTGTCCTGTATCTTGAGAAGTTTAATAAACTTTTCTGGTTGAGACAATACTGCATCGAGTTCTTTTTGAACTTCATCTGGAAGGTTCATCGTGTACCTCTATTTCCAAACTGAATGACCATTCATCTTTCTTGTATTCCTTGGTTCCGTTTAACGAAACAATCTGGCAATCGTCAACATAAACGATATTGTTGAGCGCATCACACACCGAAGCAAAACAATTCTGGAGATCTCTTTTCCGTTTGTCTCCAAAGGTAATGTATAGCCCAAGAGAAACATTTTGGTCTGTCTTTCGCCATCCTTGTTCCTTCATTGCTGCAGCTGCTTTCCAGGCAAGCCACGTTTCAAAATCTTTTACTTCTTTTGGCTTGTATACTCGATTGGCTTTGACCCGCATAAGGTTCTTCTTCATCGGTATCTTTCTGTCTCCTGAGATAATCAATCGCATAATAGTCCTGACTCCATTATTTTTCTTCCGACCCATTCTGAGCATTGGGGCACGATGGCGTTTCCAAGTGCTCTAAGCTGGTCCATCCGATTGGGAAACCCATCATGTGTTCTACGAATTGTGGGTTGAGGAGCGGGCGTTCTCCAATAGTTAGATTGCTTTCTGATTTGTTTCTGTGATCTCCCTTGCTGTATACTTGTTGCCCTTCTGGATAAGTTAGTCTTCTGATCAATCCTCCCGTTGAATGTTTGTCCACATCTGTTTTTGTTGGTGTTGGTAGATTGCTGTAATAAACTAGTGCATCTAGTACACTGAAGTTCCGAGCATTGGGTATCTTCTTCCCTTCTACGGTTCGCCGGGTATACAGTGGTAGATTTTGTTGTGCTAATTCTATCGCTCGTTGTCTTCTTTCTGGTGATTGTATCTGAGCTGCACATGGGGTAGGCAACAATAAAGACTCGGTCTCTTCTGTGCGGCGCTCCACATTCAGCAGCAGAAACAATTGTCCACTCTGCATCATACCCGTTCTCGGCCAACGACCCGAGAACTTCTGGTATCCCCCGAATAAAGAGCGCTGCGACGTTCTCCAAGACAACGACCCTAGGTTGTAATTCGCTAATAACTCTGAGCATTTCCCACCAAAGACCCGACCGTTCATCTTTCAATCCCTTTTTCTTACCTGCATTTGAAATCCCCTGACACGGAAATCCACCACACAATATATCTACTAATTCTAAATTATGAGCACCAACACCAACAACATCATCATATATCTTGGCATCAGGCCAATGCTTTTGCAAGATTTTCTGACAAAACGCATCCTGCTCAACCTGCCAAATTGTTTTACTATTAGGTATCGCTCGCTCCAAGCCTAGCTCAAAGCCACCAATACCAGCAAACAAGCTACCGATCTTAATCATATTTTTCCCAATATACTTCTGTTGTATTTTTTCGAAATCCTTTTGTGGAATGAAGAACAGAAAAATCCAACCATTTTGCTTTGTTATTTTCACAGACAATCACATGTCCCTGTCTTGACTTGCACCATTGCCCAAGGAAATTATAGTCAATATTAGAATATGTATATCTATCTCCTCCTAAAAAATACGGTGGATCAACAAACCAAGTAGCTTTCTTGTTTTTTATTTTTTTGTAGCACAAATGATTAATGCTCCAATGCCTAATGTATTGTAATTGAGATGCAATTCTTTTTCGAATAGATGTTGACCAGTGACCAAGATCTGTTCTTTGAGTTGCAGCCATTTTATATCCTGGACTAGTTGTTCCTTTGGTACACCAAAACCCAATTAAATATTGAGCCTCAATTGGTAAGCTATTTGGTATTTTTTCATTTGGCTGTAATATTGGCAGTTGTAATATTTCTGATTCAGTTACAGAAATTAAGTATTCCCATAACAAACAAATCTTTTCATTAATATCGTACAACTCTACATCAAGAGAAAAAAGATTTCTTTTTCCATAAAGAAGAGAATAGCACGCACTTCCAGCAAACGGTTCGATTATTGTTGTGTACTTCGGAGCAGGATACTTTGGCGATAAACGCCACTTCGATCCATAATATGAAAACATTGGATCTAACCTCATTACTCTTCACTCTGAACGTAGTAAACTAAGAACTCAGCTTCAATACATACTTTCCATTTTTCCTTTCTCGTTTTAGTTTGTGGACATACAACATTTTTCCAATTTATAAGATTATTAATCCAATGTTCGCACACTTCTATATGTACACTGTTTGATGTTCTGTATTTTAACTGAATAAATCTTTCCAAAAACCTTACTGAAAAACTCTCTTGAAAAAGTTCTTTTGCCTTTGAAGAGGAAGTGCCAACGTTACATAAAAAAGAAAAAACAAAAGTTAACTTTTTCGCTTCATACATTTGATCTAAACTTAATTCAACCATTACTCTTCACTCTCTGTTTCTAAATCTGTGTAGTACAACTCATACGCCTCATCTTCAAGAAATGGTTGGTACAGAGCTTCATTCGACACCAATATCGGCATCAACGTCTTCAATGTAAACAACTCCCGAAACAACTCCACCAATACTTCATCGGCATCTTCTTCTTTTACATACTGCCAATCCGGTACCCCATTCACTATCCAAGACCCATTGCCACGAGCCAACACAATCTGCTTCTCTGTACAATATGCCTCAACACATTCAGAGATACTACGTCTACTGTCCTGACTTAACTTAGATGCTATCTTGTACATCACAGCTAACAACTGGTCCTTCTCAAACAACTTCTCTTTCATGCATCACCAATATCATAACATTCTCTACCAACCTTCAATAAAAGAGACTCCGCTGCACATCCCTTCTCCTTTGCAATAATACGTACCGCAAGAAATACTACTGTTGCTGGTGGTTCTCTATCTGTCTTCTTGTAATCCAAAAAAGCACTGTGACTCTTACCACATCTACCAGCCAACCAGTTCACCGATTTCTTTATCTCAGCAAGCTCTTTGTATACCCATTCTCCAAACTTCATACTTTTACTCCTTTGTCTAAGAATAGTCAACTACTGCTTGAGTGTCAAATTAAAGGTACTCTAAAAAATTACCAGCACATTTTTAGGGGGTAGTATGAGTAGGGAGACTATCGGCTACTTGGGGTCCCCCCTCCCTCGCTTTCTCTATTCCTCTCTCTGCGCGGGGTTCTTCTCTATTTTTCCTCTGTTATTTGGGGAAAAGAAGAGAATTATGATATTACCCCTTTCCAAAAAATATATTTTTCCGGATAGGATAGGTCTATCGGGTAGTGTGGAGAGTAGGTCCTATAAAGGAAGCTACCTTCATTGATATAGTGATGAGATGATAGCTTGTTTGTCTTATTTGTTGTTCTTTTGTTGCTGGTGGTTCAAAGATAAGACATTTTATTTTGTCTTATATAATGCCCACGCTGTCTATGTTCAGACAAAATAATATAAATAATAGTTGTGTATTACATTGTTTTATGATATTTTGCTCTTGTAGGGATTGTTCAATCCTACACTTTACTAACAATTATAAATACAGGAAAAGATAATGATTTTTATTTGTTGCCTACGTTGTAGGGATTTTTTGTTTGGTTCTTATCCATACAATGAAGAGGACTATGACCAAGCTATGACTCAAGTTGTAGCTATAGAAGAATTTGAAAAGGAACATGGAGAGCTTGCCCTTGTTGCTGACTATCCAACTAAGCTAGCCGGGGTAGACTCTGTCAAAGAGTTTGAGATGCCTTGTAAGCTATGTAGTTCTCTTGCTACTAACATTATTAAGGTCCACTTTAAAAATATCGTAAATGAGGTAAAAAATGGATAAGCAAAAACTATTGATTCGTCTTCTCGCCGATCTCGAGCTACTGAAAAAACTAAATAGCACAAAAGAGGACTCGGATCTTTTGGAACTAGTAGAGACTCTTATAGAAGAGCTACACTACAAGAGTTTCAACAATAAATAACATTTTACGCCCCGTAACAAGGGCATTTTAACTTTATTTCAAAGTATCTTTTACTCTAACTTTACTATAAAACAAAAGGAAAAAATATCATGAAAATGATCGACTATAAAAATGAAATAATGCAACACGTCAAGGATATGCTTGAATATGACTATGACCTGAATGATGAAGATCTTCACTGTAAGCTCTTCAATACTGACTACTATATCATTGGTACGTATCAAGCTACAAAGTGGCTAGGTGAGAATGTGTTTACTATCGTTGGTATCATCACCGAGTACGAAGAGTTTCAACTTGGTGAACGATATACAGATCTAGCCTCTCCGGAAAAGGTAGCTAACATGTATGCATATATCCTTGGAGAAGAATGTATTGAAGAGCTACGCAATGCATAACGATAACAATAACGAACAAGCTATTGTTCTTCCCTCTTGGCTACTTGTTAGTCAAGGGGGAAGCTCTTTATCTCAGCTGGAGGCATGGTATCTTGT
>TARA_R100000697_G_scaffold10522_3_pt1 | contig 17531 bp, 41 predicted proteins | sample TARA_R100000697 | Tara Oceans TARA_R100000697 (sample SAMEA2622788) | marine metagenome | biome: marine biome (ENVO:00000447); feature: surface water layer (ENVO:00002042); material: "saline water (ENVO:00002010), including plankton (ENVO:xxxxxxxx)" | depth 5 m
GTATAATGAGTAATTATTTCTTTTCAGTAAAAGACTTACCAATAGATTCTTACCTTTGGAAGGACTGGATAGTATGGATGTCTTACTCAAAAAAATAAACAGATTCAAAGAGAAGAAAAAATACAGCGGCAGGCAAAGGAAGCCGATGGCTGATACTAAGTATAATAAATTAAGTCTAGCAAGAATAGTTCATGTTAAGCATAATCATTTTGCTGAAACTAGAACAAAGGCTGAAAGAAAACATGAAGGAGATAAGATAGTAAAGATGTTTAAGAATAGTGAATTAAAACAAAAACTATTAGACGATCCTTATTGTTATCTTACTGGAGATAAGATTGATCTCATGGATTCAAGTACGTACTCACTGGATCACAAAACTCCGAAGTCAAGAGGTGGAGATTCATCCATAGACAACTGCGGACTAGCTACATTCATGGCTAATCAGATGAAGTCCAATCAAACACTAGAAGAATTGTTAGAAAATTGCATGAAGATAATACTACATAACAAGGATAAAATAGATACTAAGGAATTTATTTCCAAGTTTTCTTAAAGTTTCTACTTGCAAACGACGATACATAAAGTATAATAAAGGCACAAGAGTTAATAACACGTTTTAGGAGAATTGAAATGCAAATTGGATTATGGAGCAAGTATCAACGTCGAGTAGAAACGCCCGTTATCAAAGGCGGCAAGAGAATACTAATGAGTTGCGGCGGTGGAATGGCTGGCAGTAAATGGTATGAGTATGCAAGCGACATAGACATGGACGGCGAATATGTTGACATCATAGGCTTCGACGGTCAAAGCAAACTACTAGGTAAGCAATGGATTGTTAAAATTATAGACGTTGACTTTCACGGTCAGGTATTAGACTATGAAGGCAAAGTTACCATTGAGTGGTACGATGTGCCAAAAGGTACTGATGTGGAGTTTGTTCATGATGAAAGGCAAGACAGAGGTATATTATCTAAACCTTTTGTTACTAAAGACCTGCCAAAATATTACGATAATAAAAAAGTTTTACGTTTTATGTAAAGTTTGTTCTTGCAACTGACGATAAGTATTGTATAATCAAATCAACTGGCGAGGTCACAAGTGACGGTGTGATCCAAAGCCGTAACCGAGCAGCATGATATGTCATCCCCTTGTGGAGCCTGCGTAAGTCGGATAAGCCAGTTTTTTTCTAACACTAATAGGAGATTTCACATGAGCGCAAAAGTAATTATCGAACTAGAATTCACTTCAAGCGACAGAAAAGTTCTTAACTGCGATGTCTATGACTACCTCCAAGACTTGATTGACGATGAGTCTCTTGACTATACTGTCTACGATGGCGACCAAACTTATGGGGTTATTGATTATAAGGAGATTGAAGATGAGTAAATATAAAGTTGAAATGATTGTTGAAGTAAAAGAGGGACATCCACGCAAATGGCTTCCAGAGACAATCGCCGGACAGTTGAGTGATGGCGAAGACATCTTGGAGTGGGACATCAAGGAGGTTGAAGATGAGTAAAGACAACTACGAAGAGAATGACGAACGCATGAATATAATCGGACAGAATGGCAATGATGGCCTTCACTACGAAGAAGCCGCTAAAAAATGGGTTAAACACAGAGAAGCCTGTGAGAAGATTGCAGACATGGAAGTTGAATCCATGAGTGTTGAAGAGCTAAAGCAATATGTTTACGAGGAACTGGTGGAAACTATGTATAACTGTAGCGATGTGTTTGAATATCATGCAGAAAAATGGGAGTGGACAAATGAGTGATATTCGCTTTTGTCGTTATGATTGGAAACACGAGCGCGGTGATTGGGTAGTCGAAATCGCCAAAGATACTGACGGACATCTTAATCTCTACATTACAAATATCAAGAGCGATAACCTGTACGAGATTGATGGCGACCAACATGGAGAAGAGTTGCACTATAGAATTACAACAGCTGAAATAGAGGAGGCGTATCGTAATGAGCGAATATAGAAATAGAACTATCTGTGTAGATAAGCATGAGATAGTAGTGGATAGAGTACATGAAATTGATATTTTTATATGGCAAGGCAATGTTATTCAGGTAGACGGTCTACCAGATGAGTGGGAATACACAGTACACGACTGGGAACAAGATAGAGATGAGTAAGTATATATTATTACTGTTACTTCTAGTTGGATGTCAGGCAGAGCCAGAGACACCAGAAGCAGTTGATAACCAGCCTTCTCAAATCGGCTTTATGGACTTACCTGACGGTTTTCCTAGTAATGAGGAGGAGTCTCGCGCCCTAATTGATATGGTAAGAACAAGCATACCTAACAATAGATGGTGGGGAGCAGGAGACACATGGTGGTCAATGCACGAGCAAAGACTTTATCGTAGACCAATAGCAACAGAAGAAAGTCGAAGATGGCTTAGAGCGTGGCTCAATAGGGGAGAAAATTGATGAGTGAAAGTATTATAAAAGATGTTTATGCTGGTAAGTATGTACTGGTTCAGTTGGTCGATGAGACTGTAGAGCTTACTGTAGAGAACAATGTCTACAGCCTGTCAGAATCTGTAGAGTTGGAGCAAGACTTACAAAGAGCATTATACGAGCTTCGTAAAAATAATATACTAAAAGAAGCGTGTACATATTCAGAGAAAATGCAGGAAGCTCTGGAGCCTATTGATGAGTGAAAATAAGTATGAGAATTTTATGGTCAATATAATAATCTTGCTTGCACCGTTTGCTATAGGTATCTGGTTATTTCTGGGACTCATGGAACTAATATATTAATCATGGAAAGGGTTTTAGAAGTGGGACTTTACAGTTTAGCTTTAGCGGCGGCAATCGGCGGGTTTATATTCGGCACACTGCTTGCTATACATACGATAATGCAGGATAATTACAAGAAATAAAATGTTAAAAGACTTGACAGACTTAGTTTTGTATGTTATACTTTGGTACATAGGAGGATATATCCTCGGTTACTTTTTAATTTACTTTTTACATTGGATAGGGGTTTTATAATGGGACTAGACCAATACGCAACCGCTCGCAGAGGGCAACCTGTAAAACATGAAGAACGCTATGAGGTAACTGATACTGAAGGCAATGTGTCAGAAGAAGTAGACGTTTACTATAGTTACGAAGACAGTATCGAGTTGGCATACTGGCGCAAGCATCCTAACTTACAGGGATGGATGCAAGACCTCTACTACGAAAAGGGTGGAGAGGGTGAGTTTAATTGTGTTGATCTTGAGTTGACGCTTGAAGACTTGGATGCACTAGAAGCCACTCTTGATGAAGAGGAACTACCAGAGACTGTTGGCTTCTTCTTTGGTAGCAATGCTGACGATCATTATGCAGAGACAGACCGTGAGTTCATCCGTGAAGCTCGTGCGGCAATCAAACAAGGATACACTGTTGTTTACTCTAGCTGGTGGTAAGGAGATTATCATGGAACTAAAAGATTATCAAATTGAAATTATTAATCGTGCAATGTCATTACTTATGAGCAATTATGATAGGTATGACCTTGAGGAACTAATGTATTCAGGTCTTGAACTTGAGTCAGAAATTATTATGATTCAAGAAAAATTAGAAACAAGACTTAACGAATTGTATGAAGAGGAAAGCAGAGTTGACTAATTATACTTTTACAAATGACTGGTTCTCTGAAGATAACGGTGAGCCAGTAGTGAGAGAGTTTGACAAGTTTCTTTCTTGCTATAAAGACAAGCCGTGCAAGTTCCTTGAAATAGGTTCTTACGAAGGTATGTCAGCAATATGGATGCTCGATAACGTCCTGACGCACGAAGACTCAAGGCTTTGGTGCATTGATGCTTGGGCTGAATGGACTGGCGATGCCTTCTCTACATTTGTAAATAATATTAAGCTCAGCGGACACAAAGATAAAGTTGAGATTATCAAGGGTGACTCAATAGATTATGTAGGCAAGTTTCCCAAAGATTACTTTGACTTCATCTATGTTGACGGGAACCACGATGAGAGAGCAGTGTTGCAGGACATGCTACTCTCATTCAGGGTTCTCAAGTCTGGAGGTATCATGGCACTAGATGACTATCTACTTTGCATCAGGTATCCAGATTCGGAAGGCTCATTAGCAAACAAAGGCTTGACGAAGATCGCAATAGATTATTTTGTTGGGCTGTTCTATGATGAGCTTACGATAATTCATAAAGACTACCAACTTTGGATAAGGAAGAATTAAATATGGAAGATAGATATTTGAGCGTAGACATTGGAAAGATTACAGTTTCAGTAAAGATGGATGATGAAGGCATTGCGCTGGATGTCATTAAGAAGAGTAACCCAATCGGCTTTTCTCCACCAGAAGAAGAGATTGTAGAGTCGGCTTGGAAAACATACGAAGACTTTGGCTTTGAGGTTAAAGGTTTAGATCAACAATGAACTGGGAAGAGGATAGAGAAGAATCATTTTCGTCAGGTAGATTCAAAACACCTAACGATATTCAGCAGAAGATGTTAGAAAGAGCGCAGGCAAAATCTACTGTGGCTCTGATTTACTTAGGATTATTTTTATTTGGGATTGGTTTATTAACCACTCTAGTATACTTTTTAATTTAGACATGGAGGTTTATAATGAAAAAGTTTTTACCGATTTTAGTTTTATTATTCATTCCGGCATCAAATGTAAATGCCGCAGAGCAATTCAGGCTCATCCCGCTGGATGAATATGTCAAGAGTGCTGGCAGTTTTGTGATTGAAACTGGTGGTAAAGTCATCGAAGGAATCGAGACTACAGCATTTGGTCTTGGAGAAATTATTACTGCTCCACTCAGGGCAGACTTCTACAAACCAAAGAAGAAAACATACTACTTCAAAAAACCACGACTTGAGTTTCAGTATAACTCAGGAAGATTTTACAGGGAGTAGACTATGGCTTGGGTAATACTTACACTTACTATGTTACCTTTATTTAAGTTAGATAGATTTACTAGACGAGACATCAGAAGATATAACAGAGAAATAAGGAAGATTGAAAAGGAGAATATAAAATGGCTAGAAGAGGATCAAGACATGTTACAGGAAATACTATTACTACAAAGAGTTGGTTTGGTTCACACTCCGAGATGATTGTAGAAGATAGAGGAGATGGTACAGTTGTCTGCGAAGATGATAAAGGCAAGTACATTACGACCATGAAGATGGTTGATTCTGGCATTGCCGATCCGAATAGATTTGAACTTAATAGAAAAGTTGCAGAATAACTCTTGCAAATTAGACCATCTTGTGATACAATATTTTTAGTTAATAAAGGAGTCAGATATGCAATATAAATTTAACTGCTGTAATACTATAGCTCCAGCAGCTAAGAATCATGGTAAATTACAAGAGTGTCCAACGTGTGGAAAACGGAATCCTATTATGGAAGAGGTAGACAAAGAAGATCAGGTCTTCGTTGCTCCTATCACACCATTCTCAGGTGACAAGTCATTTGAGAGTAGACAATGGGGTTCTTTTAAGGTTCTTCTTGATGAGGAATATATCAAAGTAAAAAAGATAGTGGTTAATTCTGGTAAGCGATTAAGTCTACAGCTACATACCAAGAGAGATGAACATTGGTTTGTAGTAGAAGGCTTCGGGACTTTAGAATTAAACGGACAAGCAACTGATATTTCCGCTGGTGATTCTTTCGATATTAAGAAATACCAGACACACCGAGTTCGAGCTTCAGGTCTTAACGATTTAGTTATACTTGAGATTCAAACAGGTGTGTGTCAAGAAGACGATATTATAAGAATTGAGGATGACTACGGACGAGTTTAATTATGTTAGACGATTGAAATTGTGCAAAGTTTTATAGTCCGTTCATCCTCTCTGGCCTGTTCGTCTAGGGGTTAGGACTCCAGCTTTTCACGCTGGCAACACGGGTTCGATTCCCGTACAGGTCACTATAAGGAACCACATATGATTAATTATTTATTCGATGTAGATGGAACTCTTACTCCATCACGAAAGCCGATAGTTGAAGATTTCAAAAAGTATTTTAAGTTTTGGATAAACACTCAACAATCTTCCGGCAACAAAGTATACTTCATTACTGGTTCTGACAAAGATAAAACAATCGAACAGGTTGGTAAAGACTTATGGATGCTAGTTGATGGCTCTTACCAGAACTCTGGCAATCAACTATTTTGTAAGGGCGAGCTTATCTTCGAGTCAGACTGGAAAATGTGTGACCAGCTAGAGAAGGTTGTTACGGGATTGATAGAACAAAGTGGTTGGTATGGAACAGCAGATAATAATATTGAGAAGCGTGTTGGCATGGTTAATATATCTACTATAGGTAGAGAGTGTACACATAAACAACGAGCCGACTATTATGAATGGGACAAAGAAAACTTAGAACGTGAAACCATTGCAGATATAATTAGATCGAACTTTGAAGAGGTCGATGCCGTAATTGGTGGAGAGATTAGTATAGATATTTATCCCAAAGGCAAAGACAAGTCACAGATTCTTGGATGCCTTGAAGGTAAAAATATATTCTTCGGTGACAACTGCTATCTTGGAGGTAATGATTATACCATAGCTGAAGCCTCATATGAGAAGTATCATGTGGCAGACTGGACACAGACCAGAGATATTCTGGCAGTTATAGATAAGATAAGAGAGATTGAACTAGAGCCTGCACAGGCAGTCACGCCTAATGGGTGACATTTCTTGCTAATATAGGAGAAATAATATGAATAGTTTAATGCAACACTTTTTTGATAGAGCTATTGGGTTTGAGGATTTACATCGTCGCCTCAATAGTGGTAAACAAAACTTTCCACCTTATAATGTCATTAAGGATGGAGAGAAAACACTTGTTGAGGTAGCGTTAGCTGGCTACAGCAAGGATGACATAAAGGTTGTCGTCGAAGATGCGACTTTATTCATTGAAGGTTTTGTCAAACCCCAAAATGCAAATAAACAACATCTTCACAGGGGCATTGCTACACGCAAGTTTAAGACTAGCTTTAGCTTGGCCGAATATGTTGAGGTAATCTCAGCAGATTTTCAAGACGGTTTACTTACGGTTACTCTGGAGCAAATTATTCCAGACGAAAAACAACCTAAAGTAATTACAATTAATTAATCAATCGCCTGTGCAGGTTTTTATGAAATATTTACTAAAGTGTTGTAATCGTATTGTCGATGTAGATAATAAGCCAATTTGGTGTATCAAGTGTGGCGAACATGATATAGATGTAGTAGAGTTCACAGAAGATACAATGTTGCCGTGTCCATTTTGTGGTGGACACCCACAGGCAGAAGCAATGCAAACCATCAACCTTTATTGGTATGAGTGCGAAGATTGTGGTGGAGCTAGTGGCTCTGCTGATGATTGGGTACAAGCTAGAGATAAATGGAATCGGAGAAGATAAATGTGCGAAGACTTATATAAAAATCAATTTGATGCTGAACTCGCAAGGATGGAAAGAAAATGGGAGTTCAGATACGAAAGACAGTTAAAGAAGCAGAGAGAACTTGAAGAGACTGTCAGTAAACTAAGACAAAAAATAAGAGAATTAAAAAATGGATGAAATAGTTTTCAAAGATTATCGTGATCCGTTTCGTGCTTTCAATATACACATGTCAATCATATGTGATTTAGAGCAAGGTGGAAAGATAACTGAAGAAGAAGCATTTTCTCAAATAAAAGATTTATATAAACAGTTTAAGTATTATTATAAACATACAGTAAAACCAAAATTAGAAACTATGGATAAGGAAGGTTATTATAAATGAGTGGAAGAGTAGTTGTAGTTAGTGGTTATTTTAATCCTATCCACTCTGGTCATATTGACTATTTAGAGTCTGCAAAGGAGAGAGGTGACTATTTAATAGTTATAGTAAACAATGACCACCAAGTTTCACTGAAGGGCAGTGATCCATTCATGGATGAGGATGAAAGACTTCGGATTGTAAAGTCTTTACGGTGTGTAGATAAGGCTGTTATATCTATAGATGAAGATGCTACCGTGTGTCAGAGCATACGAAAAGAGTTCTATAGTTTACAAGACGATCCTTTCTTCTTGGGTATGGCATTTGCTAATGGAGGTGACAGGAAGTCAGGTGGCGTTCCTGAAGACCTACTAGAAGAAGAGCTTGGCATCACGATGCTATACAATGTTGGTGGAGAAAAAACTCAATCATCCAGCATACTGATACAAAAAAGCAAAGTGAGAAATGTATAACTTCCAGATAGAAAAGTGCCGACAGCATTTCAAAGAAAACTATTTTGACTTACTTAAAGATTCTGGAATTTATTTTTGGATTGCTGGTGGTTGTGTTGCCGATAATATATTTAACAGAGACTATAGAGATGTAGACCTTTTCTTCCGATCAAAAGAAGAAAGCCAGAAAGCTATAGATTTTTGTGTTGCAAATTATGGATTCGATGGTATAAAGAAATACAACATGCTTGAGGCTTTCCTCTCGCATAGAATGGATACTTGGGAGTTTTGGCACTATCCAAACCTTAACGACCTTTCTCCACAGGTGTGCATAAAGTATTTTGATTTCACCGTGAACTCATGTGCGATAGACTCAAACCTTAAATTTTATTATTGCGATTCATTCTTTAATGATAATGAAAACAAAGACTTAGTTTACACTGGCAATCACTATAATTTAAGCAATGGCCGACACACTACATGTATAAACAGACTTAATAGATATACTGAAAAAGGTTTTAATATTAAAAATTTAGATTTTTGGCTAAAGTGTAATTCCGAAAGAACCGATATGTTACATGGTAGAGAGCAATGGAAGCCAATTATTAAGACAGACTTAGATATTATAGTAGATAAACCCAATGGCTAAGAAAAAAAGATTCAAAAAACCAGAAACTGACGAAGAAGAACTTGCAAAATTCAGAGAACATATTAAAATGATTAATGAGAAGACTAAACAAATAGCCAACAAGTACCGAACGTGGTGGGACAAAGATAAAAAAACATGGAAAGAAGGATTCAAGGGACATGGACATTCGTGAAAAGCTGTGTGAATATTATAGCGATGATCTTCTGTTTGCCGATGGCTATGACGATGCTATTATTGGCGTTTGTGGTGGCTTCGATTCAGGAAGGGTTGCTTACTCTATTCCAAAAATGATTGAGATAGCCGCAAAAGACCTTAGTGTGGATCACGATGAGGCTATGGAATGGCTTGAGTACAATACTTTTGGAGCATATATTGGAGAACGCACACCTATTTATGTGGAGGCCGTGTAGATATGCAAGCAGTATATGCAGGACTATTAGCTTGGGTGCTTGAATTATCTGTTGCAGGTTTGGCATTTTACCTACTGTACAGAGAGGAACAGAAAGTATATAGGAGGAGAAAGAATGGAAAAGGAGAAGAATGAATGTCATGTATGTGGCGAAGAGACTTCAGATTGGTATGTTGTCAAAACAAACAAAGGCAACCTGTACCGATGTGCTGAGTGTTACGAGCTAATGTATATGCGCCAACAAAGAGATGACTATGCGAATTATAGAAGTGATATAACATATTTTAAGGACTGATTACACGATGGCTAAAAGAAAAGCACCACAAAAAGATTGCCCTTCTTGTTCAGGTAAATGCCATGCAAGAGCGTCTACATGTAAAAGTTGTGGACATGTGTTCTTCAAAAAGAAGTTATCATTAGTCGAAGACTGGACTCAGCTACAGGCTGGCGACGAGATAAAATCAGTGAAGGGTCATGGAACTTATTGGCTTAACACTGAAACTAAAGAAAAAACATACATGGGAGTATACGGTAAACTAATTGTAAAGTCTGTTAGGCATGATGGTATTCTTGCTTATACAGTCCATAAGGGTTTACAGTCTTCTATTGTAGAGTTTGTTTACATGGGTGAGGCTCAGAAGTGGCGAATGATGGATAACTATTATCGTCGGCCACATAAATTAATTTGGGCAAAATCCAAAAAGAGGTTGAAAAAAGTTTAAGAGTATTGTATAATACTTTTGTATATTGTTTTTTTAATGGAGGTTTTTATTATGATTGATTGGTCAACTATTTTGTCCAACAAGACTAAGGTCAAGGCAGTTAAAAAGTTCGCAGTAGGCGAAACTAGCGGTCGAGAACTTACGTCAAATTTTGCAAACACTGAAGCTAGTGGAGAAGTGCGTAGTCTTCTTCGTACTCACGGTGTAACTTACGGTCGCAGACTTGCACGCAAAGCATTGAAGCGACGAGGATATTAATTTTTTTAGGAGCATTACACGATGAATAATTTTGTAACTTTCGAGGGAAACCTCACCAAAGACCCAGAACACAAGACGATCAATGAGAGTCGTGACTTGGCCGTATTCCGTATGGCAATCAACGAACGAATCAGCAAAGACTATGAAGAGACTTTGTATATTGATGTCAACGCTTGGGGTTATCAGGCATCTTACTGTAAGAATGTCGAACTCTCTAAGGGTGATCGGGTCAGCGTTCGAGGTCGATTACAAGATCGTTCGTGGACGGATAATGATGGCAACAAACGGTTCTCGATGGTAGTAGTACCTGAGAACATCGCCAAGATTGTTCGTGCGCCACGAAAACAGGAACAAGGCTTCGCCTCCGTTGCTGAAACAACTGAAGACGTATTTTAATCAGTGAGAATCTGGCGGGAGGAAACTCCCGTCAGACTTTTAATTATGAACCAAGATAGAATATATAATAGATTAGAAACAATCAATGATTCACTACAAGAGTTGGAAGTGAAGATTGAGTCTAGTATAACTACTAAAGATACCAAAGAGCTTTTGAAAAAGCAAGGTAAGCTAATCAAAGAAAGAACCAAACTCAAGAAGAGATTGTCTAGGAACTATGAATAATAAACAAAAACAACGCAAAGCTAAGAAGCGTCAAGAGAGAGTCAAGGCAAAGCTGGCTCGTCGTAAGAAGGCAAAGTTTTTCGCTGACAAAGAAAAGCGAGAACGATGGATCATTGACAGGGAATTTGAGAAGGAAAGAAATAAGATGCTCAGAACTACTGTCAGAAAACCAAAAGAAAATTCAGAAATCATTCAAGAATAATCTTGCAAACGACGATTAGTATATTACAATAAAACACGTAACAGATTTATCACACGTTTATAGGGGTTTCAAATTATGAAATTACAAACTAATCAAAACACTATTCAGCGATCATCTGACTTCCAGTCAACCAACTACAAGATTGAGGCTACAGCAAAAGCCTTCTCTATCTTGTCAGATGGTCTTTACTCGAATAAGATCAAAGCAGTTATTCGTGAGCTATCTACTAATGCGTATGACGCTCATGTCTCGGCAGGCTGTCCTGATTCCCCGTTCCGTGTTCAGCTTCCAACAAAGCTGGAGCCGGTATTTGTCGTGCGTGACTTTGGCACAGGCCTTAGTTACGATGACTGCTTTAATCTTTATACTACTTATTTTGGTAGCAACAAGACTGATTCCAACGATGCTGTTGGTTGCTTAGGTCTTGGTAGTAAGTCTCCCTTTGCTTATACTGACTCCTTCATGGTTGAGTCTTTCTTTAACGGAACTCGCTACGTTTTCAATTCTTACATGAATGAAACTGGTTCTCCTGAGTTTGCATTGCTACACGAAGAGCCTACTGATGAACCTAACGGTATGCAGATCAGCATGAACGTAGAGTCTAATGATATTTGGGAATTCGAGAGTGAAGCCAAGTCCATCTTTCAGCATTTTGCTGTTCGTCCAGAGATCAATGCCGAACTTGAGTACAAGCCTGAAGAGGTTAAGATTGGTGGTGACAACTGGTCTGTCCTTAAAAGACGCTCTGGCAACCATGTTATCATGGGTCAAATTTCATACCCTATTGACGACATGCAGTTCCAGAGTGAAGAGACAGACAACATCTGGCGCGCGCTCCGAACTCTTGGCAGTCTCCGCTTGTACATGAATATTGGTGACATTGACATCACTCCTTCTCGTGAGTCCATCTCTTACACTGGCAGAACTAAACATAATATTATCCACGCCATCAATCGTATCATAGAAAGCATTGGAGAAAAAGCCAAAGAGGACATACTTGCCTGCACTAATCTTTGGAGTGCAAGATGGAGAGCTATGGAAATCTTTGATACTGTTGGTAGGATTGGCGACTTGGCAGACGATGTTCTGTTTGAGATAGAGTTCAACGGCCAGAAGGTTTTTGAAGATGGTTCAGAATTCATAAAGCTAAAAACAGATGATGATGAAAGACTAATGATTGTACGTTACACCAAATCAAAATGGCGTGAGACTTGCTCAAGGGAGGACGTATACCACATCCGTGCTGGCAAAGGTCATGTCTTCTATCAGGACAAGAAGTCAGGTAGTGTTGCTCGCATAAGACACTTACTCAGAGAAGAAAATGAAGGTATCGTATATCTTATTCCTAACGGCAAGTTAGAACAGGTTGCTAAATGTCTTGGTTGTGAGCCAGAGTACATCACCAACGTGACTACTCTTCCTGCTCCTCCAAAGCAAGTATCTAAGACTACATCTAGCTCATCATACGTTGCTGGTCTTGATGGCCTATACAAGTCTAAAGGTGAAGGCTACAATGACTGGTATGAAGGCACTTTTAATGTAGGTGTTAAAGAAGAGGATGCTTACTATATTATCCAGACCAGAGGTGACATGGAGATCAAAGGTTACAATGTTGGTACTCGTTATATCAAATCGGCTCTGAATGTTTTGGATTCGCTTGGTGTTGATACGAGTCACCTAAGTGAGAAGTTATTCTATGTAACTCCATCCAAAGCCAAGACCATGAAGCTCGAAGAGCGGGATAACTGGCAAGACGGACTAGAATATATTCAAAACCAGATCAAGCGTCAGCTTGTCATCATGACTAAAGATCTTACGTTGCTCCATAATTCATCCACTGGAAAGTGGTCTATCGGCAACGAACATACAGGGCGCGTAGCTACACTGCAAGAGTTACATCCACTGCTGAGTAGTCGTGGAGACTTCTACGAGTTTTCTAAGTTGTTCCACCCAGACTACAGCGTCGATCAGGACTTGTTGACAAAATTGAAGGAAACAGCCCAACGTCTGAAGGTATGGAGAGATTTTGCAGATAATTTGGAAGAAAATTCAAGTGAGTCACTTGATACTGACGAATTATATGATAGTATAGTAGAGAAGTATCCGATGTTACAGTTTGCTACGGGCTGGATGTCGGACGAACAGTTACAAGTTATTGCAAGTTATATTGATAGTATGGAGGTGTGATATGAAATATATCATTAGTGATTCAGGTGTAGTAAATGCTTTTGTTGGTGGCGAGGCATATACTTTTGACAAGAACCATCATAATTACAATGCTCTCATTCGTCATCTGAAGAGTGGCAATGTAGAACACTTTGAAGCGGCATACGATGTTGCATCTTCAGTAGAACATTTCTGTGATGGCTATGTGCATGTCAAGAATGGAACACTGAATTGGAACGGGATTCCAATGCCAGAACTATTTACTGATCGCATCTTAGATATGAAGAAGGAAGGCTTTGACTTTGATTCCATGCTGAACTTCATGTGCAATCTAAATGATAATCCATCAGACAAATCTATCCTAGAATTGTTTGACTTCATGCAGAATAAGAATCTGCCGATTACACAAGACGGTCACTTCTTGGCTTACAAGGCTGTACGTCCAGACTTCAAAGACATTTACAGTGGCTCGATTGACAATAGTGTTGGCGAAGTGGTTGAGGTTGATCGCTCTAAGGTTGATAGCAATCGTAATAAACACTGTAGTGCAGGTCTTCATGTTGGAGCTATCGACTATGTTACCAGCTATGGCGGCATCAACTTGGATAGCCATGACGACAATGATAGTGATGGTGGAAACCAAATCGTAATCTGCAAAGTCAATCCTGCGGATGTTGTCAGTGTCCCAAGCGATGCTAAATTTCAAAAGCTACGAGCCTGTCGCTATGAAGTAGTCGCAATCTTTGAAGATGTCTTTGATAAATCGGTTGAAGTTTTAGGTTCTACAGTTGATAATGTTAGTGTCGTAAAGTATAATGATGCTTGGAAAGAGGACATTCGTGTTCGACTTGAGCGTTTATCAACAGTCCTGAAGGGACAGGGTGTAGGAGTTTAATATGAAGTGTATTGTTACTGGTGGTGCTGGTTTTATCGGGAGCAATCTCGTTGATAGACTAGCGCAAGATGGAAATGAAGTTGTAGTTATCGACAATGAGTCTGCAACATGCAATGAAGATTTTTATTGGAATGACAAGGCAGACAATTATAAGTTTGACATTTGTGACTACAGTAATATCTATCCTTTGTTCAAGGGCGTTGATTGTGTATTTCATCTTGCGGCTGAAGCTCGAATTCAGCCAGCCATCAAGAACCCGATCAGGTCTGCGCAAACAAACGTGGTTGGGACATGTAACGTACTTCAGGCCGCTAGGGAGAACGGTGTAGAGCGTGTGATCTACTCGTCTACATCGTCTGCCTACGGTTTATCCAACACTCCTCCACTAACTGAGGACATGCCAAACGATTGTTTGAACCCATATTCTGTCACAAAAACTTGCGGCGAGCAACTCTGTGATATGTATACTAAACTGTTTGGGCTGAAGACATTAACACTACGATACTTCAATGTGTATGGAGAGCGTCAGCCACTTAAAGGTCAGTACGCTCCTGTTGTTGGTATCTTCTTGCGTCAGGTAGAATCAGGGGAACCAATGACCATTGTTGGTGACGGCCTACAGAGAAGGGACTTTACGCATGTCTCCGATGCTGTTGAGGCTAACATCTTAGCAATGAACAGTGAAGCTACCAACATATGGGGTCAAACCTTTAATATTGGTACTGGCAAAAACTATTCTGTTTTAGAACTTGCAAAAATGATTGGCGTAAAGTATACTCATATACCTGAGAGGCTCGGTGAGGCTAGAGTAACTTTGGCTGACATAAACAAAGCCAGATATTTGTTAGACTGGAAACCTAAAGTAGAACTAGAAGACTGGATCAATCAATATAAGTTCAGTAAAAGTCCGATTGGCGTAAAAGAATGGATGATTAATAGGGGATAAAATGACACATACAGGAGCTTATAATGATGTGTTTATTCTTGTGTTGGTGGGCTTATTTTTTGCTCCTTTCATATTGGTGAACTTTGCCAGATTATTTACACGCAAACGTCAACATGTATACATTGAGCAACAGCAGCCAGCAACTCTTGATGATTTTTTTATTGTCCATGAGTCTGAACTATCTCAACAGTTGCAACCAGTACAACATCAACCCGTACTAAATAGGGAACAGCAGTGGAATATGGTTGTTGAATCAGCTATGGCAAAGGCTATGCAGGGAGATAAAGGAGCTAGAGACTGGGTTACTAAACATGTGTTTAGCGAAACTGAGCCTCAGCAGTCTGGCATTGCCACAACTAGCAGAGAAATAATCAGAGAAGCTCATCAGGCACTCAAGCCTCTTGGCTACAAACCAACAGAACTTAAAGATAAAATCAGAGATTTGTGTAAAGATAAAATGTATATTAGTGCGGATGATTTAATTCAGGATTTTATTAGGGGTGCTTAGATGAATAGATTGAAAAACTCTTTATGTTACTTGTGCGGAGCTATGGATCGTGTCCAAGATGGAGGCGTTGGATGGAGAGGTAATATTACTCCTAAACTTCAAGAGCTTGGAATTGGTGTTTTGAATCCATGCGACAAGCCAAGCGATTATGCTCTGGAGAACGAAGAGACTAGAGATATATTAAACAATCTAAAACGCGCGCAGAAGTACGATGAGCTTACCGAATATATGAAACCAATCTGTGCCGTAGACCTTAGAATGGTTGATATTGCCCACTTCATAGTGATGAGCATTGATGTAGATGCTCACCTGTGTGGCTCATATCATGAAGCCGCTGTAGCAATCAGCCAGAAAAAGCCTGTAATCGTAATGTGTCAGCAGGGCAAACAGAACCTGCCAAACTGGTTATTTGGTGTGATTCCTCATGAGATGGTGTTTTCCAACTGGAGCGAAGTGCTTGAATATTTGAATCACGTTAATGAAGATGAAGACGCAAAACACTTAAATAGATGGAGATTCTTTGACTGGGAGAAGGTTTATGGTTAATTTCTTTTTTTGTTCCTGTTGTCAGGACGAGATAGATACTGAAGATTGTGTATTAATAGATATACTAGAAAAGCCCACAGGAAGAATTTATGTCTTTGAATGTCCAATCTGTGGATATAATACTAATAGTGAAATCTTGAGTGAGTACGAGCATGACATCTAAAAATAATATTATCAAAGATATGAACAAGGTCATAAATGATGGAATCCTTGACAAGACCTATTATATCAATCCCCTACCTTTATCGGACAAAGATAAAAAAGTCTTGGAGATGAAACCTAAAGGCGTAAGCATTGACTACATGAATCTACTACCAGAGCCTCCAGCGAACTCTAGTGACGTTACAAGAAAAGAATTAGAGTACCTATCTAAGATAACGTCTAACCTCTCAGAGAGGCAACTAGACCTTATAAAGATGGTCGATGATGATCCTAATAACCTCTTCATGCCAGTGCTTAAAATACATGGCCTGAAGTTCCCAAAAGAGAAGTTTGATGAGTATTATAAGAATAGTTTAGACCCTGTAATCTTGCAACTTAAACATAAGTTTTTAAGACCAAGACCTTATGACATTGCTGGAAAGCTAGGTTTTAATATCAAAGTTACTAAAACTCAGACACATCATACTCCAGCTTATCCATCTGGTCATACGGCTTATGCGGCGTTTTCCGCTGCGATGCTGAGTACAATGTATCCAGATTATACTTCCGACTTTTATCGTATTGCCAATCTAGCTGGAGAAGCTAGGATGCTACAGGGAGTACACTACCCTTCAGACAATGACGCTTCAATGGTTATTGCTTCAGCAATATTTGAAGATGTAAAATATGATATGTTTCCAGATATAAAAATAGGAGAAGACAATGCCACTACCAAGTAGAAACGATGATGAATCAGCTAAGGATTTTATGCCTCGCTGCATGTCTAGCGATAAGATGAAAGAAGAATATCCAGATAATAAACAGAGGCTTGCTGTCTGTATTAATCAGTCTAGAGCCGCTATTGATGGCGATTTGATTTCTATGGCTAGTGAAGAAGTCTATTATGAAAAGTTAAAAAGAGAAACTGAATAATTTTAGGGGGTGAATTGGAATCGACCAGTAATAAAGTTATTGATCGCATGTAGTAGTTGAACGAATGGCTACTTAAAAAATCGTTCTAATTTTTTTAAGTGTAGAAGAGAATTTCGCACTCGCCGCCTAGCGGCACGGGTATCACAGCCCCGCAAACCAAATAGTGATGACGCAGATAACTCTGGTAGAGTTTATATACTTGAACTAAATATATATGATAACAATAATTTGTTTGACTCCGATAACTCGGATAGCCTAGTATAGTAGGCGATAATAATTATACTAAACATGTAGAAGTTAATAATAATATTATGTGGCACGCGGGTTCAAATCCCGCCACCTCCACTT
>TARA_R100000697_G_scaffold18738_1_pt1 | contig 17196 bp, 11 predicted proteins | sample TARA_R100000697 | Tara Oceans TARA_R100000697 (sample SAMEA2622788) | marine metagenome | biome: marine biome (ENVO:00000447); feature: surface water layer (ENVO:00002042); material: "saline water (ENVO:00002010), including plankton (ENVO:xxxxxxxx)" | depth 5 m
CACAGCGTCACTCAGATTTTCTGAGATTGAACGTCGGCCCCGATAGTTGAAAAGATAGCCCCGACTCCGTAGGTCCGCGGTTATATCCGACAGGAAGTATGCGGCTTGTGCCAGCACGAGCCACGAACCCTCAGAAAAATCAATCATCTCAGCGCGGGCTATATGTTCTACGTTGCCTCTGTCCTCGCGGGGCAGATACTTTTTGGGCACACGGCGTTTAATGCGACGGACCACACGCTCTGCCATAGGATGCACAGTGGCCGGTACGCGGTAGGACTGTTCCAATACCTCGTAGCCACCGTTGAGATTTATGAAATGCTCAACATCTGCACCGGCCCAACGGTATATGGCTTGGTCATCATCACCGGCAGCATAGATCCTCTCAGAGTGTTGCTCTAATACATGAGCCACGTCCCATTGCAGGGGCGACAGATCTTGCGCCTCGTCAACGAAAGTGACAGCTAGGCGGGGGCAAAACTGTGCACTCTCGTTGACAAAGACCTCTAACATATCTGTGAAGTCGAAAAGCTGGTATCTGTTTTTGTATTCCTGCAAAGCCGTGGCCACATACTTTACCGTGTTCCAGCTTTCTCCTATCTCGCTTTCGTTATACTGCTGACGCAGATCTACCTTACGCAACCGCGCTAGGTTCATAAGGTTGACGATTGGGCTACTGCTTTTATTGAGATCAAAAGCATCTTCACCGGACAGGTTGGAGCCCTCTACGTCTAAGTTGAAACCCAGTGCAATTCCTACTTCTTTGTAGTGTTCCGGTTGCATAACCTGTTCTTGCCGTATGCCGGACAGGCGCAGGGCAAAGCTATGCAGTGTTCTGAACCAAGGCAGTTGCGATTTGTCCAGATGAAACCTCGCACAGGCCCGCTCGACGGCTTCGTTTGCGGCTTGCCGCGTAAAGGCAAAGTAACCTATGTGCGTGGGGTCAACTCCGCTCGACAAAGCCTCATCCACTTTGTTCAAAAGCGCGGTGGTCTTGCCGGTTCCGGGCGGGCCGTAGATGCGGAATATCTTAGTATCCATGCTCTTCATCCGTCAGGTCTTGTATGTCTTGCATCATGTGCACAAACACAGGGGTTTGTTCACCTACCCATGAGCCCAATACGTTAACGAAGAAAAAGTCTATAGCCTCGTCGTGACTCATGCCGTCACGCTCACAAAGTATGGCTATGCACTTATGGTAATCGTATGCTACCAAAGGCTCCTGACCAAACCGGTGACACACACCAATAAACGCTTCATCAAATCCATCTGCTTTCAACATTAGAACGGGGCCTCCTCTTCCCTGCCAAAGTCTGGCGTTTTAAGATCTACCTCAACAGACTCGTATGCAGGTATTTTCCATACCCTAATGGTGCGGTTTTTAATTCTAAGAACCACACTTTCACCACCTAAATCGCGAAGCCTCTGAGCCATCTTATAAGGCTTATACTCAAAAAACTTGTTACGTTTTAAAAACGCCTCAAAATCCTTTATTCTAAAGTAAGTCATGTTTGACTCTTCGTCAGTCCAAGGACGTTTTAAAAGTATCTCTTCTTTATCCTTTGCGTTTTGTAAATGAGCGCAGAACTCCTCTAAATAGTCGTAGAACTGACCGTCTGTGCTGGCATCTTCTGCTACGTCGATGATTGCGCTTTCATTAGCGGTCATCTCTCGCATCAACCCACCTATGCGCGTCTCCCACGCCTGTTTACTGACTGTGCGAGGCATTGTGTTAAGCTGCTCCATACAGGCTTTTTGAAAAGCCGTTTGGTTCATTAACCCGTCAGTATCTAATTCAAGCGGTTCGCCGTTTACATCTACGAACCAAACAGGTGGAGTTGAGTCATATTTACGCAAGTTAGCTATGGCCGCGCCTTGTATGGCCGCACTAATGCCATGCTTCCTAGTCTGGCAAAGCTCCTTATTACAATGCGCGTTAATAGGCGCGTCACTACAACGATAAGCATAATCCTTCTTCTCAAGTTGCTTGGCCACTATGTTCACCTCGTTAAGAGGCAGCGGCGGTTCCAGATACTGCATATTATACGTAAGTATCTCTGACTCCCAACTATCAGGATACGCTTTGCGAAGATACACACCTATATTGAACAAACCGTTGTTACGCCCGCCCTCAGATATTTTGTTTTTAATTAAGAACTGTAAGCACGGCGGCCCGTCGTTCATACGTGACGTTTCAGGATCTTCCGTGATCTGAAGCTTAATTACCTGTTCTGGTGTCTGCTTATGCGTCTCGTAAAGCTCAAAGAACTCTTCAAGCGTAGCAGATGTGCCGTCGTCTTTGATTGCGTATCTTAACCCGTCTTCTGCATCATAATACGGTAGGTTCAGAAAGTTACCTACGTCGTCGCGGTCAAGATGCAACTTAACCTGCTTTGGAAAGATTTCACTGCCGCCGTACCCCAAAGCGGCTGAAACCTGTTGCAGTGTTGACTGCATATCTTTTGCATCCACCCATTCTGTTGCGAACAGGAAGCAGTGTGCGCCGCCAGACTTGGAGCGGCACACCACAAGAGGTAATTTAAGCTTACGGATCTTCTCAACGAGTACTTTGTGATCTAACGGGTATTGGTCTACGTCAACACAACCCCAGACACACTTATTGTCCTCATTGATCGGTATAATACCAATACCACGACCCTTACCAGCTAGATGCCCTTCCCACAGTTCCTTGGTCCGTGGTTCGCGCACGATGGCGGCACGTCCGGTATTCTTACCGTTCGCCTGCTGTTTCTCTACTTTATATGTGCCATACGCAAGACGCAGGCCATCAAAGATGGATGAAAACTTATCTACTGACATGTACGTTCCCCGCAAAAAAGATGAGGCGGCAAGGGCGTAGCAGCCAACACCCTTACCACCCCAACTGTTTAGAACGGCACGTCGTCGTTTAGATTGTTATCGGAGACGCTATCGTCCTGATGCTTTACCACCACATCACCAGCGGTAATGCTCGTAGCAAAATCCTTACCACGTTGGTAGATAGCTCTATCTTCGACAGGACCCACACGGCTCATCTCCCAGCCATGCCAGCTACCCTTACTATTCTCCTCAGAAATGGTCTTGAGGTGGTAGATATGACTAAAGCGTGGTGGCGTAAACGGGCCGTTCTTACCCTGCATGGTCAACGAAGAGATCATGCTGTTCCACTTGCGTGATTTTTTAAGCTGCGTTGATTTCATTGCTATCAACGCAGTTTCAGCAGACCCGTCGTCATGCAAGACGATTACAAAGTGCTGGTGGGTCTCTTCAATATACTGACCAGACCCATCCTGAACATATTCCTTATTATCTTCAGCAGACCGCTCCGTTTTGGGCATGGTCTCGCCCGGAGAATAGATAGCAACGGGAGCGCCAGTTCCTTCGCCCCGTGGGGCCCATTGGATGAACCGACGCTGGTAGGCTACCGGAATGACCTTAATGCCGTCCTTGCCCTTGTATACGGCTCCTGAGACGGTATTAAAGATATCACCCTTGCGGGCATCTTCCAGATCATCAAGTTCTTTACTTACGCCTGACAATATCTTGAGAAAAGGTAACGCAAGATCCTCTTGGCTCATATTCTCAAGACCAACTCCTGCGTCGGCTTCAAACATAGAAGGATCAAACTGGATAATCTCAGCCGTCTCTTTCTCAACCACATCATTTTTCTTTTCGGCCATTTTACTTTCCTCTCTTAATAATTGCGCGTTGCCCGACATATGCTCCGAAGAGCTCCATTGGGAACTCGTCACCATTCTCAACACGTTCCCTGACAAAGGCACGAAGCGTCTGTGAATGGACCGTTTCTTTTTGTTCTGGGACATACCCTTCTTTTTCCGCAATAGCCTTGAACGCATTCGCTTGTTCGTCTTCGCCTGCTCCAAAACTACACGTAACCGTATTTTTGATGATATCGCCATGCCCGTTCTCCCGTAACCAATGATAAGCAGCGGGACGATTGTCCACGGTGCCTTTTTCACCTGTTGTGATTGCTCCACCGTAAGTAGCTTTCACCGTCACAATAGACCCATCATCTAACGTCATGGATGTTAGTCCGATTTCAGTGAGCATCGTTGGCAGATCTTCGTCAGTCATCTTTAGCAACGACTTTTTCTCAGCCTTGAGTTTTTCCTCAAGCTCTTTGACCTGCTCTTCTTTGTCCCTGATTGCTTTAGCCATACCGGCGACCGTTGTTAGGTCACCTTGATCCAGTTTTTCTACTGAATTAGACAGACTCGCTTCAAAGTCTGCCTCCATTTCTGCGAATAAATCACTCATCGTGTTTCTCCGTTCGTTGTTAAAGGCACCTGTCGGGCCTTGACAAATACTCATATAATCTGATATTAGCGCATAGTCAAGGAGAAAAATGATGCGGGAATATAAATTTAAAACTGAGCCGTTTGACCACCAGCGAAAAGTCTTGGAAGACTCGTGGGCCGAGGAGTTCTATGCGCTGTTCATGGAAATGGGTACAGGTAAATCCAAGGTGGCTATCGACACTATTGGTATGCTGTATCAGGCCAAAAAAATAAACGCGGCACTTATACTGGCACCAAAAGGCGTTTATGACAACTGGGTTCAGGGTGAGATACCGGCGCACTTACCAGATGAGATAGAGCGCATGGTGGTGCGGTGGACGCCGTCTACTGCTAAAAAGTTTCAAGACGAGATGAAAGCGCTTGTGTATGAGCCGTTTGACGGCATGAAGATCTTTGTAATGAACATAGAGGCGCTGTCTACTGCGCGTGGTACGAAGGCCGCATATGCCTTTTTACGTAGAAACCCCAGTAACATAATGATTGTGGACGAAAGCACCACTATCAAAAACCGTAAAGCCACACGCACCAAGAACGTGATGATGCTGGCCAAGGACGCTATGTATAAGCGCATCCTTACAGGGTCACCGGTTACTAAATCACCTATGGATTTGTTCAGTCAGTGTATGTTTTTGTCACCGGCTGCGCTCAACTTCAACAGTTACTTTGCCTTTCAGAACAGGTACGCGATTGTGCAGAAGCGCACTATGGGCACTCGTGCATTTCAGGAGATCACCGGATACCGCAGATTGGATGAACTGAACCAGAAGCTAGACCGGTTTAGCAACCGCACTTTGAAAGAAGATTGCTTAGATCTGCCAGACAAAATGTACATTAGACGTGACGTTGCGCTGACGGACGAGCAGAAGAGCTTGTATACGCAGATGAAGAAGCTGGCTCTGGCCAAGCTGGAGAACGGTGAACTGGCTACAACAGCTAGTGTGCTGACACAGATCATGCGCCTGCAACAGATATGCTGCGGGCATTTGCAACCAGATGAGGGCGAGATACAGCCGGTGGAGAGCAATAGACTTAAAGAATTACTGGAGATCACAGATGAGCTACAGGGAAAAGCCATCATTTGGGCGTCGTATACATACGACATTCAACAGATAGCTTCGGCCCTGCGCCACCGCTTTGGGCCCGAAGCGGTGGCAACCTATTATGGCGAAACCCCGCAGGATGAGCGTCAAGAAACGGTCAACCGCTTTCAGAACAAAGATAACCCGCTTCGTTTCTTTGTCGGTCAGCCGCGGACAGGTGGCTACGGGATCACGCTGACCGCGGCTAACACAATGATATATTACTCAAATAGCTATGATTTGGAAATACGGTTGCAGTCTGAAGACAGAGCACACCGTATAGGCCAAATCAATAAAGTGACATACATCGACTTGGTATCGCCGCGCACTATTGACGAAAAGATCCTGAAGACCCTACGCAACAAAATAAATCTTGCCGGTCAAGTGCTTGGAGAGCAGGCTAGAGAGTGGTTGGTTTAGCGGCGAGGGTACGGGAATATACTGCCTATACCTTGGTGCACTACGCCGCCCTTGGCATACTTAAAGTTAGCTTGTACACCAAGTCCAAGGCCCTTACTAGCTGGGTTGAAAGGGCTAAAACCCTGAAAACCAACCGTCGTAGGACTAGAATATTGAGCTCCTAGTATGCCTTGATTTAAACTATCTTCTAAATTTTTTTGTGCTTGACTCTTTTGATTAGTAGGCGTTGAAAGAGACTTGGCTTTAGCCTGTGCATCTGCGTACATATCTGCCAGAGTTTTAGCTGTAGGTGCAACAGTGGGCGTTGTGAGACTTACGGGGGTGCTTAAATTAGTTTTTAAACCAAGCGCCTCATCCATAGACATATTTTCCATAGACGTGTCCAAGTTTCCACCTTTGGCAGATGTGTCAGTTTTTCCTGTGCCGTATCCTGTGCCTAATCCGGCGGCGGCTGCCGCAGCGGCTGTATCTGCCACAGAAGAACGAGCGGCGCTTTGTTCACCGCGGAAGCCATCGTCTGGACCGGGTGTTGGTGCAGGATCGGACGGAGGCGCAGGATTTTTACTACCGCCGCCCTTACCACCACCATCACCGCCAAAGCAGCCGAACTTTATTTCAAATTCGTTCTTGTCTTCGTAGATATCATGTAGGCCGTCATACCAACGCTTTTTATACACAGCTATGCCTCCGTCCTACGATGTCTTCCTGTACGCCTGTAGCGTACCCTTTTTTCTTACCGTTTGCCTGCCGCAAGAATGTAGCCCCGTCATACGGGTATACTTCGATATACCGACTGGTCAACTCCTGCTGTACAAAACGTCCTATTTTCAATGCGTTATTGTACGGTGCGATAAAGTCTATGACGTACAGCATACCAGACCCGTGGTCCGTGTACCAATCTTCGGGCTGTAACTTGCGTGTGCCGTTCTCGTAACCCTCCGCTGCTTCCTTCGTCAGAAACGCATGGCTGAACAGACCCGTGGGCCGCGGAAAGATCTCCGTCTTGGCTGTTAGTTTGTCTTCGTACACGACAACCATCTTTTTTGCTTCGATGGCAGGCAGGACCAGCCGCTCCAGATCGGCAATGTACCAGTCACGGTGCATATCGGACTTGAGCATTAGTTCCAGTACGTCGTTGATCATCCCATCAGGCTCCCAATACCTTGTTGCCGTATGAGGGCAGAGGTTGGGTCATTTGGGAACAGGGCAGCGTACTGTTGTCGGTTCACTTGTCCACTAGCCGGAGGTGGGGGTGGAGCTTGAACCTGTGGCGCTGCCGACGCAAGGGTGGTTGTGGGAGGTGGTGCCACCGGTTGCGCCGGAACTGGTTGTGGTGCGGGCATAGCTGTTGGTGCGACAGAGCTTACAGGACCTACATCGGGTTCTTCTGGTGGGATTATAGGTTCTTGTTCAGGTTCTGCAAATTCTTGTGCCCCTAACGGTATTGCTCTGGATCCGGCAGGAACGGTCATGCCTATTCCAACGGTCTTTAAACCACTAAGAATATTATTAACAATGCTGGTTTTTTCAGAGGCAGATCTAGGTTTACGCAGAGCCATAGCTAATAGTTCTGGGTCTAATAAAATTCTTTCCAAAGCATCATACTCTTGTAAAGCAGGTAATTCTTGAGTCAACTTACGTAAGTATTTAGATCCGGCCTCCGCTTCAATCAAACCAGCGCCAGCACCTCTTGTCCCCGGTAGCATACCGGAGAATGTTGTTCCTGCTCTAGCACCTATGATGCGTGTATAAAAATCTAACAAAGCCGGAGCCTCATTAGTTAATATGGCTTTAGACACATCTTGTTTGGTTTCAAATTGAACAAGCCGACGTAAACCAAGTTCTAACCCTTGTACCTCTTCCTCTGTCATTATTTTATTGCTAACCATCCAGTTAGCTAGATTTTCACTTTCACGACTGGCTTTTGGTAAAGCCTCAAAAAGCATGTTGTATGCGCCTTTTGCATTTATACCCGCAGCGCTATATTGTCCCCCGTTAGAAAAAGCTAACGAAATTACAGTTCTACGAACACCTTGTCTTGCAGCCTCTATGTCTAGTGCATCTATATCTGCACTTATTCCTTTGTTTCTGAGTAAGCGTCTTAGGTTTCTAGGATTAGAGCCCGCTTTAATAAGCTCTACTAATGAATTTAATTCTTGAGTGGGATTGTCAGAATTAAGAGCAGCGAGTATTGCTCGTTCTGGATTTTCTGCTCTGGTCAATTTGACGAAAGCTTTTTGATCAGCTACCTGCTGTTCTAATCTTGCTATTGTTTTTTTGGTTCTAGCTAAAAAGTTTCCAGCGCTTCCAGCTTCATCTATCATGTCTGATAATTGCGGGAAAATCTCCATTATGCGGGGGTTTTTAGCCCTAAACTGTTGCATCGCCTCGTTTTGAGCGGCTGCTATGGCCTCATCCGTCCTTAAAGTTCTAGCCTCAATGGGTAATTCTATTTCTCTCAAAGCAAGACGAAGAGTGTCAAGCAGGACACTCTCTGTTGTCCCCATATAGTCAGCTACTTCATCTTTGGAAACAATTTCATATCCAGAGTCAGCCGCATACTTTCTAATTTGTTTACCTAATTCATTAATTTGACCTATTTTTAAAGATACCGCATCCGGCCTACCCGTCATAAGTTTGTCTGTAAGAAGGGCTTCGTTAACTACGTCTTGGCCACGTCTATTTTGACTTACTATGTCTCCACCAAAAGTTCTTTTTAAATACTCATTGTACGCATAAGATATGTCCCGCGCCGCATCGTATTCCGGATTACCTCTGACACCAGCGTTTAAATCATCTAAAGTCGCTTCCGCAAGATTGTTTAATATTCTTGCTGTGTTTGCATCAGTTGGCCCTTGTTCTCTTTGTAACTTTCTTAATTTTGTGTACAGAGAGGTCAAGTTTCCTTGCGTAAGATTTTGCGTGATAACGCCGCTAGCTTCACCGCCCTGTGCTTGAGCTCTTTGTGCTATTAAAGCTTGTCTTTTTAATCTTATAAGTTGAACAACTGGATCATTTCTATTTTTTCGGCCAAAACGAGCTTCTAAAGCACCTAACTGTTCTATGGTTGCTTCGTCAGGAACTAGATCGTCTATAGTGGTTGGAACATTTGATGCAACAGGGTTTTCAAGATCGTCCGCTCTTGCCCGGAATAAATTAGCTTCCTCTCTCAACCGTTCAGCCGTTTCTCTAAAAGAATCTCCCGCTGCCCGGTCTTGTTCAAATAAGGCCATTTGGCGGTCAGCAAGTTCGTCATTAGAATTTGCCGCGGCTCGTAAATTTTCTACATTGTTTACATCTATCCCGGCACCGGGACGAGCTTCAGAAAGCCGTATTCTTTGATTAAACGACTCTAAAGCTCCTTCAGATACTTGTTCTCTTAACTCGTCAACACGACTACCTGTTGTCGTTCCAGTTATTCCGTTCCGTTCTAAAATATTTAAAAAACTTTGTCGTGCGGGGGTTCCCTGCGTATTTAAAAAAGCTTCATCAAATCTCACAACCGCATCTGGTCTACTCGCTAAAACATCTGTGGCGTCTAGCCCAAGCTGCTGTTTATAATCTAATATTCGGGCATTTATTTCTTTAAAACCGGGGACATTCATTAAAAAGTCCCTGTCCAGCTTGTCCATCCTAGCTAGTTCAGCATCAAACTCTTCAATGAAGTTTGGAATATTGTTTTCTACAAACTCTCCAGTCTCATCGTCTTTTCTATAAAACGTAGGTATTTCCCGGTTTCTGTCTACCCTTGACCAAGCGTTTGCCTCTAACCTACGAAATAAATCTTTTTGCGTCTTTATAACATCTTTAAGTCGTGCGCCAATGAGGGCACTAGCCTCTGCACCGCCTTCGGGGTAAACTTTTTGAACAGACTTTACGACATTATCTATTGCTCTTTCTGTTCTCGCAGCAATGAGCATGGAGATCCTATTTTGCATCATATCCCCGGCTACCTTCATTAGTTCAGGATCACCAGAACCTTGCATAGCCCAGATTATGCCTTTTTCCATCTCTAAGGCTTTTAAATAATCGGCCTCTTGTTTTGCCGAAAGATTTGGGCCTCCTCTACCTAAAACTATTTGTTCTAGTTGATCTATGGCAGGGCTGTTTACAAACTTACCAGAAAATATGGCTTCTTTTTCCGCTCCGGGTTGAGGTTGGAAGTTTGGTTTCAGCTTGTAACCCACAATTTCTCCGTTTTTAATAACAGGATCAACAAGGGTTTCTTCTAAAGCTTTTAAAAGATCATCCGGATTTTCTTTATTTTGCTCAAAAATATCTAAGATATCTTGAGTGGCTCTGTTTTCAGCCCTAGCTCTGGTTCCAAATATATCTAAAGGTTTTTTAAGCGCTCTGTTTTCGGCTATTCTTGTTAAAAAATTTTTTCCCGATTTAACGATTGATGGAGCTATTTTTAGTAAGGATAATTGAGGTGCAAGGCTACCGGCTGTTTCCGCAGCCAGTCTGGCAGAGGGGCTTCTTGGGGCGGCTGTCTCTTGCATTTGAACCGCAGCACCCGTTGCAGGAATGGCGGCTGTTTCCACACCCATAAAAAAGCCTTTTTGGCCCGGAGATAAAGATCGGAAGGATTGACCTCCAGCCACAAGAGCTCGTTCAGCATAATCAAAAGCACCTATGGTCCCACGAACCATTCGCCCTGACTGATTTAACTGTTGAGCAGCAAGTTTTGCAGCTTCCTTCAAGGTTATGTCTTGGCCAGCCTCTTTAGCCTCTCTAAATATTTGATCTCGTGTAGCCCTAAATTGGCGAGACGTAGGTATTCCTGTTAATCTACCGGATAAATACTGTGTAACCAGAGGGTTTGCCATGTCGTCAGCGGAAAGCACGGTAACCTGATTAGCAAGGGGCAGTTTTCTTAGTGAAGATACCGTGCTAAAAGCCGCTTTTGGTGCAGTGTGCGGCATAAATATAAACGGTGCTACACTACCAGCAGACTCATACGCTCTAAAGGTGGCTTCTGCTCTAGGTGTCAAATTTACATCGTCTAGCCCCGGAGTAAGCATATTTGCTACGGGCGTTCCTACAAGCACATCGCCGAGAACAGATCCTGCTAAAAAACCTCCAAGACCCGCCGCTGGTTTAGATAAAACGCCTAATGGGGCAAGAGGACCGGGAAGTGGGACATATGGCGGAGCGGCGGCGGCTGCTGCTTTTGCTCCAGCAACGCCTGTGGCAAATGAACCACCTCCTCGTATTAAACCTCGCAGAAAAGCGTCAGTTTCTGTTGGCGCACCGTCTTCACCTAATGTTTTTAAACTTGAAAACAAACGTAAGATTTGATCGTCAGTTATCGCCTTCCCACGATCTTCAGGTCTCATCGGCACTAAATCAAGAATGGGAGCCGTTCCCTGAAGTAACTCACCGTAATCCGCCGTCCCTCTAAACTCAGGCATTTCATTTAGAAAAGCAGACGTAGTTTTAGCTAAAGCCTCCTCCGCTTTATCGCCATGCTGATCGTAAACAAATTGTAATTCTTCCGCATTGAACTCAATAGCTTTAAACGGGCTGTTTTCAGTAAAAACAGAGGGTGTAGGATTAGTCGTCATTGCGTTTGCCCTCGCGCTCTACGTAAAGCGTCTATGGTTGCGTCCACAGATGCATCATCAAGAACGCCGCGATCCGGTATGGTCTCCAGCATCTTTAAAACACTTTGAATAGCGTAATTGGACTGTTCTGCCTGTCGTATGAGAACACTATCCGTTGACTCAGCTAACACGTTTAAATTCTGCCTGTATTCAAAACGCATAACCCTCTTTAACCCAATTAGTTTTCTAACCGCATTTTCCGGGTTAGCTAGAAGTCTTTGTGTATCTGGGAACAAATTAGCTAATCTAGTTTGTTCACCTTCAGCATATCTTGGGCTGTTAGCCAATGCCACCCTACCAAGAACATTTACAGTATCTATAAAGTTCCCGGCTTCTACTTCATCTGCAAAAGCATTTTCAAAGGCAGGAACTAAAGCACCCCCAAATTCACTAAGTGACTGTTTTATTTTATTATAGAAGCCAACACCTTTTCTGGCGTTTCTAAGAGCATCAAAGCTTACTGCTTCAATATCTGGAGATAAAGAGCCACCTAAAGCTTCAACACGCTGATTAATAACATCGTCTTGACCCCTTAACTGGCCTGACAACCTATCATCACCTTCGGCCCTATCTAACCGATCTATTTCAGCCCGTGCTCTGGCTTGTTTTGTTGCTGTTTTTGAAGCGGTGAAAGCCGTGTCCTTACTGACTATCACGGCATCTTTATACGTATCAGATGCTAGATCAATAATCTCGCCAGTTGTATCATATAAAGTAGACCCGACCTTTTTAACTATGACGCTCTTTCCGTTAGCCAGTATCATATTTTCAAAAGTGCCGGTCTTTGGAGTGCGCTCACCAAAGATCGGGACAGGAGCCCCGCCATCTGCTGGAATTTCAACCAGTTGACCTCTAACAATTTTAATATCTCGTTTTTTCTTACCAAAAATAGTTTTAACATCATCTGGATCTGTAATATCAACAACTTGACCATCAATCGTAACTGTTTTGACGTTGGGTTTACCAAATATAACTTTTGGATTTTGTGAGTCAGTGATGTCCACGACCTCACCGTTAACGGTAACTGTTTTTGTGTCCTTATCTCCATATATAACTTTTGGATTATCTGAGTCCGTATAATCAATAAGTTGACCGTTAACCATTGCAGTATCTTTTTTAGGATCTCCGAAAACAACTACAGGATTAGCCTTATCTGTGATGTCAACAATTTGTCCCTCTACTATCTTTATATTAGGATCTTTCTCTCCAAAAATAACTTTTGGAGTTTCCGGCTTTGTAATGTCAATAACTTGACCTTTCACTGTAACGGTCTTGACATCAGGTGTTCCAAAAATAACTTTCACGTTATTCGGGTCGGTATAATCTACGATCTGCCCGTTTACAGTTTTGGTGTCTCTCTTTTTATCACCAAAGACAACTTTTGGACTTTTCATGTCTGTAATATCAATAACTTGACCTTCAATAGTTACCGTATTGGGTTTTTGCGGACCGCCATCAGAAAGCCTAGAACCCGGATTCTGGTCCCGCATAACTCTAGCACGTGCATAATCGTCGGAGTCGTTAATATTAAATTGACCTAAAACTTGAGTTCCCGTCTTATCAAGAAGAACCATAGGTTTTGGAGTTTTAGGTTTAGCTCTTGCAAGCGCAAGCTCATCTGCTGCTTTCACCTCTGCGGCAAGTTTTGTTTCTGCCGATTGAAGTGCTGCGAGGTCCAAGGCTCTTTCTTCTTTAGCCGCGGCTCTCTTCTGTTCCGCAAGCGTCTGAGCTCGTGCACCTATGGTTTGTGGTAACTTTGTTGCTGAAGCAGCCATAGCTAGGCGCTCTGCTGCGCTGGCACCGGGTCGCTCCCCTTGCATTGGACCCGCAAAGGTAAGGGCCGTTTGCGCTATATCAAACAGCATCTGTGCCTTGGTTAAATCTTTTTGTGACTCAAGTTCCGCGGCTCGTGCTGCGGGATCACCTAACCCGTACTCTCGGTAAATATCTTTTTGAGCCTCTACTAATTCTCTCAAACGAGAACCGTCTCCACGAGCAGGTGCAGGTGCAGGTGCAGGTGGTGGAGTTACCCGAACAGGACCGGTTGCCTGACTAAGAACCGGGAAAGCGTTTACAGGGGGCGGTATATTTAAAGACCTGCGGAAATCCGCAATTGTCTCTCCTCCGTTGGCGTACATTTGAACTGGCTGGTTGTCTCCGCGGCGGACCAGCCCGCCTTCCTTAAAATTTGCGGGTGGTGGTCCCCCCATACCACCAGTAGGCATAGGTGCCGCGGGCGGCGGTGGAGGTGCCACGTTTGACATAATCCCCTGCGCCATAGCGCCCTGTACAGGCTCCATCATCTCTTGTTGCGCCAAGCCGCCAATGCCTTGGTCTACTGCGCCCATGACCATAGCGGGCTGCACCAGTGTAAGGACAGACTCAGGCGTCTGTCTGGCGTCTTCTTCGCCTACGATACCGGCAAGCTCCTCATAGCGCTCTTCAACTGTCGCTTCATCACCACGTATGGTGTTCATAACCGTTTCAAAGTCTTCGGCTTGGTCGAGGTTTGTAATCTCCTGCTCTGCCGTAGCTAAAGCGCCCTCAAGCACTTGCGGGTCTATGGCCTGTCCGCCCCCTGCTGGTGCGGAGGGCATGGCAGGTGGAGGCGGCATCATTGAACCAACGCCCTGTGCCATAACCGGATCACCGCCCATTGCCATGCCTACAGCAGGAGGTTCTGCCTCTTTTTCCAATACTGAAAAATCTCTTGGGTCTAAGTTTGTTTTAAAAAATTCATTATAATCCGATACATCAAATTCTGGATTTTGATCAAAAAAACGAAGAATATTATAAATATTATTTGGGTTGAAGCCCTCCTCGTTAGCGGGGAGTTCTCTGCTTACATCATTTAAACCAAGGAGTGGAACATCGTATCTGGCTTTATTCCTAAGTGCTTGTAAAGCAGTTATATTCTCCATCTGACGTTGTTGGTCCATTTTTTCATTTATTAATTGTGCTTTAACTCTGTCTATATCTCGACGTAACTCTTCACTAATCCCTGCTCTAATTTCCCCGCCTTCCTGATATTTCTTGGCAGCAACAGGGTCCATCTTCATCTGCACCTCTTCAGGCAGCTTTGAAAAGCCCTTGTACTCGTTAGGCACGGCCTGACCACCCTTGGCAAACATCTGTCTGGCTAATACGCTTCTGTTCATTAGAATAACCCCGCTGTTTTAGCGCCTGCTGCCGCTGATAATCCTGCAATACCCAGACCCAGATAAGTCTGAGCCGGTGATACATTGGGCGCGGTAGCTGATGAAATAGTTTGTTGCGAAGACGGCGCACCCTTGTAAATGTCTGATAAGAAAGAATATCTATTATAAGGCTCATAGAGTTGAGCCAAATCACTTTGTTGCTGTGCTGCAATTTCCGCCTGCTGCTGCGCCTGCTGCTGTTTACCCAAATTAAACTGTGTTTCAATGTCTTGCAGTGTCTGCTGCTGTGATTGCTGCCCCAGCGCCGCTTGTTGAAGTCCAAGCTTTCCTAATGCTTCTGCTTGTGCCGCCTGCGCCTGTTGAGCTTGTAAAAAGTTCTGTGCCTGCGATTGCGCTAAAGCCGCTGCACGGTTACGCCCTATCTCTGCCTGTTGTATCGCGGCCCGTGATCCGCCAAAGGCAGACGGCCCACCGGGTTGACCTACTGCACCAAGCCCTGCCTGTGCGGCCTGTATATCAAAGGACCTGTCAATCTCAGCCTGAAGGGCTGCTTGATACGGGTTCATAAACTGCGTGATGCCAGACGGGTCTAGCGTGGTCTTTGCTTCACCCAACGCGGTGCCTGCATCCGACAAGTACTGTTGGAAGCCACCAATACCGCCTGTGGCAGAGGACGCATCAGCAATAGCCTGTTGTTGCAACCCAGACATTTGAGCGATTTGCTGAATTGGAAGGGTAATCGGCTGGTCAGCTAGTTTCTTTGCAGACTCAAGAAGCCCAATCTTATAGGCTTCTATTTCTGGAGCTTCTTTGATTATTTGTATTTCGGTATTTGTAGCCATTATGCCATCGCCTTCCCTTTAGCCTCAAGACCGCGCATCATGTCGTACATTCTATTAATGCCTTTGTTGTTATCGCCGTCACCCAAGCCCTTTACGGCATTTGTAGTCATTACAAACTCACCGGGCATTAACATGGCTTTTACGCTGTCTTTGCCGGGAGTGCCCTCATCTGGCATGATACCACCTACACGTCGTGGGAATATCTCACCGCCGTCCGCTGCAAAAGTTGTTGGAACAGAGAACAAACCTTGAGCTAACTTCGGGGTTTCAGCCGGTAACCCATATTTAGCTTGGTTTGCCATGTAAAGGTCATAACCAGAAGGTCCGAGGGCCGCTAACCGCTCTTCGTCGCTCATCTCATCTAGTTCTTGCGGTGTAAATCCGCCAGCTAAATAAGTAGCCCCACCAGCCAAGGCCAGAGATGGTCCGTATGTGCGAATTAGGCCGGGGGTTAACTCAGCGGTGGCCATCTCAAGGGCTTTGTCATAAGTTAATTTTCCTCCGGACTCTTTTACAAAATCAAGGGCTAACTTGTTCTTTTGAGCAAATGTTGGATCGCTTCCTGTCAAGAAGTCCATCGCCTTACCGCCGTAGTCCATAGCAGTTTTGCCAGCGCTCTGTAACTGTTCCAACATTGTAGGAGGCGGTGTAGGCTGTGCGCTTGATATTTGACCAGATCCAAAGAAAGCTTGGTCAGCAGGATTTGGAGACTGAAGCGGACTTGGTGTAGTGAGCGGTGAAGCGGGTGGTAAAGCATCAGAAGCTGTTCCAAGATACATTTGATCTGGTCCCGCAGCAACAGGAGCGGACGCGGCCCCATCCACACCTTTTGTTGCATCCGCCGCCACACTCTCCGGAGTGATGCCCTCTTTAACACTAGCTAAAGTCTCGGAAGCCGGAGTAACCAAAGTTTGGTCAGACAAAACTTTTTCATACCCGGACTGACCAAACTGACCCGTAGCAAGCTGTTTACCGGCTGTTTGTAGGTTAGAGAACTTAGCGGCATCCTGAATACCTTTCATAGCGCCCTGACTAAAGCTACCACCGGGAGTTTTAGCCGCCTGTAAACCGCCACCAATAGCAGCAGTTGCGCCGCCGATAGCGCCACCAATCAAGGCGTTCTTGAAGGCGTCCTTTAGGTTACCACCCTGAACGAGTGTACCAATACCTGCTCCAAGAGCACCTGAATAAATTGCACCAAGGCCGGGAAAGACTGCGTTCAAAGCAAACGGTATAATTACTGGAGCAGCTTTCTTAATTACCTTAGTCACGCCCTTGAGAGCTTTGCTCACGCCTTTAGCTAGTTTGCTTACACCCTTTTTTACGCCCTTAAACAGCTTCTTCAGAAAGAACTCAGGCATACCTGTGTCTGGATTGATGGAGTTTACACCAGAACCAACCACATAGCGCTCTGGGTCCTCTACACCAAGATCCCGCAGATGACTAAATATAGAGTCTCGTAGCTTTGGGTTGTCGTCAATCAGGGCTTTCGGGACAATCAACTCACCGGTTTCAACGTGAGCAACGGTGTCGTCACCGTAACGACCGTAAGATGCCATACGCGTGGCAATAGGCTCAAACGTAGCAATACCAGAAGATCCAAACTCCTGCGCCGCTTCTTCACGCTCCAGAGCTTCGATCTCGTGGTCTTCCATATAAAAATCGGCGATACCGCCCGCTGGAAACTCAAAAACTTCTGCTGTTGCTTGTGCCATTTTTTAATTCCCTAGTATAAGGTTCCTCGCAGTCTACCTTGTTTTTCAAATTCCGTCTAC
>TARA_R100000697_G_scaffold10904_2_pt1 | contig 17096 bp, 8 predicted proteins | sample TARA_R100000697 | Tara Oceans TARA_R100000697 (sample SAMEA2622788) | marine metagenome | biome: marine biome (ENVO:00000447); feature: surface water layer (ENVO:00002042); material: "saline water (ENVO:00002010), including plankton (ENVO:xxxxxxxx)" | depth 5 m
AGTTCTAGCTAATGTATCATCAAAGTCAAATACCCTAATTTTTTTAACTGGAGCATCTAATTTTCTAGCGTTAGCTAAAGCGTTGTCTAATGTAGCAGCTTTACTTAATAAATCTTCCATACTTAAATCACCTTCTAAGTTTAATACTTTAGAATCATTAAGCATAGATTTTGAAAATTTAGCAGCTTTTAATTGACTTGGTGCTGTTTTTAAATAATCGTTTATTATATCTTGAGCTTTAGTAGATTTCATAGCTAAATCTCCAGTTAATTTACCAGCTTTTGTTTTATTTATTTCAAATATTAAATCAGATACTAGTTCATAAACGTTAGGATTATTTTGAAATTTTTTAGGAACATTTAAATTATACTTTTCGGCAAAAGTAATTGTTTTACCATTGTAAAATGTTTTTAATATAAAAGGATTAAGCTTAATTTTTTCGTTAAAAAATCTCATGTCAGATGCAGGAGGAACCTTATCCCAATCAGATTTTTTACCAGTCTTCATAGCTATATCCATCATTTCACTTACTAAAGGATATTTTTCGCTTTTAGCTTTCCACTCTCCATATTCAGGTAAGTTATATGTTAAATCAACTATACCCTGATATGTTCTCATATCTCCTTTTATACTTTTTATTCTAGTAGTTTTATTAAAAACCATCTGCTTATACTCTTTCTCAGCATAATTTTTCCAAAATTCCCAAACACCATCGACCTTACTACTCATTGCTTTTGCTTTGTCTAAAGAGTATTCACCATGTTGATAGCCATGTTCTTCATATTTATTAAACTCATTAGCTCCATCCATAGAATCTAAAACAAGAGCTTCATTTTTACTAACAGCAGCATTAGCATTATTATTATATTGAAGTTCTTTTATACTAGGACGAGATTTTGGATGTTCATCGTATATTTCTTTCCATTTATCAAGAATATTTCTTTTTTCTTTATTAATTAAATTTAAATTTTCTTTATTATATTCTAAATTTTTTAAAGTTTGCGCTTTTGCAATGTAAATTCTATTTTTAGGAGTTGGTATTTTTAAATTTAATTTTTTTGCAATTTTATTATTTAATTCAGTTAAATTACCTATATAACCTGCTTCTATCATAGAAGTTGTTTCTCCTAATTTTTGAACATCTGTAACTTTTTCAATATCACTTACATACCAAAATTTAGCACCAACAGCACCAGTAGAGGGTTTACTTCCAAAAGCGTTTCTTCCTGCAGCGGCTAAAGTCTGTGAAGTGGTGTATGAAAATATATCAGAACCAAATTCAGGAGCAAAAATATCTACAATATCATTTTCAAACTTTTTAAAATCATCAGGATTAGAATGATCTAAAAAACCACCATACGCCCTTTCTATATCAGCATTGATACCTTGTTTTTCTTTAGCCGTTGTTGTTTTAGCACTTTCAGCTATTACTTTTTTTACTTTATCTTTTAAACTTTTACTAAACTTAACACCTTTAGGTCTAGCTATTTTTTCTCTAACTTGTGGAGCTCCTCTTACTACTTCTTCTTCTGTTATAGTTTCTGATAAGTCTATAGTATTATCAGTTTTATTTCCCTTAGCATCGTAAACAGGTTGTTTAGGATTATTTAATATTTCGTTAAATTCGTTTTTAACTATAACCTCTGCTAAAAATTTAGGCATTTTTCTTTTTAAAACATCTGGTCTTATACCCATCAAATAGTCTACAACTTGACCAACTGAAGGATCTAAAGTTTTAAACAAATCTAAACCAGATTTTAAATTAGAAGTAGATGGTATACGACCCTCGTCAATAGCTTTTTGCATTTGAGTAGGGTTCATATTTTTTATTTCTAACTCGTAGAAAGGAGTCCATTTAGACCTTCTCATAACAGCTGGATCTACTTTGTTTAAAGCTATTAAATCTTCTGTTATACTTTCGATAAATGCTTTTCTATTTTTAGTTGATAATCTACCATCTTTAGGTAAACTTAATTTATCATATATTACTTTAGCAAATCCACCTGGTTGAACACCTGAACCAGTAGTATAATCTACAAAAGCTTTAAAAAACTTTTTAGGATCTGTCATAGATGGCCTATCAGTTTTTCTTAAAAAATTTATTATATCTCTTTTAGCTAAGTTAATCTCATTGTCTGTTAAGTTTATTTTATCAGCTATCTTTGACTGTTGAGGTTTAATTTTCTTTAACTTATCTTGAGCAAGTTTCATGTCAGCATACTCTTCAGGGCTAATTTCATCTGACACTAAAGTTTCAGCTATAGTTGTTTTAGAATCTTCACCACCAACTTTTTTAGTAGTAGTTACTGTTGTAGGTTGTTTACCTTTTTTAGCTTGTATATCACCAGCTGATAATTGTATTATTGTTTGTCCAGCTTTATTTTTACCAGTTAACCAACCGAATAAACTATTTTTAGAAGCATCATATTCAGATTGATATTTGTCACTTATTCTTTCTTTAACTTCTTTAACAAAACCAGGATTCATATTTAAGTAAGCTTGGCTAACTGTATTTCGTATTGAAGCATCCAAAGTATTACTTTGCTCTATTTCCAATAAAGCTTCAAAAAACTCTGGAGAATTTTTAAATTCTTCTTTAGATTTAAATTTCCTATTTTCAGCTGGACCAGTAAACTTATCAAATATATCTTTTATTTTTCTATTTTCTTCTGTTTTAGAAAACTTAGTATCTATATCTTGCTTTGCTACTTTTCTAGCAGCTTCTATAGTTTCAGGTTTTAATTCACCTTTAGCTATTTGCTTTTGATAATCTTTAATAAAATTATATACATCTTTACCTGTTTCAAATTTTATATGACCATATCCTTTACCTTTAAATATAGGTGTTATTTTCTCACCTATTTTACCAAATATATTTTCATTGAATTTTATTTGTCTATTACCTATAAGATCTGCAAATGCTGTAAAGTATTCCTCCATATACTCAGACTCAGATCTTTCAACTCTATTACCTTGCTCATCTGTAGTAAATCTATAGTTATTATCTATTCTTTTTTGTATAAGATTAGCTACATCTCTTGGCAATACAGCTTTAAATTCATTTACAAGCTTTTTTAGTTGACCAGGCTCTTTTATATTATTATTTAGTATACCATGCAATAATTCATGAGCAGCTACGTTTACATTTCTAACTTTTTGTGCAACTTCTCTATTAATGTATATATCTCCGTCTTCACTTATAAAACCATCAGAACTAGTAACGTTCATAGAGTTTTTCTTTCCTTGTTCAGTATTGTCGTATGCTTTTTGATAATCTTCTTTTGAGTTGTAATCGTTTACAGTTCTACCTAAATCTTCTACACCTACGGTTTTTATATTTTCATCTAATCTTCTATCGATAGATTTTCTTAATATTTCATCATTTTGATATTGTAACTCATTTATTTGTTCTTGAGTTTTAGTTTTTAATATTGGTGAAAAAAATGAATTTAGCCTTCTTTTTTCTTTAGCTATATTATCAATACCTTCTGCATAGTTTTTAAGCTCGTCAGGATTCATCATATTTAATTCCTCACTTACTTTTTGTCTAGTATTTATTACAATCTGCTCTTGTTCAGAAATCATATTTTCAAGATCAAAAACTTCTTCTTTATTATTAGCTTGTTTTATTTGCTCATTAAGATTATTAATTTCTAAAGCTGCATTTGTAATTATTTTTTTATCAGATTCAGGAGTTAATGTATATTCAGCAGCATCTCTAACTGCTTTATCATTACTTGTTAAAGCACCTGTAGTAACTATACCCCCGCCTGTTACAGTGCCTATTATACCAGCGTCACTCCACTTTTTCCAGTTTTTACTATAAAAATTAGATTCATCAAACTCCTCAGTAAAAGGAATTGCTTCTTTAAAATCTCCAGCACTTTGTAGTGTAGCTAAATCTATTAAATCTACAGAAAATTCAGTGGCAGCTTCTGAGACACCTTCAGCTAGAGGATCTGTAGCTAATCTTTTTAATAATTTAGTTGAATAATTATCAATTAATTCTTTAGCAGCTCGTTTATTTCCTGACTTTATTAATCCTGTGGCTCTACCAAGTATACCTCTAGTTACTAACTCAAAAGTAGCTTCTGCTGTTCCTGATAGTGCAGAATTTAAAAATATTCTTTTAACACCTTCTTCTGGGTTTTCTTCAAACTCTTCATCAAATTTATTACCCGCAGCACTCGTGCCTAAAGTTATTAAACCACCTGGACCTAAAAAAGCTAAAGCAAGTGACGGCGCAGACTCAAAAACACCACCAATAGCTCTATCAGCAGCTTGTCCGTATCTACCTTCTATTATATCATCAACTATACTTTCAGAATCATATTCGCTAATATATTTACCTAAACTCTTAATGTCTTTATCGTATCCTTCAATACCTGATGCTATAGGAAGATCTCTGTACATTTTTATTGCCTTTAAAACTTCTAATCTATCTTTTCCTTTTACTTCTGGAGAAAAAATATCCATAGCGAAATCAGCTGCAGTTAAAAATAATCCTGTTTTAGCTTCTTCTAGACCTTTACCTGTAGACAATATACCTCTAGCTAGTCTAGCTAATTTATCTTGGAAAAAATTAGGTTCTTCTTTTTCTACTTCAACTTCTTTTTTAATCTCAACTTCTTCTATAGGTTCTTGAGTTTCTTCAACTGGTATTTCAACTTTTTCTATTTCAGTTGACACAGGTTCACCACCAAAAACACTAGAGTTCCAAACGTCATAGTCGTCTTCTATCTCTAAGTATTTATGTAAACCTTTTAAATACTCGTCATTATTAGATATAGAGCTAACCCAAGTATCGTAGTCATCTTCTATTTCTAAATAACTATGTAAACCTTTTAAGTATTCTTCGTTCATACTATATTTTATCTATATTGTTGTGAGTTGTTATAACCTTGTAAAGCTAACTTATATTCACTCTCTTTACCTTTCATACCTTTTAGTCCATTTATTCTACCTTGGTACAATTCTTTTCTAGCTTTAGCTAAACTTTCTGGAGTTAATTTAGCAATGTCTACACCAGATAATAAGCTTGCGTCAGGTGAGTTTTGTTCATAAGCTTTAGTTCCATTCCATTTTTCTCCATCTATTTCAATACCACTAGCTATAGCAATTAAATCTGTAGTTCCTCTACCTGAATTAAATTTCCAATCTACTAATTGTCTTTTAACATCTGTTGGTAATTTGTCAAAATCAGATCTAGACATGTTTAAATCTTGAAGTATCGTTCTGTTACCGTCTCCTACGTCGGCTTGATTTGGTCCACTACCTATTATATACTTATCTATTGTAGATAAAGCTTTTTCACTAGCAGATCCTGATGCTTGTTTATAAAGTTGTAGTAATCTTGCACCTTTCTTTCCTGTTCCACTGAAACCGTAATTAATAACACTATTGCCATAAAAGTCTCCCATAGTATTTTCATAATTTAACATATTTCTAAGATAATCTTTACCATCGCCTACGTTTTCATCTAAAACTTTATTTTTTAATTTACTAGCTCCACCTTGTTCTTTTATTCTTTCTTGCATTTTAGTTTTAACATCAACAACTTCTTCACCTTTTTCTTTACTAACTGGTTTTTCTTCAACAACTTCTGTCGTTTCTTCAACTTTTTGTGGTGGTGGTGGCGATGGCGGTGGTGGTACAGTTTGATCATTTTTATCTGTAGGTGTTTCTACTTCTTTAGTTGGTTGTTGTTTTTTTTTATAATCTTGTTTTGGATCAAACTTATCTTTACCAGGCTTAAATTCACCTACTTCATAACCATAATTTAAAATATCTTTATTGCTAATACCAGTAGTGTTTTTACTTAATATTTCAAATATCTCATTAGGATCATTTATATCAAATTGTATTTCTGAAAATTTACCTCCACTTTTTTGAATATATATTTTACCAGCTTCTTCTTCTAAAAGCTTTGCTTTTGCATCAGCATCATTTAAATCTATACCTCTATCTTTAGCTATTTGAGCTATTATATCGTCGTTACTTCCAGCTACGTAATTAACGTTTTGGTCAGAATTTACTCTATTTAAAATACCTGCAAGCCTATCAACAGCATTAGCTTCATCTCCTTCTTCTGTTATTATACTATTTATTATATTAGTATATTCAGCGTTTTTATTTAAAGTATTAATTACTTTTTCGTCCATTTGACCTTTTTGTAACAGCTCAAACTTTTTTACTCTTAATTTTTCTCTTTGTAAAGCTAAATTTTCTTTTTGGAATTGAGTCATTGGACGCCCAACTTCAGTTTCTATTTTAGTAGTAACAAGATCTTCAGGAAAACGTTGGTTTACCATGTAGTCTATAATAGCTTCTCTAGTTTGTTCGTCTTGCCCTTCTATTTCGCCATATGGAGTTATATTATCTTCTCCGTAACCAGTAAAAGTTTGATAAGTAGATTCGTTTATAGGTAAAGCTATTCTGCCACTCTCAAGTCTTTCTCTATACTTTTGTTTTGCAAGAGTATAATCTTTCATTTCTTCTCTAGTTAACTCTGTGCCATTTTTTACTTTCTCTAAAATTTGAGTTTTAACTAAACCTTCTAAACCTTTATAAGCTTGTGCATCTGCAGCATTTATTTCTTTGCTGTAGTCGCCAGCATACTCAACTAAATCATAACCATCTTTTTTAGCATTTATATAAGCATGTCCATTAAATACATCTTTACCATCTAGTTGCGCTATAATATTACCATTTTCTACTCTAAAAGAAATACCTTCGCCACCTTTACTAGCTCTATCTACAAAATTATAATAATTTTCATTATTACTTTTTAAATAATTTTTAACTAAATTGCCACCTTGTTCATTTTCTTTTAGTAGCTCAGCTTCTTGATCTATCAAACCCATAAGAGCAGGTATATCACCTATTACTCTTTGCATTTCATTTTGCTTTTTCAAATATGCCGATCTATCACCTTCAAAAGAAGATATATCTAGTCTATATAATTCATCTATTTCAGACATTAATTGCTGTTGTAAACTATCTAAAGCAGTAAAGTCTTTCATGCCCTCTGTCTCTGCTAAAGAATTTAAAGTTTCTTGTCTTCTAACAGCAGCAGCATTTTCAAAGTCTCTAACTGTTTTTATTCTTCCAGTTATAGCTTCACCAGCTTTTTCAATACCTTCTAATATAGTAGCTCCTGGATCATAAACCGCAGCGGCAGTTCCTGGCTTTCTATAAGTACCTATATATCCTCTTGTTTCTTGTTTTGCCATTTTATTTTATTTATTAAATCCAACCTTGTCCTGGAATCCATATAGCACCTGGATAAGGTTCAGGCATATTAGGCGGCGGTGTAGTACTATTTATACCTGACATTGAACCCATACCAGATCCACCAGTCGCACTTTGATTAGAACCGACACCTCCAGGAACACTTAAATTAGGTGGTCCCATAGTTGTAGGTGTAACCATTGAAGTAGTTGTAGTATCAGTGTCAGTGTCTAAAGCAGTAGCTTGTGGATTAATAAAAACTCCTCCAAGACCACCTGCCATAGAAGTTAAACTACTTACACCAGTAGATAAACCTTGTTGCGCGCGCATAGCTTCTAAATCAGCTAAACCTTGTAATCTATCTAATTGTGCTTCTTCTCTTTTCTCTTGCATACCAATCATAGCCTGTTGGCCTTGAGCTTTTGTTACATCAACTTGTAACTGACCTTGAGCTGCTAATCTAGCGTTTTGTGTTTCTTGTTTTTCTATACTAGCTGCAATACCTTGTTTAGATTTTAACGCTGCTTGAGCTAATGCTGTAGCACCACCTGCACCTGTTTTTCTAAGTGAATCCAATGTGTTAGCCAATGCTAAATCTGTTTGTTCAGCTTGCATCTCTGCAGCTTTAGTAGCCACTTGCATGTTTTGATATGGATTAGATAGTTGCGCGTAAGGATTTACTAATCTCTGTCTATTTTTCTCAGCTGTTTTTATATCTTTTAAATATTCAGCTTGTTGATTTTTAGCTTTATTTGCTTGATTAAAACCAATAATAGCTGGAACAACTTTAGCTGCCTCTATAACTAGTTTAGTTTTCTGATCTCCCGTTAAACTATTTAAAAAATCTCCCATAATACTTATCTTGATGATACTACAAATTCTGTTGAAACAGCAAATAATTCTTTTGATCCACCTACGTCTGTAGTAGCGTCTGTAGAAAGTTTTACTGTTGTAAAATATCCTTTAATACCTGTTGTTGTATTTCCAAATAACACTTCTCCAGGTCTAGCAGCGCTATTATTTACTAAGTTTGCAAAATACTTATTTTCTTTTCTATTAAATCCTACTCTATATTCAATACCTCCGTCTATATAAGCACCTTCGTCATAGCTTTTAATTGAATTAGCAGAGTCGTTAAATTGTTGTTCTATACCTTGTTGTATGTCAAATCCTTCAGAGTCTGATAGAAAACTTTCAACTTGCCAACCGTTACTTCCTTCATAGTTAACTGTTTTAAAGTTTTTAACTATACTAGGATTAGAGTTAAATAAAAACGTTATATCAGCTCCATACCTAGTACCGTAAAAATTACTTCGAGTTTGATTTGAATGGTGTCTATATAAATTAGATATAAACGTAGTATAATAATTATTTTTTAAACTAAAAGCAAACGATGGTTTATAATCATAGAAACTAGTCCAACCAAGAGATCCTTCATCAAAAGATGTAGTATAATAGTTAGTAGATATATTTTCTTGACCAGTAGTTTCTGTTTCAAAATTAGTTTCTTTTTGTAATGACACTATATATAAGTCATCATAATTATCAAAACCACCTACAATTTTGTCTTTAGTGTATTTGGTAAATGTAATATCAACACCAGTTGGACTACCTGGATTTTTATCTAAAAATACATCTAAAAAAGATCCACTTGTACTACCAAAAAAACCAACAACAGTCGCTATAACAGGACCTCTTCCAATAGATGATGGTATGCTTACTTGCATACCTTTTTCTATTTTATCTAAATTACTAGATATTCTTATAGAAAAATTAGGTGAAGTAGCAAAACTTACAAAAGTAGCGTCAAAACTTATTTTATTAAATTGATCATTTATTTCAGATAATTTATCTCTAAAAAAATCACGCATACCATATTGTGATATTTCAGTTAAACCATCTCTAGACAATCTCATTACAGCGTTTCTATATTTATCTGTAAAATATCTTCTATAACCAAATACAGCAAAACTCTCTGGGTTTGTACTTATACCATATTCTCCTACATAAGGTGTTATTTGCCCTATAACTAAATTAGTAGATGTTACAGCGCCTGAACCTTCAGCAGAAAAAATAGCATCTTTATCTATAAGAGCACTACTAACTTTATTTTCTTGAAATATAGCTAGATTAGTATCTAAAGCATGTATTTTTTGTATAGATCCATTAGCTGGATCAACAGCTTTTGTGATTTCTTCACCAACTGAAAATACATTTGTTTCATTTATACCAGTATTAGAGTTATATATACCTGAATATATTAAAGCATTTTCTCTTACCTCTCCTTCGTTGGAATCTTCTCTTAAATAAGCTCTAACACCATAGCCAGTTTGCGTTTCGTTAAAACCACCTTTTAATCTAGACTCTTCTATAATCCAATTTCTAACACTATTATTAGCTACCCTACCACTTTGAGGAGAAAAGCCAGTTGAACTAAATAAAGGATAATTACTTGGATTCCAAGGAAGTCCACTAAAAACTGGTGAGTAAGCAGCTTTAGTAGAACCAACACCAGAGTCAATAGCATTAACATTCTTCTTTAAAATAAAAGAGTTAAAATACTTTATACTAATTGCCATATCTTATTATTACTTATTTATTAAATATGTTACAAATTAAAAGATTCTATCTTTATGTTAGTATTTGTAGATAAACCATTGCCATCAGCGTCTATAGCTTTTATAGCTAAAAAATAATTACCATTAGTTATAGTAGATTTAAGTATTAAATCATAACTATTTAAACTAGAATCATATAATAATTCAAAGTCATTAGCTCCATTACCAGGTTGATTTACACCTGGGGGTAAATCTTGATCAACTAATTGTAATATAATTTCCTCTGTATTTCTATTAACGTCAAAAGATCCATTTAGTAAATCACCTTCATTTACTGTTAATATTTTAAGATCCTGCGCTATAACTCCATTTACGTAAACAAAAGGAGACATACCACTTCCATCTGGAAGAGATACTTTATACACGCTAGGGCTTGGAGGATTTACCCATATAGGAGCTACGTTTTGTAATTGGCAGTTAGATATTTTTATAGGGACATTACTATATAAAGGTGTAGTATTTTGTATATCAGTAGCTAATAAATTAAAAGTAAAATTATCATTTTGAGTTGATTTAGATAAAAATACTTGTGGTTTAATAGCTTGTATTTTAAAGCTGTTAGGAAGTATTGTTCCATTGACAACTCTAAATTCGTTATGTCTAATATTATTTAAACCATCTGTAACTTGAAGTGTGATTAATGTTGAGTTTACATTTATTATACCGTTAGCTGAGTCTACTAATTGAAACTCCAATGTTACATCAACAGGATTACTAGAAGAAGCATTATCACTTTCTAAATGTAAATATTCAATATTATTACCTAATACAGTGCTGTTTCCATTAGAGTCTTTTACACCTACTGGAATAGAAGAAGAAATTTCGTTGTTTAAATCTGTTATTAAACCTGAAGTAGAGCTTTCGTAATATATATCTAAAAGCGATTTAGTTGGTTTTGTTTCGTACACGCCAAGATCTTGCCATGCTCTTTCAATACCTAATCTTTGATTTGGAGAAGATTCTTTATAATTAGGTGTAGCACCTATTTTAAACTCTGTCTCTATAGTAGCTATAAATGGATTTGATTGAGCATTAAAAAATATATCATGAAAATTATATTGAGTACCAACTGGATAATATGGATACCAAGGTTGAGGATCACTACTAGATATATTTTCGTTTCCAGCCGGAAACAAAACACCTTTAGTTGTTGTCCAAGCTCCTAAGTTTTTAAAAGGTTCTATACTTACAACTTTTTGTCCAGTTCTATTTATTTTAGATTGCTTATTATAACCTCTAAAATTATAAGTAACTACAGAACTATCATATATAGGATTAACTCTATTAAACAATGTAGTTTCACTACCAAACGTACTATCATTAGCATTTGAAGAAGTTTTCAACTCTCTTGGAACTTTATTTATATTATCTCCAAACAAGTTTATCATTGAAACTTTGTTTTTTGTAATATAACTAGGTAGTTGATCATCTCTATCTGGAGCAGCTGATGAAGCCTCAACATTAACGTTCCATAATAACTTACCTGCTAAAGTACCAGGAACATAAACATTGTAATAATCTTGTTCTTGTTGTTTTATAACTATTCTATAACTATAATAACCAAGTGGATTAGTTTCTGAATATAAACCAGGATAATTTAAAACAGTATTAGAAGTAGGTATTTTACTTCTTAAATTTAACTCTATCATACTACCAAAGTAGTTTAAATTAGCTAAGTTTGAAGCGTTAATATAAGGAGCATATATAGTAGAGTTTTTATTAGTTATATTTCTAGGATCATTTAATATAACATTAGATGCTCTTCCGTATCTATCTACTAAAACAATACCGATTTGATAACTTCTATTTTGCTTTAAGGTGTGATTTGGATGCTCTATAGTTATAGCATCAGTTGTTAAAGTTCCTGTTGCAGGTTTATTAATATAATTTAAATCGTATTTTAAATTATTAGGAGAACCGTGTTTTGTTTGAAAATTACCATAAACAACTCTATTAGCAATTACTTCTTGAGCTAAAGCTTTAATTGGTGTTTTATCATGAACTCTTATTAAATTTGCTTCTGGTAATGTTTTTATTGCTTTTGTAGATAAATAATCATATTCATATTTACTACCAGTACTACCACTAACTATATCTAAAATATCAACATCTTCAATAACTCTTACTGCTTGCTCATCAGAATTTTTAACAAGTATTTGTACTTCTTTTATTTTTAATTTTTCTTGTAAATCACTAGCGTTAAAAGGAAGTGTTAAGTTTAATTTAACTTGATCTATTTGATTTTCAAAAAATTGAACGCTAGCTGTTTCTGCTACTACACTTTCATCTTCATCAATAAAATAACCAAATTGTCTTGGAACAAAAGCTGATTGAGTAAAAGGCGCCATTAATGAATATTCGTCATCATCATACTTAAATCTATAACTAAACTTAGAAAATTCATCTTTTAACAAATTTTGATCACCTTTATAATTTTCATTATAAGACAAGCTTCTTCTTTTTATATACAATTTAGTTCCAGCATCTATTATTCTAAAAAGCTGAGTAGCTAAATTTATAGTTGTAGTACCAACCCCAGTTGAAGCTCCGGTAATTTCGTATGTTAAATCTTCAGTTAAATCACCACTACTTACACTTTGCTCTTGAGCTGGTATTACTAGCACATCTCCTTGATAAGGAAAACTAGAATCAGTAATTATATCTACATTACCAGATGTACCAGAAGTATATACACCAACTATAGTTATTTGCGTATCTGTAATAGCTGAAGTTTGCGTATTACAAGCGGTCGATATATGAATAGGTAAAAACTCCTCATTGTTTGAAATTAAAGTGCTATTGTTACTAGAGTCAATGAATTCAAATGGGTATACAGGTGAATATTTAGCTACAGATATATGATCTTCATTATAGTAATAAGGGTTATTAGCGCCAGAATTTTCCCAAGGTGTATTTAATGCTTTTTCAATGTTTATTTTTCTAGGTTGATTTCTATTGTCAGTCCAAAATAATAAATTTTCTAGTATATTAACACTGTATATTGGATGTGTTTTTGAAAAGTTTAAGAAGTTACCAGCAACTAATATTGTAGACTCATTAGTTAAAATATTATATTGTACTATATAACAAGCTGCTCCTTTATAATAAAAAGTATTTGGAATAACACTAGTTTCTGCAGAGTCTGCAGGTGCAAAATTACTAGTTAAATCACCAGAAGAATCTCTATAATCAGTTAAAAACAAAAATATTAAATCTCTAGAAACTTCTGAACAATAACCAATAATTTCTAACTCACTTAAATTTATTTCATTAGGCCTTATTGTTACGCCATTATATGTAGCTTCTATTTTCTGCTTTTCTTGATCTATTATTTTAGTTTTTAAATCAGTTAATTGAGAATTACCTAATACATTTTCTAAAGACCCAACATCTGAACCTTCTGATCTACTAACACTAACATTTTTAGCATCTCTATACTCACCATTAGGAACTATTCTAGAATCCAAGTCTTTGTTCATCTTGGATTTTAAGAAAGTATTTTTAATTTCTGGCATAATTAATGTTTAATCCACTTAGCTTTATTTCTAAATACTTGAGCTATTTCTTCTATTTTAATATTACTCAACCTTATCTTAGCATTTCTAAGTGCTGATGATCTTTCTCTTTTAAATCTATTTACGATGTATTCTGGTACGTTTGCTCTGCCTGATAATATAGCATGTGATATATGCATGTACATAGCTTGCTCAGCCATTTTAGGTACTTTCATGTCTTCATCTACAGCTAATCCGTCTGATATGTACTCTAATATAATTAATTTACCTGCTAAATCACTTGAAAAAGAAAACTTACCTAATCTTTTATTTATAGTAAACATACCATTTACTTGAGCTTCTTCTGGTTGTAGACCATATCTTTGACCTAATAAAAAATCTCTTTTAGGTACTCTATAGTCATCTGGCATATTATCAACATTTAATGTTCTATCTGCCCATCTATCATCTGTAAATGATTGTGCTGCTTCTATGTTTTCACCAAAACTATCTTGAGTAGGTATACCTTTATCATCTTGTATAGGTAGTTCTCTTGGATTACTAGTTACTCTAGTAGGGTAAATAATATGTTTAGCTCCAACATCGTCTATCCAAGAACACTTAACATAGTTTACATAATCTTGTGGTATTGGTAAAGATAAACTAGGTGGTATTGTAAGCTCTTGAGATTTAATACATTTTAATGTATCATAGCTAAACTCTTGCAAACCTCTTTTAGCGTGAAACATTATATCAGTTCTTTTACAACCTGGTATAAGTTTACCAGCGCCTACATAACCAACTATAAAGTTATTTATAATATCACCTAAACTAATATATTCATAGCTACCGTAGTTATTATTTATAGCAAATTGTTTTAACTGTACATAAAACTTACCATTATATCCACTACCAAAATTTCTTACTAATACTTGATTTGTATTTTCTATATACGACCACTCTTCGTTTAAAGCAACATAACCGCTACCATCATCATAGTAAACTATATAGTTAGATACTGAATCTATTTGATTACCAGCTGAATCAAAAGCACTAACAGGTAGCGTGTTAAAACTCCAACCACTTAGTGTAACTGGTAAGCCAGGACCTGAAGTTAACGTGCCAAAATCTTGTTGTCCAGCGTAGTATTGTGCGTTAGTCTCTGTTAGTAATGCCATTTATTATGATTTTTCGTTTACTTCTTCTTGTTGTACTTTTTGTGCAGCAACTTGTACAATTTGTGGATCTCTAATTACCACACCTTGGTATAATAATATTTTTAATATAGCTTCAGTTCTTTCAGAATTATGTAAATTAAAATCTATAGTTCCAAAAGTACTTCCTGAGTTAAAATCAGTATTTTGCAGTGTTATAACTAAGTTAGAACCACCAGTAACAATAGTTGAAACTGTTATAGTATCACCTACAGAGTAACCAGATCCCTGAGTATTTATTACTATAGATAAAGCTTCGCCAGCAGAGTTTATTGTTACAGTTATATTAGCACCTGTGCCACTACCACTAGTAGAAAAACCAGGTGTAACACCTACTGTACCCGTATAAGTTCCTTGTGTAGCACCACTAGTCTGCGTTGTTATAGATCCAAATAAATTACCATTAGTATTTAATAAATCATTACCATACACAGTAGGATCATTTATTAATTGACCTAAACTACCAATATAATAACCCCAACGAATATCTTCTGGTTTTTTAACATATTGAACTTTTACTTTACTAGTTATAGAATTAGGACTTACTATTAATTTATTATCCTCATATAGATATATTGGCTGTGATACAGTTGGAGTTGTGAGTGGAGATTTTACTATATTGTAAAATTCTGCTCTACCTATTCTTTGAATTTCTACAGGTAGCTTGTTTGCAGGTTCAAAAGTTACAGAGCCTAGTCTATATAAATCTGTAGGTAATGTAAATGTATTTGCTCCTGTTGAAGTAGCAGTAGCTTCTTTTTTAAACTCTGCTATTTTTTCATCTGTAATGGCCACACGATCTGAATATTCTACATCAGACTGTGGTATACGTAGTTGCTGATTTAAATCTTCAAAATAAGCTTCAAATATCTCTCTTTGTACTTGACTACCTATTTTATTAAATTCATCAGGGGTCATATAACCTCTTTGCTCTTTATTTAATATAAGTAATACGGTTTTATATACTGTATCTACGCTTATTGCCATTTTTAATATTTTAAAAAAGAGGCCACCAACCGTGGCCCCTGGTGATTATAATCACTTGTTATTTTAACTTTTTCTCGATAGACTTATAAACTTCTACACCTTCATCAGTTTTAAACCAAGCGGCTAAAGCAGAGTATGGGTTTTCATCAAAAGGAACGTTCATTAGTTTTCTACCATTACTAGCCCAAGAGAAAGTTCTTTGATCTTGAGATAAACTTATAATACTAGCTTCAGTAGCTTTAATACCAAAGTTTCTAAGACCAACGTTTTCATCATTTGCTAACTCTAAGAATAAACTTGCATTAGATCTAGCAAATAGTAATAAATCTCTTTTTAGTTCTTTAGAACTCATTTCTGATACACTAGAGCCTTGTTCAACTCTTAATATAGCCTCAGCATCATCAATATCCATACGTTTAGCTATGTTTAACGCGTCTATTTCTAATTCTAAATAATCTAAATCATCTATAGCTTCTTGCACATCATCTTTTTCAGAGTATAATTTATTTCTATTTGGATGATATAGTGAAAGCATTTTTTGTAAAGCCACATCTGACTTTGGTACCATTAATACACCGTCTTCAAAAACAATATGACCTAATGTAACAGGTCCTTCTTGTTCATCTACAAATGGACTTTTCATGTTTGTAGCATACCTAAGTTCTCTATTGTAACCTTTTTCTTCATCAAACCATAACAATGGTTTTCTCATTGAGTGTCTAGAATTTATTCTAAACGTTAGTGGTGTATTGTCATTTAACAAATGATAATACCTATCTTTATATTCCCAAGTATCTTTTTTTACTTTAGGAGCTTTTTCTTTTGTTTCCATAATATAATATAATATAATAATTAATAAAGACCCCGCTGAAGCGGGATCTTATTGTTAATCCAATTTATTACAATGTACCTGCGGCAATTGTTACTAATTGTACTTCCATGTCTGGAACTTGAGGAGCGTTACCACCATCTACACCAGCTTTTTGTATTGTATCAATTACTTTTTGAACAATGTTTGGTCTAGTTAAAGTAGCACCGCCTGTAGCAGCAACTTGTAGAGTATATTTAACCACGTTATCATCTTTAATATATGTACCACTTTTAATAACTAAGTTAGTAGCACCAGATGAACTCATAGTAATAATATGATCTACATTTAACAACATTTCAGCAGCTTCGTTTGATTGATTTCTTGCAAATTTTATATAAGCCATAATTTCTATATTTTTAAATGTTAATAATTATACAGTTGACTTAAATAACACAAAGTTATTAGCACCTTGTACACAAAGACATCTTTCAGATAAGAAATGGATTTGCATTGCGTCTAATCCTGAAGTGTAAGCTCCACCAACAGAACCAACTACCCATGATTTCATTCTTCGATCATCAGCTTCAGAAGCTCTATATCTTACATGTAAGAAAGGTCTTCTAATGTTTTGACCCATGATTTGATCATATACTGTAGAAGTTCCAGCAGGAATTAATACACCGTCAATATCTCCAGTTAAACCTCTTGTAGAAGCATCGTTAAGATATTTCCAGTCAGTTTT